>JAEIGA010009928.1_pt1 | contig 14426 bp, 6 predicted proteins | sample 9270691 | NCBI WGS metagenome assembly JAEIGA01 (sample SAMN17057246, study PRJNA624740) | gut metagenome | biome: biome; isolation source: fecal sample | host: Bos grunniens | place: China: Xizang | collected 2019 | reverse complement strand
AGTAACCCACTGGGGGTCGCCGGAGAACAGGGCATTGTACTCCGGGGTACGGGCGAACTTGATCAGACGTAGCTTCATGATGAAGTGGTCAACCATTTCCTGAATTTCCTGCTCGGTGAAGGTGCCCTCAGCCAGGTCACGCTCAGCGTAGATATCCAGGAAGGTGGAGGTACGGCCCAGGCTCATTGCAGCACCGTTCTGCTCCTTGACAGCTGCCAGATAGCCGAAGTACAGCCACTGGATGGCTTCCTTCACATCCTTGGCGGGACGGGAAATATCATAGCCGTAGCTGGCAGCCATGGCTTTGAGTTCCTGCAAGCGCGCATAATTGCTTTGGATGCTGAATCCGTTGAACAAGGTCCATTCGGCAGTGAGGGCCGCGTTGAGCGTTCCGTTGTAAGAAGCCGCCGTGCCGGACGTGCTGTCGTTGGGAAGCGTGTAGTTGTTGCCGAAATAGTTGCCGCTGTAACCACCGTTCAGCGCGATGCTGGGCAATTGTCCGGCGTTGCCGCGCGTGGCATTGTTGCGGGCGATGATTTCTTCGTTACGCACGATGCGCAAATCGAAATTGCGTTCCAATCCGATGTTGAGGCAATCTTCCAGGCTGAGCGGCGCGTTTTCGGCACTTTGCTGTGCAGGCTGCTGCGCAAACAGGTTTCCGGCAAACAAAGCCAAAACAATAAAGAGACAATATAGTTGTTTCATCGTTGTGCTGTTTAGTCGTTAATAATTTCTTCTTGACGCTGGTTGGTCGAGAACATTTCGTAAATGGCAGGCACCACAAACAAACAGAGAATGGTAGAAATGAGCATGCCGCCCACTACGCCGGTTCCCATGGCAATACGGCCTTGCGCACCTTCGCCCGATGCAAACATCAAGGGAATCAAACCGAGAATGGTAGAAACACTGGTCATCAGAATAGGACGCATACGTTGTACGGCGGCGCTGCGCACGGCTTCTTTTTTGCTGAGGCCTTCTTTCTGACGTTGGTTGGCAAATTCCACGATAAGAATACCGTTTTTCGCTACCAGACCAATCAACATAATCAAACCGATTTCGCTGTAAATGTTCATGGTGATACCGAAAATCTGCATGAAAATAAGTCCACCCACCAAAGCCAAAGGCACGGTTGTCATCACAATAAAAGGATCTTTGAAACTTTCAAACTGAGCCGCCAAAACCAGAATAATCAATACGATAGCCAAGGCAAAGGCAAACAGCAAGCTCGACGAACTTTCGCTAAATTCTTTCGATTCGCCGCTGAGAGCGGTACGGAAACTATCGTCCAACACTTTGTCGGCAATGCGGTCCATTTCCTTGATACCGTCACCGATGGTGTAGCCGGGCGCCAAACCAGAAGAAACCGTGGCCGAAATGAAACGGTTGTAACGATACAACTTGGGCGGCGCTACGTTTTCTTCGAAAGTAACCAGGTTGTCGAGCGAAATCATGTGACCATTGTCGTTGCGCACGTAAATCGCCTTCAAATCGAGCGGCTTGTTACGCTGTTGACGGTTGATTTCGCCCAAAATCTGATACTGTTTTCCGTTCATGTAGAAGTAGCCCATACGCTGTCCGCTGAGCGCGTACTGCAAAGTTTGTGCGATGTTTCTGGTGCTTACGCCCAGCAGCGTTGCTTTGTCGCGGTCGATGATGATGCGCGTTTCGGGTTTGGTAAACTTCAAATCGACGTCGGCCATGCGGAACACAGGGCTGGCGTTCACTTCTTCCATGAAAGTGGGGATGAATTCCTGCAATTTTTCCAAACTGGGCGCTTGCAACACATAGTTGACAGGCATACCGCCACGACGTCCGCCGAAAGTGGATTGCTGTTGCACGAAACTACGGGCCGCGGTGGCTTTTCTCACTTCGTTCGACAGCGCTTCGGCAATTTCCATCTGACTGCGGTTGCGGTCTTGAATATCCGTCAGGAAAAGGTTGACGAAGCCGTTTCCGCTGGAGGCTCGCGATACGATGGATTGTTTTTCGGGCGTCATCGAATCGACGATGTTGGTGATTTCGTCGGTATACTCGCGGATGTATTCAAAGGTACTACCTTCTTGACCCAAAATTCTGACGGTGATGCTTGAACGGTCTTCGAGTGGCGCCAATTCGGTAGGCGTTTTTCCCCAGAAATAGATAACGCCCACGAAAGAAACTATTACCAGCGCCATGCCCATCCATTTGTGGCGCAAGAAAGCGTTCAATCCTTTTTCATAAATATTGGTAAGGCCAACGAAGAAAGGTTCGGTCTTGTTGTAGAACCAGCTTTTCTTGTCGCGGCGTTTCAGAATCTTGGTGGCCAACATGGGCGTAAAGGTGAGCGCAGCGAACGACGAAATAATCACGGCACCCGCAATCACGATACTGAATTCCTTGAACAAACGTCCCGTCATACCATCCATGAAGACGATGGGAATGAACACGGCCACCAGCGTGATAGTGGTAGAAATAACGGCAAAGAAAATTTCCTTCGATCCTTCGATACCGGCTTTGATGGGTCGCATGCCTTTTTCGATGCGGACGTAGATATTTTCCGTCATTACGATGGCGTCGTCCACCACCAGACCCACCGAAAGTACCACGGCCAACATGGTCAGAACGTTGATAGAGAATCCCGCGACGAACATCACGAAGAAAGCTCCCACCAGCGACACCGGAATCACCATCACGGGAATCAGGGTAACGCGCCAGTCGCGCAAGAAAAGGAAGATGATGACAATCACCAGAATAAATGCCACCACGATGGTTTCCTTCACTTCGTTGATAGAGGCGCGGATAAAACGCGTATTGTCGTAGGTAACGTCGATTTCCACATCGTCGGGCAAGTCTTTGCGAAGCTGTTTGATGCGGACATACACTTCGTCGGCAATATCGATATGGTTGGCGCCGGGCTGAGGGATCACCACCACATTCACGGCCGGAATGTTGTTCTTGCGCAGCACGCTTCGCATATCTTCGGGCGCCAGTTCGGCATGACCAACATCCTGAAAACGTACAATCTTGTCGCCACTTTTCTTGATGATGATGCTGTTGAATTCTTCGGCCGTCTGCATCAGACCCATGGTACGGATAGACAATTCGATGGTGTTACCTTCGATGCTTCCCGAGGGAAGTTCCACGTTTTCGTTGTCGATGGCATTCTTCACGTCGATGGGCGTTACGCCGTAACCGGCCATTTTTACCGGATCGAGCCACAGACGCATAGAGTATTTCTTGATACCCCAAATGTCCACACCGCTCACGTTGGGAATGGTTTGCAAACGTTCTTTGATGGTTAGGTCGGCAATTTCACTCACTTCCATCAAGGAACGGCTGTCGCTGCGCACACTGATCTGGATGATAGGCGTGGCATCGGCATCGGCTTTCGAAACCGTAGGCGGGTCGCAGTCGCGGGGAAGATAACGTTGGGCACGCGATACTTTGTCGCGCACGTCGTTGGCAGCCGTTTCCAAATCGACGCTCAATTCGAATTCGATGGTGATACGGCAAGAACCTTGGCTACTGGTAGATGACAAAGAACGGATGCCGGGAATACCATTGATGTTCTGTTCCAAAGGTTCGGTAATCTGGCTTTGGATAACGTCGGCATTGGCACCGGGATAACTTACATTGACAGAGATAATAGGGTTGTCGACGCTGGGGAATTCGCGTACCCCCAACGAAGCGTAACTGATGACACCGAAAATAACGATGATCAGAATCACTACGGTAGACAGTACCGGACGGCGGATACTTAGTTCTGAAATATTCATGGCAAGTATCCGATTAGTTCAGTTGAGAAATGGAAACGGAGCTACCGGTGCGAAGTTGCATCACGCCGGAAGTAATCAGGGTGTCGCCCACGTGCAAACCTTCGATGGCCTGAACGCGCGCTTCGGTACGGATGCCGGTATTGATTTCCACCGGTTGGGCTTTGCCATTGCGATAGACGTAAACGATGTTGCGACCCATTTCAGGAACGATGGCCTGGCTGGGCACCGAAATGGCATCGGCAATTTCACGACGCTGGATGGTAACGGAAGTATAACGACCCGGAATGAGTCCGTGCTCTTGGTTGTTGAAAAGGGCACGCACGCTCAAGGTACGGGTGTCGGTGTCGATGGTAGATTCCACGGCATACACTTTAGCATTGTATTCGCGGGTGATACCCAAGTTGTCGGCCAGACGGAACACAATCTTGGTGCCTTCTTTTACTTCGTTGGCATAAGCTTCGGGAATGGAAAAATCGATTTTCAGTGCATCTACATGCGAGAGTTTGGCAATCATGGTAGAAGGCGTGGCATAAGCTCCTTCACTCACCTGACGCAAACCGATAACACCGTCGAAAGGCGCGTAGAGTTCGGTTTGGGCGATGTTGGATTTTACCAATTCGATATCGGCCATCAGCTTGTCGTATTCGGTCATCACCGATTCGTAAGCTTCCTGACTGACAGCATTTTTTTCGAGCAATTTCTTCTGACGATATACGCGGTCTTTGGCCAAAGGTACCTGGGTTTCCAGCTTCTTGAGTTGCGCTTGCAGCGGCTTGTCGTTGATCTTGGCCAACAATTCACCTTTCTGTACTTTGGCACCTTCCTGGAAATAAATGGCCACCACTTTTCCGGAGGTTTCGAACGACAAATCCACTTCTTCGGCGGGAATGATGTTGCCGGTGGTGATGGTTTGGTCGCTCATTTCGTGCGTCTTGATGATTTCGGCACTCACTTCCAAGGTGCGGCTGTTCATCGTGGTGTGCTTGGGGGCAGCCACCTGCATCTCTTTCTGACTGGTTTTGTTTGCCTTCTTGGCGATAATGATTTTCTTGGCTGTCGGATAAATGATGATACCGATAATTACCAACAGCAAAATAGCAAATGTGCTGATTTTTTGTACTCTCGTCATGATTGTAAGTTGAATTTTTCAAAAAGTCTGCAAAGGTACTTCCTATTTAATTTTTAAGCCAGAGAGAAACTCTTAAAAAGACCTAAAAAATGAAATATAAAAGCAATATTTTAACAGAAAATCTACCATTATCCTCTCGATTGATGCTATCTTTGCAAAGATATATTAGTACTTGCTAAATCTATTAAAATATGAAAAGAGTAAAATTATTGTTTTTGTCCGTCTTTATGATGTTGATTTGTGTCGATGCCTTGGCAGCTTTGCCGGCTTTTCCAACGGCTGAAGGCTATGGCCGATGGGCCACTGGTGGACGCGGCGGACAAGTGGTTGAAGTGACGAACCTGAACGATTCCGGCACCGGAAGTTTGCGCTGGGCTTTGAGTCAATATCCCAACGAGCCTATTACGGTGGTATTCCGCGTGTCGGGTATCATTACGCTCGAATCCGATTTGCGTTGTGGAAGAAAAGCCGGTACCACTATTGCCGGACAAACGGCTCCCGGCGACGGTATTTGTATTCGTGGCGCGAAGAGCAACTTTGGTGGATGTGAAAACTTGATTATACGTCATTTGCGTTTCCGTATCGGACTGGACGAAAACGACGATTTTATCAAAGGAGGTTCCATCGGTATAGAAAATGCCAAAAACTTCATCATCGACCATTGTACATTTGGCTGGTCGGGCGAAGAAAATATGACTGTTTACGACAACGATCTTACCACCATTCAATGGTGTATCGTGCATGAAGGTCTTTACGATGCCGGTCACGGTAAGGGCGCTCGCGGTTATGGTGCGCAATGGGGTGGTCAGCGAGCTACCTATCATCACAATCTGTTGGCTCACAATATGAGTCGTTCGCCCCGTTTGAATGGTGCGCGCAGCAACGATATCCATGTATTGATGGAATATGTCAACAATGTCAACTACAACTGGGGTAGCCAAAATTCCTGCTATGGTGGCGACTTGGTAGAAGGTAAAACCCATCGTGTCAACTTTATCAACAATTACTATAAGCCTGGTCCTGCCAGAAAGAACAGTTCGTATTTCGTGCAGTCTTCGTTCAATGGCAACCAAAACAAAACCCAAATTGCGCAATGGTGGATGTCGGGCAACGTGATGGAAGGAAATACCTCTTACACCAACAATAATTTCAATGGCCTGGATGCTTCGCAATACACCTCAAAAGGTATCAAAAAAGATCAGTTGATGGCTTCGGGTCCTTTCGAAATTTCCGATCCGGTGAATGCTGAAAGTGCGCAAGATGCCTACAATAGCGTGTTGGCGGCTGCGGGAGCCTTTCCTCGCGACGTGGTGGATGCTCGCATTGTCAACGAAGTGAATACAGGCACCGCGCCTCATCGCGGCAGTGTGGCCGGCAGAGCTGCCGGTATCATCGATAAGCCTTCGGATGTGGGTGGTTATCCCGAGTACAAAACCTACAACCAGGTGACCGACAACGACCACGACGGCATGGACGATGCTTGGGAAACAAAGTATGGTTTGGATCCTGCCAATGCGGCCGATAGAAATCTGATTCTTGCCAGCGGTTATACGGCTTTGGAGGCCTATATCAATGGCCTTTGCGGTGAAACTATTGCAGTGGAATTTGCCAAGCCTTACGACATGGTGGTGGCCCAAGATGGCAGCGGCGATTATACCAGCATTCAGTCGGCATTGGATGCGGCTCCCGACAACGGACAGAGAACGCGTATCTTGGTGAAAAACGGTACTTACGAAGAAAAACTTTTCATCGGGGACAGATGGAAATCGAGCAACAAAATTATCAGTCTCATTGGTGAAGATGTGGACAAAGTTGTCATCACTTGGGACGATTATAATGGCAAGATGATCGATTATCCCGGCAAGGACGATCAGATCAAGGCCGATGGCAGCACCTGCGGTACTTTCACCATCAATGCGCCCGATTTTTATATGGAAAACATCACGGTGAAGAATCCCAGCACGCAGGCTCAGGCCATCGCGCTTTGCCAGAAGGGCGACCGTCATGTGTTGAAAAACTGCAAGATACTCGGTAATCAGGATACGCATCGTACGAAAAAGGGTAGAAGATATTTCTATTACAATTGCGAAATTGAAGGTGGCGTCGATTTTATCTATGCCGGCGGAACTTGCTATTTTTATCAATGTAACATTGTGAGCAACAAGGCTGGTTATGTGACGGCTCCCGAAGATGTGCCTTCTTTCGAAAAAATGAGCAATGGCAAAAATCTATATTACGGATTCTTCTTCAACGATTGCGATTTGACGGCCAAGGCCGGCGTGGGTGCAGGAAGTTGTTATCTGGGTCGTCCTTGGGGCGAAAAATCGGGAAGCGTGTTTATGAATTGTCGTTTGGGCAGTCATATCAATGCAGCCGGTTGGACCAAGATGGGCGATGAAACCTGGAAAGACTGCAGCTTCCTGGAATACAAGAGCCTGACGGCCGATGGTACGGCTTTGGCCGATGTGAGCCGCCGCGTGAGCTGGAGTGGTCAGGTGAGCGAAGACGATCGTTATTACCTGATGAATCTGAAATATATCTACAACAAAGTGAATGCTTCAAGCGCTTTCGATCCGCTGCCTATGGCTGCTGCGCCTCAAGCTCCGAGTGGCCTCAAGAAGACAGGCAATGTGCTCAGTTGGACGGCCGTTCCCGAAGCGGAATGCTATGCTATCTATGCCGACGGAAGATTGTTGGATTATGCCACCACGAATAGCTATTGCGACATCAAGAGCTCGGGCAGTCCGAAATATCAGGTGAAAGCCATCGGTGCGTATGGTAATATGAGCGGTTTCAACGGAAGTGCTAAAATGCCTACTGCTCAAGAACTTGATTCTATCCTCAGTCCCGATTACAGGGTGAAACTGACCACGAAAATCTCTGACGAAAAGGCTGGAAAAATCACCGTCAATCCCAATACGCCTTCATACGATAAAGATGCTATGGTGACGCTCAGTGCCGAACATAATTATGGCTATCGTTTTTTGCAATGGCAGGACGAACAAGGCAATGTCTTGTCGAACGAAAATCCGTATCAGCATAAGATGGACAGAGCCATTACCATCACGGCGGTGTTCCGAAAATTGCCTTTGTACAAGCTGACGCTGAATCAACAGGTGGAAGGAAACTACGCTAAATATTTGCCCAAGCAGATTATCACGACCGATGCTCAGCCTCAGACGGTAGGCGATGAAACGGGCTACGAAGAAGGCCATGTTTTGACCATCCAGGTGAAAGATCATCCCATATTTCGTTTTCAAGGATGGGAGAACGGCTCGGATAGTATGGAGCGTCGCATCACGATGGATGCCGACAAAAGCGTACAGGCTACTTTCACGCAAGCCGATTTTTTGGCAGCCTGGAACTTCGGTCAAAGACAATACGATTATTATCAGCCGGATATGAATCCCGGTGACGTGGTGGCCGAAATCAATCTTATTAACGAAAACGACGATTATCTCACTTGGGACAGATACGAAGGTGGCTATTTCGACAGTTATGCCATTGTGGATAATAGCGGACAGAAGGCTTTCTTCGATCTTGATATTTACGTGGGGCCGCAGAAAAGCGTGTATCTCTGGTCGAAAATTAAAGTGACGGACAAAGGTTATTCGCGTTATAATCTGGAATATAGCATCGATGGAGGCGATACTTACGTCCCTTTTTCCAGTGTTGAGGTGCCGGCCTTGGATACCTGGACTACTTTGAGTGCTGAAGTTCCCGCGCTGGCCTTGGCCGAAGAATCGTTCAGAATCAGATGGATAGCCGATTACAGCGCCGCTACGCTAGGCCAGACACAAGGCGCTAGCATCACGGTTTTGAGCGATGTGTTTCTCCTGAAAGATGTGTTCACTTCTATAAATCCGGCTTCGACCGTCTTGTCTGTTTGGATGAAAGATAATGTGCTGTATCTTTGCGGCGATGAGGTGCAACAACTTCAACTCTTCGATGTGAACGGTCGTCTTTTGCTTGCGCGTCAGCATTGCGATAAGCTGGATATGAGCTCTTTTTCCGATGGCGTCTATCTGCTGAAAGTGTGGAAATCGAATCAAGATTGCGAAATGATCAAATGTATTAAACAATAAAGTATGAAATTTATTAAATCTCTGACAACGACAGCATTGGCGCTTTTTATGCTGGCTTCTTGCTGTGAAAAGGAAGTCTATTTGTTTAGTGGACATCGTGAACCCGCTTTGGATGGTTTGCATTTCTTGTATAGTTACGATGCCTATCATTGGGATAGTTTGCCCGGCACTTGGCTTACGCCCGAAGTAGGAAATAAACATGCCGAATATTTTAATGTACTCAGCAACAGCATGGAAGAAGCTAAATATTCGCCTGCTTCCATGATGCGCGACCCCAGTGTTTGCCAAGGTCCCGACGGTACGTTCCATCTGGTTTGGACCATTGCCTGGTCTGGCGAAAAAGGTTTCGGCTACGCTTCTTCTAAAGACTTGATTCACTGGAGCGAACAGCGCATTATTCCGGTAATGCAAGATTCTGCTGTCAATAATGTCTGGGCACCGGAAATTTTCTACAACGAAGAAAAAGATGAATTCCAGATTGCCTGGTCGTCAAGCATTTTGCCCCAGTATTATACCGATGCCGATAGAATGGGCCAAAACAGTGCGCATCGTCAGTATTATACCACCACGAAAGATTTCGTTACCTTTGCGCCCACCAAGCCTTTCTACGATCCGGGTTTCAACTCTATCGATGGTTTTGTGCTGAAACGTGCAGAAAAAGATTATGTGCTCATTATCAAGGACAACCGTAAGCCCGGCTACAGCGATTTGTTCTGTGTGTTTGCCGAAAATCCCGAAGGTCCTTATAGTAATCCTTCACAGAAATTTGCGCCGGTGTATTCCGAAGGAGCTTGCGCCGTGCAAGTGGGCGAAGATTGGTTGATTTATTTCGATGTGTATCGTGAATATCGTTTCGGCGCTGTCCGCACTCGCGATTTCCAGACTTTCGAGCCCATCGACGATGAAATCTCTTTGCCTTCTGGCCACAAACATGGTACCATCATCAAGGTGAAAGAATCGGTGTTGAAAAAGATGCAAAAACACGCTGCGCAAAGATAATTCCACTATCTGCAGACGATCACTTTAAAGTTCCGGTATGGATCTCGATTTCTTCGATTTCTGTACCGGAATTTTTTTGAGTATTCGTCAGATTTTCATTGCATTTACAGAAAATTAGATGCGCTTCGTGTTACAAATCAAACGAGCTTGTTTATTGTTCGCTTAGCTTTCGTTATTTTTTAGAAAATAAGATAAGGTTCGGCATAAAAAATTTCAGTAACTTTCATTATTTTTGCCGATTAAATCGTTTAGCGTAAAATTATCAATATATAAAAATGAAAGTAATTAAATTCGGAGGAACATCCGTAGGTTCCGCAGAAGGCTTGTTGAATATCAAGCAAATTGTTTCAGCAGAAAAAGATCAAGTGTTAGTGGTTGTTTCCGCCATCAGCGGGATGACCGATTTATTGATACAAACCTCAAGAATGGCGGCGTCCGGCGATTTGGGCTATCAGGACAATGTGCAGCAAATGCGCGACAAACATGCTCGCTTGATAGCGCAGATTTTTTCCGAAGACGATCAGGCCGCTATGTTGCAGCAAACCAATACTTTGTTGGACGAATTGAGCAATATTTTCCAAGGCGTATGTCTTATTCAGGATTTGTCGGCCAAGTCGGAAGCGGTGATTTTGAGCTATGGCGAACGCATCTCTTCTATTTTGGTGTCGAAGATGTTGAAAGCCAAGCATCTGGATGCTCGCGAACTGATTAAAACCGAGTTCAAGTACAACAAAAATGTGGTGAATTTCGACCAGACCGCCAAGGCGATTTATGCGCAATGCAAATCTTTGCCTCAAGTGACGGTGATGGGCGGTTTTATCTCCAGCAGTGCCGAAACCGGCGAAACCACCAATCTGGGTCGTGGCGGATCGGATTATACGGCAGCCATTATGGCGGCAGAACTGAAAGCTACCGTTCTGGAAATCTGGACCGATGTGGATGGTTTCATGACCGCCGATCCCAAGGTAATCAACAACGCTTACGTTATCGAAAAACTCAGTTTCGTGGAAGCGATGGAGCTTTGCAACTTCGGTGCCAAGGTGCTTTATCCTCCCACGATTTTCCCTGTATATCACGACAATATCCCCATTCGTATTAAAAATACTTTCAATCCCGAAGCGCCCGGCACTTTCATTTCGCGCGAGCATTATTCGGGCGAAGGTAAGGCTATCAAAGGTATTTCGTCCATCAGCGATTCCAGCCTGATTACGGTACAAGGTATGGGTATGGTAGGTGTGATTGGCGTTAATTATCGTATCTTCAGAGCTTTGGCTCAATCGGGTATCAGCGTGTTTATGGTTTCGCAGGCCTCTTCGGAAAATACCACCTCTATCGGTGTTCGTCTGTCGGATGCGGAAGAAACGGTGAAGGTGCTTCGCGAAGAATTTGCGCACGAAATTGCTTGTGGTGAAATCAACGATATTTTTGCCGAAAACGATTTGGCAACGGTGGCTATCGTGGGCGAAGGCATGAAACGTACGCCCGGTATCGCCGGTAAGCTTTTCTCTACCTTGGGTCGCAATGGTATCAACGTAGTGGCTTGCGCGCAAGGTGCTTCCGAAACCAATATTTCTTTCGTGGTGAAACGCGAACAACTCAGCAAGACGCTGAATGTTATCCACGATTCTTTTTTCTTGAGTGAATATCAGGTTCTGAATATTTTTCTGACTGGCATCGGCACGGTGGGAGGCAGCCTGTTGGACCAGATCAAGCAGCAGCAACCTAAATTGATGGCCGAAAACTCCTTGAAACTGAACGTGGTGGGTATCGCCGATGTGAAGCATGCCCTTTTCAACCGCGATGGCATCGATTTGGAAAATTATCGCGAAATGTTGTTCACGCAGGGTATTCCCAATTCGCCGGCCATCTGGCGCGATGAAATCCTGAAAATGAACCTTTTCAATTCGGTTTTCGTGGATTGTACCGCCAGTCCGAAGATTGCAGAATTGTATCAGGATATGTTGGCCAACAATATTTCGGTGGTGGCTGCCAACAAGATTGCCGCTTCATCTTCTTACGATAATTATGCCGGATTGAAAGAATTGGCCCGCAAAAAAGGTGTCAAATATCTCTTCGAAACCAATGTGGGCGCCGGTTTGCCCATCATCAACACGATGAACAGCCTCATTTACAGTGGCGACCGTATTCTGAAAATGGAAGCTGTGCTGTCGGGAACGCTCAACTTTATCTTCAATACTATCAGCAAGGATATTCCTCTGAGTCAGACCATCAAGATGGCGCAGGAAGCTCGCTTCTCGGAACCTGACCCACGTATCGACCTGAGCGGAAAAGACGTTATCCGTAAATTGGTGATTTTGGCGCGCGAAGCCGGTTACCGTGTGGAACAAGAAGATGTGGAAAAGAATCTCTTCGTGCCTGCCGAATTTTTCGAAGGCAGTCTGGAAGATTTCTGGCAGCGTATTCCTGAATTGGATGCCGATTTCGAGGCCCGTCGTCAGGTGCTGGAAAAAGAACACAAGAAATGGCGTTTCGTGGCCAAGATGGATCGCGGCCAATGCTCGGTAGGTTTGCAGGAAGTAGATCAAATGCATCCTTGCTACGATTTGGAAGGCAGCAACAACATCATTCTTATTCAGACCGAACGCTATTTCAACGACCCGATGGTAATCAAAGGTTATGGCGCCGGTGCCAGTGTGACGGCTGCCGGTGTGTTCGGAGATATTATTTCTATTGCCAATATTCGCTAATCGCTCATGAAATATCTGATAGTCTTGGGAGATGGCATGGCCGATGAGCCTATCGAAGCGCTTAACGGCCTGACGCCCATGCAGGCGGCTCATACGCCCGTGATGGATTTTCTGGCGCGCGAGGGTAGATGTGGCGGTTTGGAAACGGTGCCCGAAGGTTTTACTCCTGGTAGTGAAATTGCCAATATGACCTTGCTCGGTTACGATGTGCGCAGCCAGTTCGAAGGTCGCGGCTCGCTGGAAGCGGCCAGTATGAATGTGGAGATTCCCCAGGGATGGATGGCGGCGCGTTGCAATTTGATTTGTGTGGAGAATGGCTGCATCAAGAATCATTCGGCCGGACATATCAGTAACGAAGAAGCTGCCCAACTTATCGATTATCTGAACCGCGAACTGGCTAACGAAAATGTGCGTTTTCACGCCGGCGTGTCGTATAGACATCTCTTGTTGATGAAGAATGCCGACAAACGTCTTATCTGTACGCCGCCCCACGATGTGCCGGGTAGCGCTTGCAGCGAGGTGATGGTACGCGCCATGCAAGCCGAAGCACAAGCCACTGCCGATGAAATAAACCGCCTGATACTGCGTTCGCAGGAATTATTGCCCTTGCATCCGGTGAACATTGCCCGCAAGGCAGCCGGCAAAGATATGGCCAACTCTATTTGGCCCTGGTCGCCGGGCTACCGCCCGGCGATGCCCACGCTCATGCAGCAGTATCCCATCGCTAGTGGCGCCGTTATTTCGGCCGTCGACTTGATTAAGGGCATCGGTGTGTATGCAGGCTTGGAAAGCATCAGCGTGGAAGGCGCCACCGGTTTGTACAACACCAATTACGAAGGCAAGGCCCAGGCGGCCATTCAAGCCTTGAAAGAGAAAGATTTCGTTTTTCTGCATGTGGAAGCCGCCGACGAAGCTAGTCACGAGGGCGATGTCGATTTGAAAATCAAGACGATAGAAGATCTCGATCATCGACTTATCGAGCCTATCTTCAAAGAAATTTCCACTTGGAAAGAAGCTGTCAGCATAGCAGTTTTGCCCGATCATCCCACCTTCTGTCGACTGAAAACCCATGTGGCCCAGCCGGTTCCTTTCCTTATTTGGCGCAACGATGAGGCCCGCGAACAAATCAAAGCCTCGACGCCCGACAAAGTGCAATCTTTCGACGAACTGGCTGTCATGACCGGTTCTTATGGCATTTTGCAAGGCAAGGCATTCATGCAGAAATTATTCCAAACCCAATAAAGAATTCAGCTAAGATGAAATATTACAGCACCAATAAAAATGCGCCTTTGGCTTCTTTGCAAGAAGCTGTGGTAAAAGGACTTGCGCCCGATAGAGGTTTGTATATGCCCGAGCGCATCCAGGCGCTTCCCCAAGCATTTTTCGACACGATAGAACAACGCAGTTTTCAAGAAATAGCTTTCGAAGTGGCCAAGGCATTCTTCGGAGAAGATATTGAAACAGAGACGCTTAAGCAAATTGTATATGAAACGCTGAGTTTTGATACGCCCATCGTGAAAGTGCGCGAAGATATCTACAGCCTGGAATTGTTTCATGGTCCCACTTTGGCCTTCAAGGATGTGGGCGCGCGTTTTATGGCACGTTTGTTGGCCTATTTTATCCGCAAGCAAGGTCAGAGCCAGGTGAACGTTTTGGTGGCTACTTCGGGCGATACCGGCAGCGCGGTGGCCAATGGTTTCCTCGGTGTAGACGGCATTCGCGTGTATGTGCTCTATCCCAAGGGCTTGGT
>JAEIGA010009927.1_pt1 | contig 14426 bp, 11 predicted proteins | sample 9270691 | NCBI WGS metagenome assembly JAEIGA01 (sample SAMN17057246, study PRJNA624740) | gut metagenome | biome: biome; isolation source: fecal sample | host: Bos grunniens | place: China: Xizang | collected 2019 | reverse complement strand
CTCTGTGGCACCAACGGAAGGGAATCTCAGGGTGATGTCGCAGGGATGATAGGCGCCGAGACGACAGCTTATTGAGCTGTCATCGGTTTCAACGGTTGCACCAAGTCTGCGAAAGCTTTCCAGATGTATGTCAACAGGTCTTAAGCCTATGTTGCAACCACCGGGCTGCCACAGTTTGAAGCTTTTGCACCGTGCAAGAAGAGCTCCGCAAAAAAGAACCGAAGCCCTGGTTTTGTTCATAAACTCTCTTGGTATGGTATTTGATATTTCGCCCCGAGAATTTATGGTTAGCACCCCATCTTGGAGAGTGGCATCACAGCCTATGTATTTTAAAATTTCTATACTGTCGCGAACATCGGAAATATCCGGACAACCTTCTATGACGGTGACACCTTGGTTTACAACCGCCGCGGCAAGCATTGGCAAAACTGCATTTTTTGAACCCTGAACTCTTACCTTGCCACTATAGGAAGTTTCACCTTGTATCCTGAATATTTCCATAAGTTACCTCCACATTGCAATAATAGATGGTTCATTATATGCAAGGGAGGCAAAGTGTGTTACTTTTTATCTGCAAGCTCACACATCAGATTGTATATCTTATCGGTGGCATCAAGTATGCCCATGCTGCGTGATTTGACAGACATTGCTTTTGCAAAGTCATCGTCGTAAATAATTTTGTACAAAGCATCTTTAAGGGATGCACAGTTGAACTTATCTTCGGTTATGGTAATTGCCGCACCTCTGTCCGAAAGTGCCCGGGCGTTGTACTCCTGATGATTGTTGGTGACATTGGGAGAAGGTATCAGAACGCTTGGCTTACCCAAAGCACATATTTCTGCAAGAGTAATGGCGCCACTGCGACACACAAGGGCATCGGCACTGTTCATAAGAACATCCATATTGTCTATGTAGGGCAAAAGATGCACATTTTCCGGAAGGTCTTCAAACAACCCTTTAACACGGTCAAAATCTCTTGTACCTGTGCCAAAGTAAACCTCCACATCCTTTGCAGGCGGATTGGCTTTTAAAAGCTCTGCCATAACATCGTTGATTTTGTTTGCACCCAGACTTCCGCCAAAAGAAAGCACAACCTTTTTGTCGTTGGTTCCCATAAGGGTTTTGCACTCGTCACTTGTGTGCTTAAGTATTGCAGGGCGGATGGGGTTGCCTGTAAGGCAAATGCGGGAAGCATTTTTAAGATACTTGTCGCTTTCCTCGAAGCTTGTGGCAGTTATTGTAGCCTTATCCGCCAAAAATTTGACGGCAGTTCCGGGGAAAACATTCTGTTCGTGGATTATGGTGGGTATCTTAAGAAGCTTTGCAGCAAGAACAGAGGACACGCAAACATATCCTCCGGTACCTACAACCACATCGGGCTTGAATTTTTTTAATATTGCAACGGATTTTGCCACTGCAAAGGCAAGCTTTGCGGCAGAAATCATGCTGCTTAAGGAAAGCTCTTTTTTTAGCCCGGACACATTGACATATTTAATGTCAAAGCCTTCCTTGGGCACAAGTGTGCTTTCCATACCCTTTTTGGTGCCTACAAAAAGCACCTTGGTATCTTTATCTTTTTCAATTGCGTATTTGGCTATGGCAACAGCAGGATTTATGTGACCTGCAGTACCTCCGCCGGATAAAAGAATTCGCAAGAAAAGTCACCTCATTTTTCGCAATGACGGGATATGTTAAGGAGTAACCCCATTTCCATAAGGAGAATAACCAAGGATGTACCGCCGTAGCTGAAAAACGGCAAGGGCACACCTGTAACAGGCATCATGGAAGTAACAACCGCTATATTCATAAGAACCTGAACTGCAAGAAGGGCTGTTATACCTGTAGCAACCAGGGCTGTATATTCATCGGGGGCTTTTTTTGCAATCATTATGCCCTTCCATATAAGCAGACCAAACAGTAACATTACAAATACAGCACCGATAAACCCAAGCTCTTCGCAGATGATGGCAAATATAAAATCGTTCTGAGGCTCGGGTATATACAAAAACTTCTGTCTGCTCTGTCCGAGACCAAGACCAAAAAGTCCGCCGGAGCCTATGGCATAGAGGGACTGTACTATCTGCCAGCTTTCGCCAAGCTTGTCGGCAAAAGGATCCATAAAGGATGTAATTCGTTTGAAACGATAGGGTGACATAACCGCAAGTCCCCAAAGGGCGGGAACCGCACAAAGGAAGGTGGTTACAAAGTATCTCACCTTAAAGCCTGCGGCGAAAAGCACCGCAACGCCACCTACGGCAATAACTACCGCACCGGACATATGGGGCTGCAAAAGAACTATACCTGCCACCATAAGAATTATTATCATATATCTGATGTATCCGTCACCAAGTTTTGAAATTCTGTCACGATATATGGTCAGGCTCTTGGCAAGGAACATTACAAGAGTAAGCTTTGCAATTTCGGAAGGCTGAAAGGTGAATCCACCAAAACCAAGCCATCTTTTGGCACCGTTTACCTCTACACCAATGAGAGGCACCAGAAGCAAAAGTGCTATTGAAACTATAAACAGAAGATTGGTGTACTGTTTTATGGCTTTTAAGGGGAATCTGGACGTAAGCCACATAAGCAAGAGTCCAAAAACCGCATACAACACCTGTCTTCTGAAAAAGTATGTTGCATCACCATACATATAGTGAGCATTGGCGCTGCTGGCACTGAAAACCATAACCAATCCAAAGCACAAAAGCATAAGGATAATAACCACCATTGCATAATCTACAGGTGGTCTGTCGGGATTGGGATTCTGTTTTATTTTCAGCTTGGATAAAAACGACACCCTTATTCCTCCTCGGAATTTCTAAAACTACATACACATAAAATAGGAAGCTACGCAAAGCACCACAGTGGTACCGGATGCTACGGCAACAATTTTCTTTTCGGACCATCCGCACATTTCAAAATGGTGATGGATGGGGCTCATCTTAAACACTCTCTTGCCTGTAAGCTTGAAGGAAGTTACCTGGATGATAACAGACAAGGTTTCCAAAACATATACTGCACCTGCAACTATAAGTATAAGCGGAAGCTTCAGGGCAATTGCAATAAAGCAAACCACTCCGCCGAGATAGAGAGAACCTGTGTCTCCCATAAATACCTTGGCAGGATGGAAGTTGAACACAAGAAAGCCCACAAGCGCAAAGGCATTGGCAAATGCAAAGCCCGCAATGGCATATTGTGCTTTGAGATATGCAACCAGGGTGAAGAACACAAGCACCACCACAGTTACGGAGGCTGCAAGACCATCTACCCCATCGGTAAGATTGACGCTGTTTGTGGCACCAACTATTACAAAAAGTGCAAACACAACATACAGCCACACAGGAAACTTAACGGCGGTATCCGCAAAGGGAATGACAACCTCGGTGTCAAAAAGCTTGAAATACAAGCCAAAGAATATAAACAACCCTGCCGCAAGAATCTGAAGTAAGGATTTCTGCTTTTCGGTAAGTCCCAGATTTCTTTTGAGAATAACTTTGATGAAGTCATCTATAAATCCTATAACCCCAAAGATTACCGAGAACAAAAGCAAAAACAACACCAGAGGGTTTCTTATAAATATAAGTGTTACCACAATTACGGAAATAATGAAAATAAATCCTCCCATTGTGGGGGTTCCTGTTTTCTTTTTGTGCCAGCTGGGGCCTATTTCTCTTATCTCCTGACCGAATTTAAGTCTGTGAAGTACAGGTATGGTTACAGGGCCAAGAACTATTGCCAGTATCAATGCCGCAAGGGCTGTCATCAAAATAGTATAAATAGTTGTCACAATTATTCCTCCATGCCAAGTATCTCACGGACAATTTCTCTTTCGTCAAAGTGGATTGTGCCCGTGCCGAGAATCTGATAGGTCTCATGTCCTTTGCCTGCCAGGATTATAACATCGTTTTCACGGGCATTGTCAAGAGCATACTTTATGGCATCACGCCTGCTTTCTATTACCACATAGTCCCTGCCGGTTTCTTTGACACCCGCTTCTACCATTTTTATGATAGACATAGGTTCTTCCGTACGGGGATTGTCGCTTGTAACTACACAAAAATCTGCAAGCTGTCCTGCAATTCGTCCCATAATGGGTCTTTTGGTTGCATCGCGGTCGCCACCGCAACCAAAAACAACCACCACTCTGCCCTTTGCAAAGCCACGGGCAGTTTTCAATATGTTTTCCACTCCATCGGGTGTGTGGGCATAATCTATCATAACAGTGTAATTTCTGTCGCCTATATTTACTACTTCTGCTCTGCCCTTTACACCGTGGGCGGAGCTGAGGGCTTTGGCTATATCTTCATATGTCATGCCCAGAGCCTTACATATGCCAACGGCACACATGGCATTGTACACCGAAAAAGCTCCCGGTATTCCAAGGGTAAATTCCACCCCATCCAGGGTAAATTTTACACCGTTTGCCCCAAGCTCTATATCCTTGGCGGTGAGGTCTGCATCCTTTGTGCCATAGGTTGTAAGAGCGCAAGGACAGAAATCTGCCATTTTTTTGCCGTAGGAATCGTCTGCATTTATAACAGCGTTTTTGCTCTGCTTAAAAAGCTTAGCTTTTGCATTGGCATAGTTATCCATTGTAACGTGGAAATCCAGGTGATCCTGTGTGAGATTGGTAAAAGCTCCAACCTCGTAATTAAGTCCGTACACACGGCTAAGATCCAGAGCGTGGGAGGAAACCTCCATAATAACGTACTCGGAGCCTGCCTTTCTCATGCGGTCAAAAAGCTTCTGGAGTTCAAAGGAGTCGGGAGTGGTTCTTCCTGTTTCCAGAACTTCGTCCCCTATCATATTCTGATTGGTGCCTATAATAGCTGTCTTTTTGCCATAATAATCAAGAATATGCTTTACAAGGTAGGTTACGGTGGTTTTGCCGTTGGTGCCGGTTACACCCACAAGCTTCATATCTTCGGCAGGCTTGCCAAAGAAGTTTGCACTTATGCAGGCCTCGGCAATTCTGGAGTCTGCAACCTTAAGCTGCAACACATCCACATCATCGGTAAAACGTGTGCACACCACGGCTTTGGCTCCTTTTTCCACAGCACTTTTAACATATTTGTGTCCGTCGGTGGTAAAACCCTCAATAGCCACAAAAAGTCCGCCGTCAGTAACTTCAAGTGAATTGTAGTGCACCCCTGTGATATCGGGGTTTCCTTCACCTTTTGTTTCTAAAACATCTACTCCGTTTAAAAGTTCTTTCAACAGCATATACTTCACTCCTTAGTGAACGTTCGAGAATGAAAATTCCACGGTTACGGGCGAGCCCCGCTGCAGCTTGGTTCCCGGCGTTGGCGTCTGGGTAGATACCACCGCCGCACCCTGGTCGGTGGCGGCTGCACCTGCAACTTTCATATTGAGTCCGGCATTTGTTAATATGTAGTTCGCATCACTTGCCGTATATCCGCGAACATCGGGTACTTCTACTTTGTCGTCTTCTGTTGCTTCGGTGTAGACGGCTACAGTGGAACCATCCGGCAAGGTTGCCCCGCCTACGGGAACCTGACTTACTACTTTGTCGCCGCTGCCGAGTATGTTGTACTTAAGACCTGTGCCGTCAAAGGCTTTGCCAAGCTCGGAAATGTCAAGACCCACAACATAGGGAACTTCTTTATCCTGAACAAGCAAATCTTCTTCGGTGAACTGAGGTTCTATATCCATATATCTTAACACTTCGTCAAAAATCTTCTTGAATGTAGGTGCTGCTATTGCACCACCCATGTGACTTTCGCCCATAGGCTCGTCAAGCATTACAAGACCTATTATTTCCGGGTCGTTTGCAGGTGCAAAGCCTATGAAGGAGGCTACATATTTGCCGTTGCCTCTGGGTATCTTTTCACTGGTACCGGTTTTTCCTGCAAGACGATAGCCTCTGATGAAAGCATTTTTGGAGGTTCCGTCGGAAACTACGCCTTCGAGGATGTCTCTTATGGTGTCGGCGGTTTCCTTGCTCATAACCTGGCGAATGGTTTCGGTTTCAAATTTCTTTATTACATTGCCGTTGTCGTCTACAAGCTCTTTTGCAATGTGAGGACGTACCATAACACCACCGTTTGTAATTGCTGTGTATGCAGTAATAAGCTGGAGAGGTGTTACGTTAAAGGACTGACCAAAAGCACTTGTAGCAAGCTCTACATCTTTAAATCTTTGGGCAGCGTGGAAGGTACCGGAGGCTTCACCGGGAAGGTCAAAGCCTGTGGAAGACATGAAGCCGAATTTTTTGAAATACTTTATAAAGTTAGCCGGGCCTACTCTTGCACCAAGGTTCATAAACACAGGGTTGCAGGAATTTTCAAAGCCCTGGGCAAAGGTTTCCTGTCCGTGACCGCCGTCTTTCCAGCACTTTATGTAGTAGTCCTCCACCTGAAGGCCACCGTTACAGGTGAAATATTCATCGGTGCTTACAAGGTTTTCTTCCAGAGCCATTGCCGCTGTGAAGGGCTTGAAGGTGGAACCGGGTTCGTAGGTATCCACAACCGCCTTATTTCTCCAAAGCTGTGTAAGTCTTTCGGTGTAGGCTTTGTCGTACTCATCACCCTTAAGCTCTGCAAGCTCCTTTTCCACTTCGTCCGGAAGGGTGAAGGGGGCGTTGAGGTCATAGTCGGGGTGAGTTGCCATAGCCAGTATTTCTCCGGTTTTGGCGTTCATTATAATGCACGCGGCACCGTTTACAACATCGTAGTCGGCTACCGCCTGTTTCAACTCTTCTTCCACAAAATGCTGAATTACCTCGTCTATTGTAAGCACGAGGTTGGCACCATTTTCGGGATTAATGAACTTTTCGTATTCGTAGGGCATTTCTGTACCGGAGGCACTCTTGGAGCTTATCATTCTGCCGGGCATACCCTTAAGATACTTGTCGTACACCATTTCTACGCCGTCCAAGCCCTGATTGTCATTACCAACAAAGCCTATTACATGGGATGCAAGGCTTCCGTAAGGATATGTACGCTTGGTATCTTCTATGAGATATATTCCGCTGAGCTCTGCCTTGCGGATTTTTTCTGCGTCTTCGTTGCTTATCTTTCTTGCTATAATCTCGTAAGAAGTGTTGGCACTGAGTTTCTTTTTTATAGCTTCTTTATCCATGGACAAAATGCCTGCAAGAGTTTCGGCTGTTTTGTCCACCGCTTTTTTCTTCTTTACTTCGGCAGGTGATGCCGTAACTGTCTGCACTGAAACGCTCTGAGCAAGCACTTTTCCGTTTCTGTCGTATATTATTCCTCTTTTGGCAGATACAACAGAATCGAGCGTCTGCTGTTGTATGGCGCCCGATTTCAATTCTGCTCCCTTTATGAATTGCCAGTAAATTAACCTGCCGCACAAAGCAAGTATAATTACAACACTAATCAAAACAACCCATGGAGCTCTTTTTCTTATGTCATATCTTAAATCACTCATAAAAATCCCTTCACAACCGTGATACTAACATATATTACAATATCAGCTGAAATATTCCCAAACATCCGAGAACCATCCCTTAACGGAATCCCACAGGCTGTCTTCTTCTGCAGGGGCTGCGTTTACAACAACTTCAGAATTTTCTTTCTTTACATTGACGTAAACTATCTGACTGTTGTCGGGTTTTTGCATTCCAAGCTCATCTACAGCCTTTTTTTCGATAACTTTGATGTCGACTTTACGGCTGATTTCCATTTCCTTTTGCTTGTTGTCGTCCACAAGCAAAGCGTACTGCTTCTGGAGCTTTTCCTTTTCGGTGGCAGCTCTTATTGCCATAACATTTATATACACAAGGGCGGAAGCGGCTATAAATACAAAAAGCACTATAATGGTTGCAAATCTGTAGGTAGCTTTGCCTGTGGCTTTGGCAGTTTCTTTGCGTTCTTCCTGCCTTTTGTTGCTTTCTTCGGCATAGCTTTCGTATTGGTCAAGTTTGTATGCACTGGTACCGTAATAATACTTTTCCATATAGGCTTCCTCCTTTCCTTACAATTTTTCTACTACTCTTAACTTTGCGCTTTTGGAACGCTTGTTGAATTCGCACTCTTCATCCGAGGGAAGCACCGGTTTTCTGGTAATGACCTTGCCCCTTGGCTTATTGCCGCACACGCAAATGGGAAAATCCTTCGGGCAGGTGCATCCTGTTGCATAATCGTTGAATGCGGTCTTTACAATTCTGTCTTCCAAAGAATGGAATGTTATTACCGAAAGTCTTCCTCCGGGCTTTAACACATCAAAGAAGTTGTCGAGGGCGTATCTCAGATCTTCAAGTTCGCCGTTAACCTCTATTCGCACCGCCTGGAAAACTCTTTTGGCGGGATGTGAACCCTTTTGTCTGAATCTTTCGGGTATTGCAGCCTTTATGATATCCACAAGCTCAAGAGTGGTTTCTATGGGCTTGTCCTTTCGGCGGTCTGCAATGATTGAAGCAATTTTGCGAGAGAATTTTTCTTCGCCGTATTTAAAGAATATGTCCGAAAGCTCTCTTTCGGAATATGTGTTTATAACCTCATAGGCTGTTTTGGGGTTTTGCCTGTTCATTCGCATATCCAAAGGTGCATCTTCCATATAGGAAAAGCCACGCTCTGCACAATCCAGCTGATAGGACGAAACTCCCAAGTCAAGAACTGCGCCGTCTATGGCGTCTATGCCTTCATCCATAAGCACATCTTTGACATTTTTGTAATTGTTGTGAGCATAGTGAACATTGTCAAAACGTTCAAGCCTTTTACTGCTGGCTTCAAGTGCCTCGGTGTCGCGGTCTATGCCAATGAGAAGCCCCTTTGGCGAAAGCTTTGAAACAACAGCCTCGCTGTGTCCGCCGCCACCCATTGTACCGTCTACATATATTCCGTCGGGTTTGATGTCAAGAGCATCAACCGACTCCTGTAAAAGCACAGATATATGCTTAAATTCCATATTACCGTACTCCTTATATATTGATTCCTACTTCGCAAAGGCTTTCGGCAATAGCTTCGGGATCCAATGCATCCACATAGCCGAGCCAGGTGTCTCTGTCCCAGATTTCCACTTTGTTACCATTGCCGAGGATTGTAACATCTTTGTCTATGCCGGCATATGCACGAAGAGGTGCAGGTATAAGCACTCTGCCCTGTGCGTTAGCCTCGCACTCCACAGCACCCGAAAGGAACAAGCGGGAAAAACCACGGGCATTTTTGTTTGCCATGGGAAGTGTGCTTAATTTAGTGTAGAATATGTCCCACTCTTCTTTGCTGAACACAAGAAGATTGTGGTCAAGACCCTTGGTAACATAAAACACGTCACCCAAGGCATCCCTGAACTTTGAAGGCATAATAACTCTGCCCTTAGAGTCAAGGCTGTGCTCGTATTCACCGTTGAACATATTCTCACTTCCTTTCATAAAAACTACGTAACAAAACGCCAAATAGTGACCCGCAAGGATAAAATCGCTCCACTTTGTTCCACTTTCTTACCCTTTCGTGACACTTTATGTATATTCTAACCCATTTTTAATAATTTTGCAATACTTTTTACAAACTTTTTTTCGCCTTTTAAGGCTTTTTGAGGTCATTTTTGCATTTTTGTTAAATGTATACAAATAACGCTTTGGTTTTTGGAGATTTTGAACAAAAGAAAAACCGAAGATACTTTGCGTAAAAACGCCGTATCTTCGGTTAAATTTTAAGGGTTATTTATTTTGTTATTTTTATAGCTGCACCGGAATTTGCCTTAAGCTCTACCCTTGCAACTCCATCTTTGAAATCTATGATTTTTGCATCGGAGTCCACACTCTTTATCCACTCGGGAGCATATCCGCCCTCAAGATTTACCTCGGCAACCTGAGCATAGGGCTCATAGTTGATGAGGACAATGTATCTTGAGGCATCATCTGCAATGTGCTCGGTAAGACCTATTGTGGCATTAAGAGATGATGCAACCTTTATGGGATTTCTAAGGTTCATAGCCTTGTAGAATCTGTAATAGTCCTCAGCATTTTCGCCATCGGTAAAGGCGGGTGTTGTGGAAGCGTGGTGTTCCAAAGCACAGGACACAAAGTACACCTTGCCCTTGCCGTAATCGTTAACGCCAAATACAGGGTTTCCGGCTTCATTAACTGCAAGAACCTTTGCGGTCTTGGCAGACATTACCATATCATACTCTGTTTCGAGGCCTATTTCAACACCTTCAAATTCACTAACATGCTTGCGAATGCTTCTGCTCTTGGTGACAAGCTCAAAGCCTGTGGTGTTGCAAAATTCCGACATCATACCGCCATCCATGGATATGTACAGGCTTGCACCATCATCGTGGACTTTTTTGAGGAGGTCGTTCCACAGACGCTTTGTAGGTTCCACGCCCATCTTAAGTCCGGGAACAATATACGCATTGGCATCGGGAAGCTTGTGGTCGCAATACATATACTCCACATCTATCCCTGCCTGCTTTGAGATGATAAAGGTTCCGTAGGCTTCTGCCCAGGTTTGCTGACCGTAGAGCATTACGCAAACTGCATCGGTAATTCTGGGAGGAAGCTTGCCGAATTCCTTGGTAAACTTGGAAAAGGCTGTCATTCTGTCAAGCATGGGAACGTGAGTTCCGTCTTTATATATGAGACCAAGCTCTCTTTCAAGACCTGTCCAATCGTAGGGAGTGTCCTGAAGCTCGCTCTGATTGCAAGCGCACCACCACATGTAACCCATACAATCGTGAGCCCAAAGTCCAAAGAGTGCCATGTCGACATTAGCACAAGCAACTTCATTGTTGCCAAACATTGGTCCCAAAATATTGATTTCTTCAGCAAAGCACGGCTTCTGACCACAGCCTCTGTAAAACAGTGACTCTGCAACCGCATGATTTGCCGACTTCATTCTGTTTACAGGGTCTGTATCGCAAAGGGGTGTAAACTGCGGATACGGATGCGTGCAAAGAATATCTGTAAGCTCGCCCTGATCCATGGCGTTCCATATGTTTTCCGGAGCAATGCCGTGCATGCCGGAAACTACGGGGCGAGTGTTGTCTGCACTGCGTATGGTGTTGGAGATGAGTGCCGCCCAGGTGTATGCCATGTCAGAATTGGGGCAATTGTCAAAACAGTTGCACTCGTTGCCAAGATCCCAGGCTGCAATGGCAGGATGATATTTGAATTTTTCAACAATATATTTTACATATTTTGTTTCCCACTTCAAAGCTGTGGGATCGGTGTAGAGATTAAGTCCATCAAGAGCCTTGGGTACATATACCCTTCCGCTCATCCAACCTGTGAGAATGCCGACTATAAGCTTAATGTCCCTTTCGGAGCAAAGATCGAGAAAACGAACAAAGCGTTCCACCATTACGGGGTCTATGCCTGCTACAGCCTCGGGAGAATCTATGGGAGCTACCGCATCTCTGCTTACAACTCTTACATTGCCACCGCCGTTTCGGTAGGCTTCTATAGGCTGAAAATCCGACCACAGAGGAAAGACTCTCAGCACTTTAACCTCGCATCTTGCAAGGTGATCCAGATCGCGGATTACAGCAGATTCATCCCAGCGATTCCACATCTGTATACCTGCATTTGATGCCCAATAGTTTGCACCGATAAAAAATTCGCCGTTTTTGAAGATGTTTTCCATTTTGTGCACTCCTTAGCAATGTTTTTTACTGTTCTCTGAATGTAATTGTTGCAGTGTCTGCATCCATGCCGTCAACTATGGCAATGGATTCCACCTCGTAGCCCATATCGCGGATGCGCTTTCCGCCATCCTGGAAGCCCTTTTCAATGACAATGCCGCAGCCTTCAACAGTTCCGCCGGCAGACTCAACAATGGAAATGAGACCGCAAAGAGCGCAACCGTTTGCCAGAAAATCGTCAATTATAAGAACGTGGTCATCATGAGACAAATACTTCTTGGACACTATAACCATATTGGTGTTCTTATGGGTAAAGGACTCCACCTCTGCCACGAACACATCACCATCTATATTGATTGAGGCTGTCTTCTTGGCAAACACCATTGGCACACCAAATTCCTTGGCAACAAAAGCGGCAATACCAATGCCGGAAGCTTCAATTGTAAGTACCTTTGTAACCTTTTTGTGGCCGAAACGCGCTTTGAACTCGCGGGCAATCTGCTCTATGAGGCCAACATCCATCTGGTGGTTTAAAAAGCTGTCCACCTTTAAAACATTACCGGCTTTAACAATGCCATCTTTAATTATTCTTTCTTCCAAAAAGTTCATATGCATTCTCCTGTACCAGTGTATTTTCTTTCGTTTACAAGAAATTGCAAGCAATTTCCATATATTGAAACAATTGTATCACACTTAAAGGTTTAAGTCAATTTTCAAATACAACAAAAACGCAAAAAACAAGGCGAATTTCTTCGCCTTGCTTTTAAGTAGTAAAATTATTTGTAATCCTTGGGGTTGGTCTTGTTGGGATTAGCCTTGTTGTAAGCCTGAACAGCCTTACGGGATGCATAGAAGTTTTCCATAGCATCGGGGTGGTCTGCAACAAACTTGTCAACCTGATTCTGTACATGCTTAACAAACTTGTCGATGTCAGCTGCCTTGAGGGCTGCTTTTTCTTTCTTGAGGGCTTCGTCTACATTTGCTACTGCACCGTACATTCTGGGCTTGGAGTATTCAGCGAATACGTCATCGAGCTTAACCTTCATGGATGCAAAGTCACCATCGGAAGTGATGGGGCAGTTTACAAGAGGATCGGCAATTGTCTTGCCTGCAAGCTCTTCTACAAGTGCCTCAGCGTAGGGATAGTCATACTTTGTGGTAAACTTGTGCTCGTCGTTGGTAATACCAAGGTTGGGAGCTGAATAGTTGGATTCGAGGTTAGCCTGATATCCATTTGCATCATTTGTATAGTCTTTGCCTTCAATACCGTTACAGAGAAGTCTGTAGATATCCTTGTTAGCATAGATAGTATCGAGAACTCTAAGTGCATTTGCCTTGTTCTTGGAAGTTCTGCTGATACCTACTGCAGTGTTCATATAGTTGTATGCTCTCTGCTGCTTGGAGTACATGGAGTAGAAGCGCACATCCCACTTATCCGCACCGGGAATCTTGGGGATTTCTCTCCAGATGTTGTTTGCTGCTGAAGGGCTGGAAGTCCAAGCAAGTAAGCTCTTGCCGTTTCTGAATGCTTCTTCACCGGTAGTGGCGTTGGAGAGGACGGACTTGGAGAATACACCGCTGTCGTACCACTCCTTAATATCTTCGGAGAACTGCTTTGTTTCTGCTCTGTCTACCATAAGGAAGATTTTGAAGTCATCCTTGTTGGTGTCAAAGTAGTAGTGAGAACCGAAGGAAAGTGAACCGGGACATGCCCAACCCCAGTCGGAAGCCCACATGTTGAAGATCATCCAGGGATTGTTACCGTCACAGTTAAAGGGAACTATGTTGTGGCTCTTGTCCTTGGCACCTGCCAAAAGGAATTCGCTGATATCATCGATTGTATCGAGAGATTCGATGCCGTATTTGTCCATGTAGTCACCACGGGCAACGAGTGTTCTGTCGGGAGCGTACTTTCTGAAGCCGGGAACGCAGTAGTACTTGCCGTCCCACTTACTTACGTCAAGGTATTCCTGACCGTTTTCCCAAATGTAGGGAGCGTATGTCTTGAAATCTTCTTCGGTGATTTCCTGGAAAGCACCCTTTTCTACATTCTGCCAGTAACCCTTATGGTCGGGGCAAAGAATAAGGTCGAACTCATCACCTGCAGAGAACTGAAGGTCATACTGAGCATCATCTATGTATTTGAACTCAATGTAAAGACCGCCTGTTTCTTCTTTGATTCTTTCGTTAGCTAATTTGAAAACTTCCTGATTGTCGGGTTCTTCGACACCTGTTACATACCAAATTACCTTGTTACTGCCTGTTGCCGCTGCATCCTTCTTGCCACAGCCGACAAAACAGCTTACTGCAAAAATGAGCACCAGAATAAGAGATATGATTCTTATCTTTTTCATAACTTGCGGATTTGAATAAATCAAACCCTCCTCCTTTCCGCTTTCGCGAATATAAATATATAACTGAAATATATTATATCACAAGTTTTCCAAAAAGTGTTTTGCTTTTTTAAGATGTTACTCAGCTTTTTTAATATTTTTCAAAAAAATTCTTATTCAAAACAATACTGCTTGCACAAAACAATACTTAAGAAATCAATCATATACAGATTCTACATCTCTTTCGGTAATTGCTCCGGTCTTGGCATCTATCTCAAAATCATACTCTTTTCCTTCGTAGCGAATTTCCACATCATAGTGTGCTCTTTTGTCATCATAATCTTTTTTTATTGCGGCATCATTCTTTGTGGCACCGGGAACCTCAGCCAAAGCTATGGCAAGTGCTTCGTCTTCGGTTATTTCAGATTCGCTATTGACAGGCTCGGAGCCCGGTACTTCCTTTTTGTCGGACTCCACAACCTTGGGGGCTTTTCCGTCGTAATCAAAGGAAACCACCTCCCCTGT
>JAEIGA010009926.1_pt1 | contig 14427 bp, 13 predicted proteins | sample 9270691 | NCBI WGS metagenome assembly JAEIGA01 (sample SAMN17057246, study PRJNA624740) | gut metagenome | biome: biome; isolation source: fecal sample | host: Bos grunniens | place: China: Xizang | collected 2019 | reverse complement strand
GTGACCCGGACGGTCGGTAACGTAGGTTATGTTGCTTTCGTCTTTACCAAGAAGTTCGAGAATCTTTTTAACAACGTAAATGTTGGTCTTTTCATTGTGGCCGCCAATGTTGTAAACTTCGCCAACTCTGCCGTTGCGAATGATTTTGTTAATAGCGGAACAGTGGTCTTCAACATAAAGCCAGTCACGGATATTTTCGCCCTTGCCGTAAACCGGAAGCGGTTTACCGTTAAGTGTATTGATAATCATTAAAGGAATGAGTTTTTCGGGGAAGTGATATGGACCATAGTTGTTAGAACATCTTGAAACGGTTACAGGCAAACCAAATGTGCGGTGGTATGCCAATACTAACAAATCTGCACCTGCTTTACTTGAAGAATAGGGTGAAGAAGTGTGGATAGGAGTTTCTTCTGTAAAGAAAAGGTCAGGACGGTCGAGAGGTAAATCACCGTAAACTTCGTCGGTAGAAACTTGGTGATAACGGGTGATGCCGTATTTTCTGCAAGCATCAAGCAAAACTGAAGTTCCAATGATATTTGTTCTGAGGAAAATTTCAGGATTTTCAATTGAACGGTCAACGTGACTTTCAGCCGCAAAGTTTACAATTATATCAGGTGAATATTTTTCGAAAATACCGTAAATTGCTTCACGGTCGGCAATGTCGGCTTTTTCGAAGAAGAAGTTGGGATTTTTTAATGCTTCTTCCAAAGTTGCCATATTGCCCGCATAGGTTAAAGAGTCGATACAAATAACCTGATCTTCGGGATGATTTTTAAGTAAATAGTAAACAAAGTTTCCGCCTATAAAACCGGCGCCACCAGTAACTACAATTTTCATTTTATTTTTCCTCCGGTAATGATAATATGTATTGGCCATAGTCGGTCATTTTTAATTTTTCACCAAGTGCTAATAATTGCTCGGTTGAAATGAAACCTCTTCTCCAAGCAATTTCTTCGGGGCAAGAAATGTAAAAGCCCTGACGTGATTGAACCGATTCAACAAATTCTGCCGCTTTAAGCATACCTTTTGGTGTGCCGGTATCTAACCAAGCCATACCTCTGCCAAGCAAGGTAACATATAAATCGCCACGGTTTAAATATTCGTTATTTATGGCGGTGATTTCAATTTCACCTCTGGCAGACGGTTTTACGTTTTTGGCGATTTTGACTACGTCGTTAGAGTAGAAGTAAAGGCCGGGTACTGCGAAGTTTGATTTTGGGTTTTCAGGTTTTTCTTCAATAGAGAGAACCTTGCCGCCTTCGCCAAACTCAACAACGCCGAACGCTTTTGGGTCTTTAACAGGGTAACCGAAAATCATAGCACCGCTTTCCATTGATGCGGCTTTTCTTAGAATGTTTGAAAAATCTTGGCCAAAGAATATGTTGTCGCCCAAAACCAAAGCAACGTTATCGTCACCGATAAATTCTTCGCCAATGATGAAAGCATCTGCAAGTCCGCGTGGTTTATCTTGAACAGCGTAATGAAGTTCAAGTCCGAATTCCTTACCGTCACCTAACAACTGTTCATACATAGGAAGGTCATCAGGGGTGGAGATTATTAAAATTTCTCTGATGTTAGCCAACATAAGAACCGACAAAGGATAATATATCATCGGTTTGTCATAAATTGGTAATAATTGCTTTGAAATAACTTTGGTCATAGGGTAAAGACGTGTGCCTTTGCCACCTGCTAAAATAATTCCCTTCATTACTTTTCAAACTCCTTTAAAATTATGTTGCAAATTTCGTCGCATTCTTCCAAACTTAAATTTGGATACAAAGGTAAAACTAAAACATTTTCAGAAATCCAATGGGCTATTGGTGTTTCTTTTATATTAAAGCGGTCTTTGTAACAAGCAAATTCGCTTGTAAGGGGTGCAAAGTATTTTCTTGGTATAATATTTTGCTCTTGTAATTTTTTTGCAATCTGGTCGCAATCGGTTTTGCATTTATCAGGATTTACTATAATGGGGTAGTATGAGTAGTTGGTTTTAACGCCTTCTTGCTCACAAATAAGTTGAATTGCATCAATGTTTTTGAGTTTTTCGTTGTAGTATTCAAAAACTTTTTTGCGTTTTTCCAATGCTTCGTCAATGATTTTTAAATTGCAAATTCCCATCACTGCCGAAACTTCGGTCATTTTGGCATTTGTGCCAACAAATGCAGCATCTACAGAACCCTTTTCAAAACCGAACGAACAAATGGCTTCGATTTTTTGCTTGAGTGACGGGTCACGATAGGTAAGGCAACCACCCTCAACAGTATTGAAAACTTTTGTGGCGTGGAAACTGAACATTGAAACGTCGCCCAACGTACCTATTCCTTTGCCGTCAACAGTAACGCCAAATGTGTGAGCAGCATCATAGATGAGTTTTAAATTATGCTTGTCCGCTATTCTTCTGAGTTCTTTGTCGTCACATACCGTGCCGTAAACGTGTACTGCTAAAATGGCAGTGGTTTTTTCGGTTATAAGGTCCTCGATTTTTTTGGTATCAATAGTTAATGTCACAGGGTCGATATCACAAAAAACCGGTGTACAACCGCATTCAACTATTGCGTGTGTTGTAGAAGCATAGGTGAAAGGGGTTGTGATAATTTCACCTTTGAGTTCCAACGCTCTTAAAGCAACCTGTAATGCTAAATGTCCGTTGGTGAAGAGAGAAATATTCTCAACACCCAAATAGTCTTTTAAGCCCGCTTCTAATTTTTGGTGTTTAGGACCATAGTTAGTAAGCCATTGATTGTCCCAAACGTCACGAAGTTCATTGACAAAATCGTCAAAATCCGGTAATAATGGACGTGTGACAGGTATCATATTTTTCATAAATTTCACTTCCGTTTACAACTATTTACAAACGCTTATTGGGTATTTGTAAACAGTCGATTTTGAATATAACTTAACAAATATAATTTTACAACAAATACCCCAAAAAGTCAAGGTAAATACTTAATGAGTAATGCTATAATATTAAAATATATAAATATACACATTTTTAACCGATTGACATATCACGAGCGAGATATTATAATATAGTTGATTTTTTTAAATGAGGTGTTTTATGAAAAAGAAAATCAAACTTCTGTTATCAATATTTTGGGTGTTTTTCCGCATAGGTGCGTTTACCTTTGGAGGCGGATATGCAATGATACCGCTTATAAGTGAGGAAACCGTTAATAAACGAAAGTGGGTGAGCGACAGTGATATTTTGGATATTATCGCTATTGCTGAATCAACACCGGGACCTGTGGCTATAAATTCGGCAACTTTTGTAGGGTATCGAGTGGCAGGATTTTGGGGTTCTTTTTTTGCAACACTTGGAGTTGTTACACCCTCGTTTGTTATTATTTTGATTTTGTCTTACGTTTTAAATGAATTTAAGAGTTTGAAGGCAGTTCAATATGCATTTAACGGTATCAGAGCAGGTGTTTTAGCCCTAATTTTAAAAGCGCTTATCAAAATGTATAAGCAATGTCCAAAAGGTGTTTTTTATTATATAATAATGGCGCTTTCGCTTGTGGCTGTGGCGTTTTTGAAATTGCCTGTTATTTACTGTATAATTGGGGTTGCTGCGTTAGGTCTTGTGTACTCTTTGACTTTGAAAGGTAAGGTGGAAAAATGATATTTTTGAAACTGTTTTTAACCTTTTTTAAGATTGGCGCATTTACTTTTGGCGGTGGCTATGCAATGCTTCCGTTTATAAAAGAAGCGGTGCTTTCAAACGGTTGGATGCCTTTAGAAGAAATTGTTGATTTTATTGCAGTAAGCGAGTCAACACCGGGGCCTTTTGCTATCAACATGGCAACCTTTATAGGAAATCATCAGGGTAGTGCTTACGGTGTTTTGGGCGGTATTTTCGGTGCTTTTTGTGCCACACTCGGCGTTGTTTTACCTTCGTTTATTATTATTTTAATAGTTGCAAAATGCTACGAAAAATTCAAAAACAGTACTGTGGTTGCAGGATGTATGACCGGACTTAAACCTGCTGTTATCGGCTTTATAGGGGCGGCGATTTTATCTATTGCCGTTACTGTTTTTGTTCCGTCAGGATTTACACTTGAGATATTTAAAAGTGTTGATTTTTACGCTTCGGCAGTTATATTTATTGGTGCTTTAATATTAACGTTTAAAAAGGTGCACCCAATAATTATAATTTGTATTTCAGCGGTAATTGGTATAGCGGTTGGCTATTTAATGTAAATTATATTTACAAAAAAATTACTCCCCGAAAAGTTTTATCTTTTCGGGGAGTTTTTCCATTAATTTTTAAGACTTTGGAGCGGTGCGGGGATGCGACCTGCTCTGTCAATGAATTTCTTTGGACTTTTTGTAAGGTTTACGTCCATAATAGGACCTGAACCTAAAAGACCGCCAAAGTCGAGTTCTTCGCCTTTTGTTTTGCCAATAGCGGGAATTACACGAACTGCGGTGGTTTTGGAGTTTACCATACCAATCGCTGCTTCGTCGGCAATAATTGCAGAAATAACTTCTGCGGGAGTTTCGCCCGGTATTGCTATCATATCAAGACCAACCGAACACACGGCAGTCATTGCCTCAAGTTTTTCGAGTTTCAAGTCACCTGAACGAGCGGCAGCAATCATACCTGCATCTTCAGTTACGGGGATAAATGCGCCTGAAAGACCGCCAACGTATGAAGAAGCCATTACGCCACCTTTTTTAACTGCGTCGTTAAGCATTGCAAGTGCGGCGGTAGTGCCGTGGGTACCACAGGTTTCAAGACCCATTTCTTCAAGTATATGTGCTACCGAGTCGCCTACTGCGGGAGTGGGTGCTAAGGATAAATCCACTATACCAAACGGTACGCCTAAACGTTTTGATGCTTCACTACCCACGAGTTGACCCATACGAGTGATTTTAAATGCAGTGCGTTTTATGATTTCTGCCAATTCTCCAAGGTCGCCGTTTGGACATTTTTTAAGCGCCGCTTGTACAACACCGGGACCTGATACGCCAACGTGAATTACACAGTCGGGCTCACCTACACCGTGGAAAGCACCCGCCATAAACGGATTATCTTCAACAGCGTTACAAAATACAACAAGTTTTGCACAACCGATACATTCACGGTCTTTGGTGATTTTTGCAGTTTCACGCACTATTTCACCCATAAGTTTTACAGCGTCCATATTGATACCGGCTTTTGTAGAACCGATATTTACCGATGAACAAATGTTGGTGGTTTCACTTAAAACCTTAGGGATTGAGCGGATGAGTGCTTCGTCGCCTGCGGAAAAACCTTTATGAACAAGGGCGGAAAAACCGCCAATAAAGTTAACGCCTGTAGCATCGGCCGCACGTTGTAATGTTTTGGCATACATCAAAGGGTCGCCGCCTGATGAAGCCAAAATCATTGAAATTGGTGTTACCGAAATACGCTTATTTATAATTGGAATACCAAATTCTTTTTCAATATCTTCGCCTGTTTTAACAAGATTACCTGCCAAGCGTGTGATTTTGTTGTAAATCTTTTCACAAGCTTTTTCGGGGTCGCTGTCACAACAGTCGAGAAGTGAAATGCCCATAGTAATTGTACGTATGTCAAGGTTTTCTTCGGAAATCATATTTATGGTTTCCATAATATCGTTAAGGTTAATCATTTTTTACCTCTCAAATTCTGTGCATAGAGTTAAACACATCTTCGTGCATAACACGTATATCAAGATTGCGCTCTGTTCCCAATTTTTTCATTTTCTCTGAATAATCGGCAAATGAGCAATTTAAATCTTTTATTTCGGTAAGCATAACCATTACAAACATATCTTGCAGTACAGATTGTGTAATATCGATAATGTTTGCATTACATTCATTACATATTGCACTTACGTCAGCGATAATGCCAACAGCATCTTTTCCAATAACAGATACAACAGTTTTCATAAAAAATCTCCTTTTAATTACGCTTTTATAATTTTATCACACAAACTTTTAAAAATCAATATTATTTTATTGACTTTCATAACGGCTTGTGGCATACTATATGTAGTAGATTTGAGCAAAAAAATAAATATTTTGTCAACTACATATTGACAAAACGCGAAATATGATATACAATATATTGTGCAACGACATATGACTGACGGGAGATTATGGGTAACCATAGGGGAGTATGTTGTTTTTTAGCCGACCGTCTGGGCAATTCAGTTAAGAAGACTGGGTTGCTTTTTTCAACCCAAAATGTAGTATGTTTAACATAAAGGAGAAAACTATGAGAAGTGAAAATTGGAACGGCTTTAGAGAAGGCGTATGGCAAGATGAAATAAACGTACGTGATTTCATTCAACAAAACTATACTGAATATAAGGGTGATGATAGTTTCTTGGCAGAAGCCACCCCCAGAACTAAAGAACTAATGAAAAAACTTAACGGTTTATTCACTGTAGAGCGTCAGTTCGGCGGTGTGCTTGATATTGATACTGCTACCGTATCTTCGCTTACTTCTTTTGAACCCGGATATTTGGATAAAGAAAATGAAATAATTGTAGGTCTTCAAACTAACCGTCCTCTAAAACGAGGCATCAATCCGTTTGGCGGTATTCGTATGGCTCGTCAGGCATGTACTGCCTACGGTTATAAATTGAGTGACAAAATTGAAAATGAATTCCAATACCGCACCACACATAACGAAGGCGTGTTCCGTTGTTATTCTAACGAAATGCGTTTGGCTCGCCGTTGCCATGTTATAACAGGTTTGCCTGATGCTTACGGCCGTGGCAGAATTATAGGTGACTACCGCCGTGTTGCTCTTTACGGTATTGACCGCCTTTTAGAAGAAAAACAAAAGGATAAAGACAACTTGGCAAACGGTAACTTCGGTGAAGAAGAAATGCGTTTGGCTGAAGAACTTCATCAACAAATATCTTTCTTGGGTTATATGAAAGATATGGCAGAAATGTACGGTTTTAACATAAGCAAACCTGCTAAAGATACACGTGAAGCAGTACAATGGACATATTTCGCTTATCTTGCGGCTATTAAAGAACAAAACGGTGCCGCAATGAGTATGGGTAGAGTTAGCACTTTCTTTGATATTTATATTGAACGTGATATTAAAAACGGTACTTTGACCGAAGAGGGCGCACAAGAAATCATTGATGATTTTGTTATGAAACTTCGTATGGCTCGTCACCTCAGAACCCCCGAATATAACGAACTTTTCGGCGGTGACCCAATGTGGATTACCGAAGCGGTAGGCGGTATGGGCGAAGACGGAAGAACACTTGTTACAAAGTCAAGTTTCCGTATTCTTAATACACTTTACACACTTGGCTCTTCACCCGAACCAAACCTTACTGTTTTGTGGTCTAATTCACTACCACGTGGATTTAAAAAGTTTTGTTCCAAAGTTTCGGTTGATACCGATTCTATTCAATATGAAAATGATGATATTATGCGTCCTAACTATGGGGATGACTATGCAATTGCTTGTTGCGTATCGGCTATGCGAGTTGGTAAGCAAATGCAATTCTTTGGCGCACGTTGTAACTTGCCAAAGTTGTTGCTTATAGCGCTCAACGGCGGTTATGATACCACAAGTGATATACATATTGGTCCGCAAAAGGATGTAATCGAAGGCGACGTTCTCGATTACGATAAGGTTAAAGAACGTGTTGATGAATACTTGGCGTGGCTTTCAAAACTTTATGTAAACACTATGAACATTATTCATAGAACCCACGATAAGTATGCTTATGAAAAGTCGCAAATGGCATTGCACGATACTAAGGTTGAACGTCTTATGGCTTTTGGCGTTGCGGGTCTTTCGGTTATAACAGATTCTCTTAGCGCTATTAAATATGCTAAAGTGAAGCCAATCAAGAACGCTCAAGGTTATATTGTTGATTTTGAAACAGAGGGAGATTTCCCGAAATTCGGCAACGATGACGACCGTGTTGACTTAATTGCGAAAGAACTTACACATCAAACCATTACCGAACTTCGCAAGACACCAACTTATAGAAATGCTATTCACACTTTGTCGGTACTTACAATCACATCGAACGTTATGTATGGTAAAAATACAGGCGCTACTCCTGATGGCAGAAAAGCCGGAGATGCATTTGCACCGGGTGCAAACCCAATGCACAACCGTGAAGAAAAGGGAGCGTTGGCATCTCTTAACTCGGTTGCTAAAATCAGTTATGACGACTGCCGTGACGGTATTTCCAATACTTTCTCTATCACACCTCAAACTCTTGGCAAAGAAAAGGATGAACAGGTTAACAACCTTGTTGCAATTCTTGACGGTTACTTTGCTAAGAAAGCACATCATATCAACATAAACGTACTTAATCGTGAAACCTTGGTTGAAGCGTATAACGACCCTGAAGCATATCCAAATCTTACAATTCGTGTTTCGGGTTATGCGGTTAATTTCCACAAACTTTCACGTGAGCAACAAAAAGAAGTAATCAGCCGTACCTTCCACGAGGTAATGTAATGACAGGTAAAATAAGTTCTTTGCAGTCGCTTGGAACACTTGACGGACCGGGTATTCGCTACGTTGTGTTTATGCAAGGGTGTCCGTTGAGGTGCAGTTGTTGCCATAATCCCGAAACTCACGATTTTTCGGGCGGGACCGAGTACTCGGCGGAAGAAATTGTGGAAAACGTTCTTAAATACCGTGAATATTTTGGAGATGAAGGCGGTATTACTTTGTCGGGCGGAGAACCGCTGGTGCAAACAAAGTTCGCAACGGAAGTTTTCAAAAAATGTAAAGAACAAGGGGTTAATACCTGCCTTGATACAAGCGGTTGTATCTTTAATGATGACGTTAAAGAATTGTTAAAGTATACTGATTACTGTATGCTTGATATAAAATATACAACCGAAGAATTGTATCAAAAATATGTTGGTTGCAGTATTGAAACTCCTTTGAAGTTTTTGGAATATTTAAACGAACAAGGTATAAATACACGTATTCGTCAGGTAATTGTTCCATCCATTAACGATAATGTTAAAAGTATTGAAGATTTGGCTTTGCTATTAAAGGGTAAGAATATCGATAAAATTGAACTTTTACCTTTTAAGAAAATTTGCCAAACCAAGTATGACAATATGGGAAAAGAATTTCCGTTTGGTAATTTACCTTCGGCAGATGTTAAAAAAGTAAGCGAACTGCAAAAAAAGATAAATGAAGAAATTGTTTAAATAATTGGTAAACTCCTTCTGTCACGGCAATGCCGTGACACCTTCCTCAAAAGGAAGGCATTCAGAGGGAAAAGGTAATAAAAAGAAACCGTCCGAAAGGACGGTTTCTTGGTATATATAAAGGGGAAAACGGTTATTTTGAAGATAAAATAATTTTACCGCCGTATAATAGGATATATCCCTTTTGGTCCCCTAAAATATTCTATGCCAAACTATTCAATAGGTGACTTACGAATAAAGAGAACACCCAAAGTATCGGCACCGCAGTGTGAAGAAATGGTACAACCGGCTCTTGTTAAAAATACTTCTTTAAAGGGAGCGGTTTGCTTAACTTTTTCTACAACACTGTCTACAATTTGGGGGTCAACTCCGGCGTGGGTAACAAAAACACGAGAGAGGTCAATGTCGTCAAGATTGTTAAGACGGTCTTCAACATATTTTAGCAATTCGGCACCATATTTGCCACGGTATTTTTTACCAACACCCATTTTTCCGTTTTTAACTTCAATACAGGGCTTTAATTTTAAAACGTTAGCGCCCATCATTGCGAGAGCAGAACAACGACCGCCCTTGTGTAAATATTCAAGGTTGTCAATAACAAATGAAGCATCAACACAAGAAATCATAGAATTGATTTTTTCAACAATTTCTTCGGCTTGCATACCGCTTTGCGCCATTTCTGCAGCAGCAATAACCAAAAGTCCTGAAGCAGTTGAAAGATTTAATGTGTTAATAATAAAAATGTTATCATATTCGCTTGCGGCTAAGCATGTATTGTTATAGGTGGAAGAAAGTTCCGAACTTAAAGAGAAGTGTATAACAGTTTTACCGGCATCTGCAAATGGTTTGAAAAAATCAATGCAGTCACCAACGTTTGCGGCGGTAGTTTTTGGGAGTTCTCCCGTTTTTGCGTGATGAGCATAAATATCGTCGGGAGTGATATCTACACCGTCAAAAAAGGTTTTATCGCCCAATGTTACGCCGAGAGGTATAATGGAAATGTTATAGCGTTCACGAAGTTCTAAACTTAAGTCGCAAGTACTATCAGCAGATATTATAATATTGTTTTGCATATTTTTCCTCCGAAAAAATTATGTTTTGTTAACGGCAACTTAAAAGTTGCTTATGAACACTTGCATTATAACACAATACTCTAAAAATTTCAACTTCTATTTATTTGATTGATTTTGTAATAATTTGTAATAAAAAAATTATAAATTTTATGATATAATTAAATAGTTACAAAAAAAGTTAAATGAAAGGTGGTGTGGATATGAAAATTAAGCGCTATGTTAAAAGTTCGCTGTTTTTGGCAGTGGTAGGTTTGTTGGTGGCTTCAATTATTGTTTCGGCAGTTGCTATTTCAACTGTTAATAAGCGTAACCGTGAAATTGAAAACAAGAATGCACAAATTGAAAGTGTTAATAATGAACTTAAACAAGCCAAGGAAAAGTTAGAAACCGAAACCGAGGCAAAAGAAAAACTTTCAACAAAGTTGCAACAAGCCGAGAATGAGAAAAAGCAACTTGAAAACGAAAATAGGAATTATAAAAAGGAAATTGAAAAATTAAGCGCTAAAAAGAGGGCTGAGGTTAAAAAAACCGTAAAAAAGAAAACCGCAAAGCAAAATTCACCTCAGCCCAAGTATCCCAAAGCCACAAAAACTTGTTATTTGACTTTTGATGACGGACCTTCAAAAAACACTCTCAAGATTTTGAAAATTTTGAAAAAATATGATGCAAAGGCAACCTTTTTTGTGATTGGCACAAACTCAAATCTTAATTATCTTAAAAAGATAGAAAAAGGTGGACACGCCATTGGTTTGCATTCTAACACTCATGATTATGGAAAGATTTATAAAAGCACCAACGCTTTTTTCGACGACATAAATAAACTTTCTAAAAAAATTGATAAAAAGATAGGTATCACACCAAAGATTATGCGTTTCCCCGGCGGCAGTAATAATACCATTAGCAAAAAGTATCGAAAAGGTATTATGTCTGACCTTGTAACCGAGGTGCAAATAAAAGGTTATGCATATTTTGACTGGAACGTTGACTCGGGCGATGCTTCGGGGCATAATGTTGCTCCAAACAGAATAGTTAAAAACGTTTTGAATCAGGCAAAAAAGAAAAATTCAATATGTGTACTTATGCACGATACTGCGGCTAAAAACACAACTGTAACTGCTTTGCCTGCGATTATTGAAGGCCTTAAAAAACAAGGTTATAAATTTGAAGTTTTAACTGAAAATACATACGGTTATCACTACAAGGTTAATAACTGATTTTGAGGTGTTTTGAGTGAAAATTAAGGCAAATGCAAAAGTAAATCTTTCGCTTATGATTTTGGGTAAGCGGGAAGACGGTTATCATTCGATTGATACTGTGATGCACTCTATCTCGCTTTTTGATGAAATTGAAATTCAAAAAGCCGAAAGAATAGAAGTTATTTGCAACAGTATTGACATACCGCAAGAAAAAAATATTGCATATAAGGCGGCACAACTCTTTTTTGAAGCACTGTCGGTTTCGGGCGGTGCGCAAATTAAAATTAAAAAGGGAATCCCTGCGGTTGCGGGGCTTGGCGGCGGAAGTGCCGATGCTGCGGCAACCCTTTTAGGACTTAATAAACTTTATAATGCCAATTTTTCTTCGCAAAAACTTTGCGATATTGCCGTAAAACTTGGTGCAGACGTACCTTTCTTCATAAAAGGCGGTTGCCAAAGATGTGAGGGAATAGGCGAAGTTTTAACACCCATTAAACCTTTGAAAAGCGGTTGTCTTTTACTTGCCAAGGGTGAAAACAAACCCTCGACAGGTGAGATGTACCGCATACTTGATAGCAAAGAACCAATCTTTTGCGATACAAAAGCGGTAATAGCGGCAATTGAAAATAATGATTTAGAAAAACTTTCAAAAAGTATTGTAAACTCTTTTGGGGCTATATGGCAAGACAGTTTTGTGAAAGAAGAACTTTTAAAACTAAAGCCGTTGGCAGTTTCTCTTTCGGGTAGCGGACCCACGTGGTTTGCTTTGTTTGAAGATAGAGCCACCGCTTTTAGTGCTAAAGAGAAACTTGAGACAAAAGAAATGAAATGTTATGTTTGCGATTTTGAAGATGCCGCAATAAAAATTGAATAAAAAATCAAACTCCTGCCAATATTCTAATTAAAGAATTTTTTGTCAGGAGTTTTTTTATGAAAAAAAGAATAAGATTATCGCTTTTATGCGGATTGATTTGTGCGGTGCTTTTATCAATGACACAGTTTGACGTTTTGTGCGAAGATTTAAGGCAAAACGTACTTCGGCTACATATTATAGCCAATTCGGATTCGGAGTTTGACCAGCAACTAAAACTAAAGGTAAGAGATGAGATTTTATCGCAAACAGGTGAAGCGTTTTTGAATGTAAATGACCTTGCTAAAGCCGAAGAAATAACAACTCAAAATCTTGAAAAGTTTCAAAAAATTGCCGAAGACGTTATAAAACAAAACGGCGCTAATTATAAGGTGGACGTTTCTTTGGGGGATTCGTTTTTTGAAACAAGACATTACGATACTTTTTCGTTACCGGCGGGGAATTACCGCTCACTCATAATAAAAATAGGTAAAGCGCAAGGTAAAAACTGGTGGTGTGTTGTATTTCCTGCAATGTGTATACCTGCCGCATCAAACGGTGATTTGCGACAAAGTGTGGGTGAAGATTCGGCTTTTGTTGCAGAAAATAAAGATAAATATATTATAAAATTCAAAACAGTTGAAATTTATGAAAAAATAAAGAATTATTTTTCTTAAAATTTTCTAATTTCAAGCGAAGCATCATCGCTGCCTTTTTCAATATTTCTAATGACGATATAATAACTGTAATCGTCGCTAACCTTTACAAGCAGTCGTGCGCCAATCTTTTGGCCCATAAGCACACTGCCCAAAGGAGACTCTTTACTGATAAGTCCTTGCATTGAGTTTTGGCGAAGAGTTGTTACAATCCTAACACTTTCTTCGCAGTCGTCTTCTTCAACGTAGTAGGTGACAGTATCAAAAAGACCTACTTGGTCATCTTCGCTCTTATCTTCAATTACAATAGCGGTTTTGAGCATATTTTTGATGTAGCGGATACGGCTTTCATTTTTGCCCCTTTCACGCTTGGCGGCGTGGTATTCGGCATTTTCGGAAAGGTCTCCGAAACTACGGGTGAATTTTACTTCTTCTAAAATTTTAGGGCGCACTGTACCAATACGGTATTCAAGTTCGTCTTTTAATTTCTCAATATCAACTTTTGTTAATTCGTCAAACATTTTTATCTCCTTATTGACAAAATATAAATGAATGTTAAAATGTATTAGAGGTGGTTTTATGTCAAAGGTTTTTAAATCTTTCACTCAACTTATAGGAAATACTCCACTAATGGAACTTTGTAATATAAAGCGGGAAAATTCGCTTTATGGCAATATTTTTGCAAAACTTGAATTTTTAAATCCTGCGGGAAGTGTTAAAGACCGTGTTGCGCTTTATATGATACAAGATGCCGAGAAAAAAGGCATTTTGCAAAAAGGCGGAACGGTAATTGAGGCAACTTCGGGCAATACCGGAATTGGTCTTGCGGCGGTTTGTACCGCAAAGGGATATAAGTGTATAATCGTTATGCCTGATACGATGTCGATAGAACGCCGTAAACTTATCGCTTCTTTCGGTGCCGAAATAGTACTTACTGCCGGTGCGGACGGTATGAGCGGAGCGGTGAAAAAGGCAGAAGAATTGCAAAAACAAATAGCGGGCAGTATTATTGCAGGGCAGTTTTATAACCCCTCTAACCCACAAGCCCATTATGAAACCACAGGCCCTGAAATTTACCGTGACCTTGAAGGTGAAGTGGATATTTTGGTTTGCGGTGTGGGCTCAGGCGGAACAATTAGCGGAACAGGGAAATATTTAAAAGAACAAAATCCCAATATCAAGGTTGTGGCTGTGGAACCAAAAAGCAGTCCGCTGTTATCAAAAAACGAGAGCGGACCGCATAAAATTCAAGGTATCGGCGCTAATTTTGTGCCGGAAAATCTTGATAAGAATGTTTACGACCAAGTGATACCTGTGAGTGACCAAGAGTCATTCGAGTATGCAAAAGAGGTTTGCAAAACCGAGGGTATATCAGTTGGAATTTCGGCGGGAGCGGCACTTTGCGCAGCGGTTAAGTTGGCAAAGGAACCTCGAAACCGTGATAAAAATATTGTGGTAGTTTTCCCCGATACAGCGAGTCGCTACCT
>JAEIGA010009925.1_pt1 | contig 14427 bp, 11 predicted proteins | sample 9270691 | NCBI WGS metagenome assembly JAEIGA01 (sample SAMN17057246, study PRJNA624740) | gut metagenome | biome: biome; isolation source: fecal sample | host: Bos grunniens | place: China: Xizang | collected 2019 | reverse complement strand
TGGGGCTTGCAGTCATTCGGTTTCTCAGCACCATACAAGGTTCTTGATGAGAAGCTCGGCTTCACAGCAGAAAATGTGTACAACCAGGTAAAATCAATGTTATAATGAAAAAGATAGGTTTGGCATGCGACCACGCGGGTTATCCGCTCAAGGAGCAGGTAAAGGAGTGGCTCACAGCAATGGGTTATGAGTTCGTAGATTTTGGCACACACAGCACAGAAAGTTGCAACTACCCCGAGTTTGCCCACGCACTTGCAAATGCTATTGAGAACGGTGAGTTTGAGAAAGGTATTGCAATCTGCGGCACAGGTAACGGTATCAACATGACATTGAACCACCACGCTGCTATCCGCAGCGCACTCTGCTGGATGCCAGAGATTGCAGCGCTTGCCCGTCAGCACAACGATGCAAACGTTATGGTTATGCCGGGACGTTTCATTGCAACAGAGAGCGCAAAGGAGTGTGTTGAGACATTCCTCAACACTCCATTCGAAGGCGGACGCCACCAGGCACGCATCGACGCAATCCCTGTAAAGAAGTAAAAAATATATACATTATTATAAAAGCAAAGCGGTTGACACAATGTGTCAACCGCTTTGCTTTTATACATTAAAATCTTAGCACTGCGCCATGCCACCACCAAGGTTCGGTAAATTGACCTGTTCAAACTTATAGCCGAGACGCTTGAGTTCAATGGCTGCACCAATGCGGAACATAACCTTTACCACACGTGCATAGACATGGAATGCCATTGGCGATTGGGGTTCAATCCTCTCGCGCCGAATCAATGTAACGGCAGTCTCACCCAAACGGCGCATCATATCCTCGATACCTTTTGCCTCACGAGACTCAAGATGAAAGCCAATAATGTCACGCACTATATGCTCGTCCATATCATCAAACCCTTGTGCGCCATAATAACTCTTGTACTCGTCTTTGCTATGCGCAGCCCAATCCTCATCCCAATAATGAGCAACCGCCATTCCAAGATAACCGGCCCAAGCAATAGCCACAGTTGGATAATCGGCAATATTAGGCACTGCATCGGCCATATATTCGGGAGCCAGTGCATCCCAACTGTCGCTTATGTCATCTGTTGCAAGCAATGTACCATCAAGCACACCATACTGTTTACACATACGCAAAAGTTCATCGGTTATGCGGCTCTCAAAATTCTCAAGATATACTTTGTTTACCATTGTCAATATGCTTTGCTCTATGTTATTGCTGTAGACTTGCTATACGGGCAATATACTTGCCGATAATGTCGAACTCAATATTCACCTTTGTACCGACCTCTATTGTATGAAAGTTGGTATGTTCAAATGTATAAGGTATGATTGCGACAGAGAATGAGTCATCAGTGGGTTCGCAAACAGTGAGACTGACGCCGTTAACTGTTACAGAGCCCTTGTCTACCGTCATATATCCCTTTGCTGCCTTTGCTGAATCCTTTGGATAGCGGAAGGTGAAATACCAACTGCCATCGGCATCGCGCACAGACACACATTCGGCTGTTATATCCACGTGTCCCTGGACGATGTGACCGTCAAGGCGGCCGTTCATCATCATGGAGCGCTCAACGTTGACCTTGTCACCCACCTTAAGTACACCGATGTTCGAACGTTCAAGGGTCTCGCTCATTGCTGTGACTGTATACTCATCACCTTTAATATCCACCACAGTCAGGCACACACCATTATGAGCCACACTCTGGTCTATCTTCAATTCGCCAACAAATGAACATGTAAGCGTCAAATGCAGGTTGCCCTGCTCACGTACCAACTTACGCACTGTTGCAAACTCCTCTACAATACCTGAAAACATAATATTAAGTATTTAAATTGTCATTTATAATATTCTCATGCGAAGATAGCACAATTTTGGCATACCGCAAAGAACGGCATACAAATGCAGAGAAAAATAGAAGGCGCAGCAATTTTGCTGCGCCTTCGCTATTATCATTTGAAGAGTATCACTTTACAAGCACTTTCTTTCCTGTTGTGGTAACATAGATTCCGTTCCTCTCGGGAACAGTCACCTTTATACCATTCAAATCATAGAGTTCAACCTCTATCTCATCAACATCCACTCCATCAATAGATGTCACAGTCTCCTTGTCGGCAAGATACACTGTCGACACATTACCCACCTCTGCCTTGAGCATATAAGCCAAATTGGCCTTCACTCCCGAAGAGGTACTGGTTTTCATTGTCATTAAGGCACCAGCTGCTGTAGTTGAAGAGAGCGTTGAAAGGAATGTACCCTTTGTCAAATACTCCATTATGGTTGTTCCATGCAGGAAATTGTTCTCTACAAGAGGAGTGTTATCATCCGGAAGGATGGTCGCAGTATAAGTAGCCTTTGCACCTGTATATATCACAGGCATATATGCAGGCACCACACCGCCCTGTACCTCCTCAATGTATGCATAGTCATACTCCTTTGTATCGTATGTCCATTTTCCCGCACCAGTAACCACATAGGCGGTAACTCCTTCCGGGATTGTCATTGCAAATGGATAACAGGCTGCAAGTCTTTTTGAAGTTGGAATTGAAAATTCAAACTCCTTCACCTCTTCGACCTTCCAGAGATTATCGTCGCCTACCGCGCCGAACTCTACACAGGTGGCAGTGCTTGAAACAGCAGAGAGGTAATCGTTGCCACCGGCAAGCCTGAACGCATAGAGCCCTTGTTCCTCGTCCATACAAACAGCCTCTAACAACGCGGCCTCATCTACGCCCTTCAATTCCTCAAGATTGTCACCTGAGCCACAAGCAAAATAGAGACCGGTCTGCAGGTTTTTCAAATGAAAACCACCATCTACAGCCTCCCATAGCCATACCTGCTCTGCAGCACCGGTTACATCGGCCTTTGCACGGCTAATATTCCAAGTAATATCGCCCGAGATTTCACGTATAGTTTTTGTACCACAACTCAATGCAGTAGCATCGCTTGCTGACGAAATATTGTAGCAACCCGGTTCCAATCCCTTTACCTCGTTTGCCTTGCCATATATCATCTTACGTGTTCCGTCATAGCCCACTGCTACGATGTATGCCGACTCACCGGTAAAAAGCACTTTGGTATCGGTATGTGTGTTATATTTTGCATCAAGACCATACATGGTGATGTGTGTCAGGTTACCATAACCATCATAAGTCTCAAATGCGACAGCATTCTTCACTTTTGTATGCTCTACACAGATTGTGCCGGCAGGCACGCCATTATTACCCTTGGGCGCTGTACATCCATAGCCATACTCAGCAGGCACTTCAAGCGGAAGCTTGTCGCGATAAATGTGATAGTTATGCGCGTTGATATAGTTGATTTCCTCTTTTGGAGTAGGATAACCCATTGAGCGTACATGCTCCTTCAAATTATCAATCATCTCATTTGATATAACAATCCAGCCCGGAGTATAGTCCTCGATGTAGGCATTGATAGGCTTGAGCATACCGGCCTTTTCAAAGAATGGAAGAAGATTCAATCCTGCACTGTCACATGCGAGCTTCATCCAATTAACCTGTTGCTTACCGGCGGTGTTATATTTCGAAGTATAGCTGTTATCAGTGCGGATACCCTCGATAACCATTGGAATGATATCAGGTGACTTACCGGCCATTGTGCCCCAAAGGTTCAACTGCCAGAATGGAACAAGCTTTACAAAGTGGTCATAGTTGCGGCTTGTAGTTGTCACGGAACCGATACTCTTTCCATCGGCATCATATCCGGTTACAGTCTTCTCGGCAGGCACTGTTCCGTGATAGTCGGGACCATCCTGCAACTGCCATGCAACACCCTTGCGGACACCCTCCTCAAAGTATGTCTGCATGCGGCCACCGCGCATTCCCGAATAGCTGTCAATGCCGGATTTCTCATCCTCGAGACGCAACCGGTTCTTGTCGCCCGAGAAGTGGAGCTGAGCCCACGATGCGTAGATGTTGTTTGTTGTCTCGCCACAGCCAGGCCACTTGAAACCGGTTGTTACCTGATTGTTGTGGCCCCACTCGTGACCGACACCCCAGAAATCAAAGTTCTTTGAATCGGGAGTCATGATACCTCCCAAGCTACCAATGTGACAGTATGCACCCTCGCCGCCGGCAGCCATGAATCCATAGTTAGTTGCATAGAACAATTGACGGTTTTTCACCTGACGGCCATACTTTTCAAGACCAAGGATATCGCGCTCGGCCCACTGTGTCTGCTCATAAAGTGTCATCACAGAATCCACATTTGTTGGACAGTGCTTGAGCCATGAGCATACAGGATATGCAAGCTGCGCATGGCGCGAACGGGTAATGAGGATTGTAGAGTCATTACTTGCACGGCCTGCCAACATTGCTTTCCAGTCGGCATTTGTCATGGTCTCCTGGTCCCAATACCCTTGTACGGGTGCATTCACAAAGTGAAGTTTTACGTTCGGAGCCTTCTCAAAATCATCGGTATAATAATTCACGAATACATTACCCTCAGTAGTTGCAGTAATGACATTCAATCCATTGCGCAACGAATATGCACTTGAACTCTCGTTAAGTAACCAGTTCTTGATTTTCAGACCGACATTATACTCGCCAATACCACTTGCAACAACAACACAACTCTCGCCTGCTTTCAGATAGACACCGGTAGGGTTCTCATAGTTGTTGTACTGGCTGCTGATTTTGAGATTGTTTCTCAAAGTCGAAGTTGTCATGTAGGCCTCGTACTCACCGACACGGAATTTCCTGTATCCGGCAGCATCGGCAAGCAAGTTGTCTACAAGTTCCTTAACATCGGCATCAGCAATGCCGTTGCTACTTGTAACGCCCGGTTTGAGAACGGTGTAAAGATCATCCTCAAAACACTGTGCAAAAGCCTCCTTCTTTGAATTGTCTATTGCATATGCCTCAACTTCAGCAGCCGATGCCAGACTAGCGGCCCCGCTTCTAATTGTAAAGCGCACTCTGCCACACTCTACACCACCGTCGGGAATCATGAAATCAAACACTGTACCTGAACCGCCAAGTTTGTATGTACCTATCTTTGTATAGGTAGTTCCATCGGTTGTTGCAGCATATGACAAATCTACCTCATTCCAATTACCGTTCGAATTATTATCCTGACGAGGGATATATCTGAGATAGTCAACATGTGACACCTCTTTCAGGTTGATTATAAAAGTAACGGGGAAATTTGTTTTCTCATTTGAGTATGCACTATGCCAGAATGTAGCAGTGTTGCCATCAACAGCCTTTGAAGCACCCGCCTCGTCGTTCTCATAACTGCTTGCATAGGCACCTCTGATTGCCACCTTCTTGTCCTGGGCACTCACGCCAAGCACAGCAGCAACAAAAAGCATAAAAAATAGGATTCTTTTCATATCATTAGGTTTAAACATTATCCAATATCCTAAAACTTTGTAAAATTAGTACTTTATTTGGAATTATAAGGTATAGAATGGAAAAAACAAAGCATTCAGGTGAAAACCATTTGTTCACCTGAATGCAAATATACTCATCATTCACAAATTATACTATAAACAGCAATTCCCTGTACTTTGGAAGTGTCCACAGTTCATTATCAACAACCAGTTCAAGATTGTCAATGTGTGAGCGTATCTCTTCGAGCATCGGCGCTACGGTATCGTGATATGCGATTGCCTTGTCACGTTCTGTCGCTATGCGGTTTGCCACCTTACGGCGCTCAACCAATTCGGCCACCAGACGACGTATTTCGGCAACATGCCCGGCCATCTGCTTGACAAGCCCGATATTCTCAGACGAGAGACGGTCACCCTCCTCCTTGCCAATAACCTGCTCCATCTTTATCACGTTATCGAGCAGTGAACTCTGATACTTTGTTGCTGTGGGGATAATATGGTTGAGAGCAAGGTCGCCAAGCACACGCGCCTCGATCTGTATCTTCTTGGTATACATCTCCCACTTTATCTCGTTGCGGGCTGCAAGTTCGGTCTCGGTCATCACATCCATCTCGCGGAACATATCCACGCTCTCCTTGTCGAGATAACGGTCGAAGACCAACGGGGCGCTAGCCTCGCAATCAAGACCGCGACGCGACGCCTCTCGGCGCCACTCATCGCTGTAGCCGTTACCGTCAAAGCGCACAGGCTTGCTGTATTTGATATATTTACGTATAATTTTGACAAGAGCATCCTCCTTGCTGTGCCCCTTGTCGATGAGTGCATCCACCTCACGCTTGAAGATAGTGAGCTGCTCGGCCATCGCAGTGTTCAAGGCAATCATTGCCGATGCGCAGTTAGCCTCGGCTCCAACAGCACGGAACTCGAAACGGTTTCCGGTGAAGGCAAAAGGCGAAGTGCGGTTGCGGTCTGTGTTGTCAATCATCAACTCCGGGATTGATGGGATATTAAGACGAAGTTCGCGCTTGCTGAGGATTTTCACCACATCATCGGTTGTCTCCATGTGGTCGAGCACCGATGAGAGGTGCGAGCCAAGAAAACTTGAAATGATAGCCGGCGGCGCCTCGGCTGCGCCAAGGCGGTGAGCATTGGCTGCCGACATTATGCTTGCCTTGAGCAAGCCATTATGGCGGTATATTGCAGCAAGTGTATTCACTACAAAGGTGATGAAGCGCAGGTTGTCCTTGTCGTTCTTTCCCGGCGCCATAAGCAACACACCGGTGTCTGTTCCGAGAGACCAGTTGTTATGTTTGCCGGAACCGTTCACCCCCTTGAAAGGTTTCTCGTGCAACAGCACACGGAAACCGTGACGACGTGCCACCTCCTTCATCAGTGCCATTATAAGCATATTATGGTCGACCGCCAAGTTGCACTCCTCGTATATCGGAGCAAGTTCGAACTGGTTTGGTGCAGCCTCGTTGTGACAAGTCTTGGCCGGAATGCCAAGTTTCATTGCCTCAATCTCAAGTTCCTTCATGAACGCCGCCACGCGCTTGGGTATTGAACCGAAATAGTGATCCTCCAATTGCTGATTCTTGGCACTGTCGTGCCCCATGAGGGTACGCCCGGTGAGCAATAGATCGGGGCGTGCAAGCAGCATACCTTCATCAACAAGGAAATATTCCTGTTCCCACCCAAGATAGGTAGTTACCTTTTTCACATTCTTGTCAAAGTAACGGCACACATCGGTCGCAGCCTTGTCTACTGCACGCAACGATTTCAAGAGCGGTGCCTTGTAGTCGAGCGCCTCGCCCGTATATGAGATGAAGACTGTCGGAATACACAATGTATCATCTATGAGGAAGGCAGGCGATGTGGGATCCCAGGCACTGTAGCCGCGAGCCTCGAACGTACTGCGAATACCACCATTGGGGAATGAAGAGGCATCGGGTTCCTGTTGAACGAGCAGCTTACCCGAGAATTCCTCGAGCACCCCTCCCTTGCCATCATGTTCTATAAAGGCATCATGTTTCTCGGCGGTTGTCTCTGTAAGCGGGTGGAACCAGTGGGTATAGTGCGTTGCGCCATTCTCCACAGCCCAACGTTTCATACCCTCGGCAACACTGTCGGCAATAGAACCATCGAGCGGAGCATCGTTGTCTATAACATCGATTAGTTTATAGTACACATCTTTGGGAAGATACTTGAACATCTTCTCGCGGTTGAAGACCTTTGCACCAAAATAGTCCGACGGACGCAACTCACAGTCGGGAACCTCAACAGCCTTTTTTCCAAATGCTGCCGAAATGACCTCAAAACGTAGCTTTGACATTACTATATGTTTTATTTATCTTTTTGTTAATTCAAACACAGATGCAAATATAACAGCATAGCCGCACAAGACAAAGAAAAAACAGCAAAACAGCATACAATTTTGGTAAATTTATCAAAAACCGAGGTTTAAAAATAAAAAAAGGAAATCATTTCAAGAAATTTTCACAAAAAAATAGACACATAATTAAAAAGCACACTATTTTTCCATAATTGACATTTTAAAAGCAAAATAAGTTACACTACCTACATTTTGTCACAAAAGAAAGGGTAAAACCAAAAGAGAAATACACGCAACAAGAAAACAGAACAACGATTATATGAAAATAGCACTGAAAAAAAATAGAAAAAAGCAGCACGAATATACAATATTTAAATAACTTTGTAGGGAAATGCCTGCATATGCAACAGTAATTCAAGACACACATAAACAAAAAAAACACAATAGTTAACCATAAAACATTATGCTTAAGCAAATTATCAATGCAAAAATCCTTACTCCACAAGGTTGGTTGAAGGATGGTTCGGTAATCATCAGAGACAACAAGATTCTCGAGGTTACAAACTGCGACCTCGCCGTTGTAGGCGCAGAAGTTGTTGACGCAAAAGGTATGTATGTAGTACCCGGCGGTGTTGAAATACACATTCACGGCGGTGGCGGTTGCGATTTCATGGAAGGCACAGAGGAGGCTTTCCGCGGTGCAATCAAAGCACACATGAAGCATGGCACAACAAGTATCTTCCCCACCCTATCATCATCAACTGTTCCTATGATTGAGGCTGCGGCCGAGACTTGTACAAAGTTGATGGCAGAACCGAACAGCCCTGTACTCGGTTTACACTTGGAGGGACATTACCTGAACATGGCAATGGCAGGTGGTCAGTTACCCGAGAACATCAAGGACCCCGATCCAAACGAATATATTCCTTTGGTTGAGAAATGGGACTGTATCAAGCGTTGGGATGCTGCTCCTGAGCTCCCCGGTGCAATGCAGTTCGGCAAATACATCACATCAAAAGGCATTTTGGCATCAGTTGCCCACACACAGGCCGAGTATGACGACATACACGCTGCGCGCAAGAACGGTTACACCCACGCCACACACTTCTACAATGCGATGCCGGGTTTCCACAAGCGTCGCGAGTACAAGTACGAGGGCACTGTGGAGAGCATCTATCTGCACGAGGACATGACTGTTGAGGTTGTTGCAGACGGAATCCATGTGCCACCAACAATCCTTCGTCTCATCCACCGCATCAAGGGTGTCGAGCGTGCCTGTGTAATCACCGATGCACTCGCTTGCGCTGCAAGTGACAGCACAACAGCATTCGACCCACGCGTAATCATTGAAGACGGTGTATGCAAACTCGCCGACCGCACAGCGCTTGCCGGCTCAGTGGCAACAATGGACCGCCTCATCCGCACATTGGTACAGAAGGCCGAGATTCCTCTCGACGATGCTATCCGCATGGCTTCGGAGACACCTGCGAAGATCATGAATGTATATGACCGCAAGGGTTCATTGCAGAGAGGAAAGGATGCCGATGTCATGATTCTTGACGACGATTTGAACGTACGCGCAGTCTGGGCTATGGGTCAACTAGTAGAGGACACATACAAACTATAATCACAAAAGAGATATTGCTTTTTGACAGCGGCGCACTTTTTTTCGGTGCGCCGCTGTTTTTTTTACTTTTATGCAAAACAAAACAGGGTGTCAAATTGTTATAAATTCATAAAAATAGCAAAACAGAGAAAATCACACTATTTTTATCATTATCAAAAACATACTTTACCTAACTTTATTATTATCTTTGTAAAATGCAAGCGACTCGCTTCGAACCACAAGAGGCAAGTGGCAAATAAAAACTATACGATATGATAACCAACAACATTGCTATTGAGAACAATCCGCTCCTGGACCCAAACAACACCCCATATGGTGCAATACCATATGACCGCATTACCTTAGAGCACTACATCCCGGCCATCAAAGAGTGTATTGCACGTGAGGAGCAAGCCATAGAGAGCATATGCAACAGTAGCGAGAATGCCACGTTTGAAAACACCATAGCAGCGCTAGACTTCTCGGGATTGATGCTGGGCAATATCATCGGTGCATTCAACGCGGTCGCAAATGCCTGCAGCAACGACGAAATTCTTGCCATTGAGGAGGAGATGCAGCAACTGTATGTAGCCCACAAGAACAACATCACCCTTAACGACAAACTCTTCGAACGGGTGAAAGCCGTATATGAGAGTGACAACAGCCACCTCACCACCGAACAGCAGCGCCTGCTGCAGCAGACATACGACAGTTTCGTGCGCAACGGCGCAAACCTTGCCGGCGAGGAACGCAACAAATACCGCAAACTGACAGAACGCCTTGCCACACTGGCAATAAAGTTCCAGGAGAACAGCATAAAGGACACTGATGCCTACACGTTGCATATAACAGACAAGAGCGACCTCGAAGACATCCCAGAGGATGTTGTTGACGCGGCACACAACAATGCAAAGGAGAATGGAAAGGAGGGATGGCTATTCACGCTTCACCGCCCAAGTTATCTGCCATTCATCACCTACTGCCGCAACCGCGAACTGCGCAGACAGATGTATATGGCATACGAGACCACCGGTTCAAAAGGCAATGATTTTGACAACTGTGAAATTGTAAAAGAGACCGTGAACTGCCGTTTGGAACTCGCACGCCTGCTCGGCTACAACACATACAGCGACTATATACTCAGCGAGCGCATGGCGCAGAACACCGATGCAGTCTTTGCGATGCTGGGCAAACTCACATGGTCATACCTGCCCACAGCACACAAGGAGATAGAAGAGGTCACTGCATTCGCAAAGAGGTGCGAAGGCGAAGATTTCGATTTCCAACCCTGGGATTTCGCATACTACAGCGAGAAACTCAAGGAGCAGAAATTCAGCATCACGGATGAGATGGTACGCCCTTATTTTGAACTCAACCAGGCGATCTATGGAGCATTCTACCTTGCCACAAGGCTTTATGGCATCACATTCAGGCAGAACCACGACATTCCGCTCTTCACCCCCGATGCAAAGGTTTGGGAGGTGTATGACTACGACGGCACATACATTGCCCTGCTCTATTGCGATTTCTTTGCACGCAAGGGCAAGCACGCCGGTGCTTGGATGGACAGTATCAAGCCACAATACAAGGATGCCGAAGGTAAGGACCACAGGCCACACATAACCCTGTCGACAAACTACCGCAAGCCAATGCCCGGCAAACCCACACTGCTGAACCACGACGAGTTCAACACCCTTATGCACGAATTCGGACACTGCCTGCACGGCATATTGTCAAACGTCACATACCCATCGCTCTGCAGTCCCAACGTACTTTGGGACTTTGTTGAGATGCCATCGCAGATAATGGAGAATTTCGCCACTGAAGAGGAGTTCCTGCAGCACTTTGCATTCCACCACAAGACCGGCGACAACATCCCGGCCGAGACTCTGCGCAAAATTCAGGAAGCACGCAACTTCAACGTCGGTTACCAATGCATACGACAGGTAAGATTAGGCCTTCTCGACCAGGCATGGCACAACATTTCCCAACCATTTGATGGCAATGTCCTTGAGTATGAGCACGCATCAACCGAGGCGCTCAAAGTTTTACCACACATAAAGGGAACAGGCATCACAACCCACTTCGGGCATATAATGTCCGGCGGTTACTCGGCTGGATATTACAGTTACAAGTGGGCCGAGATGCTCGATGCCGATGCCTTTGCACGCTTCAAGGAAGAGGGTATAATGAACATGAATGTAGCACAGTCGTTCCGTGACGAGATACTATCAAAAGGCGACAGTGAACATCCAATGACACTCTACCTGCGATTCCGAGGCAGAAAACCACAGATTGAGCCACTGCTTGAACGTGATGGTATAAAAACTATTTGTCCACACCTGTAAAAAAGTATGCACATGTATAAGATCAAGAAAATATCAAAAGGAATTCTCCTTGCATTGGCGCTATTGGCTACGGCATCGTGCAGCAACAGCGACGACATAACAGAAATATTCATCGGTCACGACTGGCGACTCACCTACATTGAAGAAGGTGGAGAAAGGCGCTGGCCATCGCAAGAGAATACATACAGCCTCATGTTCGGTGAGACAAGTTTCAATGCAATTACCCCAGGAGGAGGCAAAATCAACGGACGCTGGTCGGCCAACGGCAAGACACGCGAATTCCGTTGCACCAACATACGCACCGAAGGCATCACTCCCAATGACACCATAGCAAGGGAAATGCTACAGATGTTCAATGACGCGACATACTATGACGGCGACATCCACTACCTGCAAATAAAGAAAGACGAAAAACACTATATGCAATTCTACAACAGATAACTATGGAAAACAAACAACAGAAACAGCACGACCTTGACCTCAGATATTTGAGAATGGCAACCATCTGGGCCGAAAACTCATATTGCCAGCGCCGCAAAGTAGGTGCACTCATAGTAAAGGACAAAATGATAATCTCAGACGGCTACAACGGTACCCCTGCCGGCTTTGAGAACATCTGCGAGAACGAGGACGGTTTCACAAAGCCGTACGTCCTTCATGCCGAGGCCAATGCAATAACAAAGATAGCATGCTCCAATAACAACAGCGCAGGCGCAACAATGTATGTAACCACATCGCCCTGTATAGAGTGTGCCAAACTCATAGTACAGGCAGGCATAAAACGTGTGGTATACAGTAATAAGTACCGCCTCACCGATGGAATAGACCTGCTCGCAAGAGCCGGCATAGAGGTCGTATACATTGATATGAACAACTGCGAAAACAGCAACAGATGAAACGTTTCGTCACCATATTCATAACAACGATGTGCCTTGCACTGGGATACTATGCCGGCACAAGCAACACACTATCAAGGATAAAAAACAAAACAGTCACTGTCAAGGAGAACAAGTTCGACGAGGTGCTGGGCATTGTTGACAATATGTATGTAGATAGCGTCAACACCGACTCCATAATAGAGAAATGCATCCCCATGATGGTCACGGAACTTGACCCTCACAGCGTCTATATACCAATAGAGGACGTTGAGAGCAGCAATTCCGAACTAGAGAGCAGTTTCAGTGGCATTGGCATACGCTTTACGATACAGGAAGACACCATCAACATCAGCGAGGTCATACGCAATGGGCCATCAGAGAAAGTGGGATTGCTGGCAGGAGACCGCATAATAAAGGTCAACGACACACTCTTCGTGGGCAAGGGAATATGTACCAACGAAAAGGCCATGAAGAAACTCAAGGGTCCAAAAGGCAGTTTTGTAAAGTTAGGTATACAACGCTATGGCGAACCGGATCTCCTCGATTTCATCATACGCCGCGACCAAATACCTGTTGAAAGCATTGAAGCCTACTACCTCATTGAGAATAAATGGGGCTACATACAGGTAGAGCGTTTTGCCGAGAATACATTTGCCGAATTCATACAAGCTATGTTAGAACTGGCATACGCCAATGCACAGGGATTCATCATCGACCTTCGCGGCAATGGAGGCGGATATCTGGGCATTGCTCTTGAGATGGCAAACCAATTCCTTGACAAGGACGACATCATCGTGTACACCGAGGGCATCCACAACCCCAAAACCATTGAACGCGCCAATGGACACGGACTGTTCAAAGAGGTACCTCTTGTGGTGCTTGTCGACGAGACGTCAGCTTCGGCAAGCGAAATCATTGCCGGAACAATACAGGACAACGACCGAGGCACAATCATCGGCCGCCGCTCATTTGGCAAAGGACTTGTACAGCAACCCATTGAACTGAATGACGGCTCACAGATAAGGCTCACCATAGCACGTTACCACACACCATCGGGACGTTGTATACAGAAACCTTACAACAAAGGCGACAAGGAAGAGTATGACAAGGAACTGCTTGAACGTTACAACAGAGGCGAATACTTCTCGCAGGACAGCATACACCAGAATGAGAAACTAACATACAAGACAAAGAAAGGACGCACTGTTTATGGCGGCGGTGGCATAATGCCCGACATATTCGTGGCAGGCGACACAACCACCGTGCCGGGCTACATAGCCGAGGTCTTCGCACGAGGACTGGTTTCACAGTTCACACTCAAGTACAGCAACAACAACCGCCACAATTTCACACAGTACAAAGAGTATGGAGCACTGACAGCACGTCTTGACGAACTCAGACTTTTTGACGACTTTGTAAAGTTCGCCACAAGCAAGGGCATAAAAGCAGACATCAAGCAACTGCAGGAATCAGAAGAACTGCTCAAGCACTCACTATACTCCAACGTAACCTACCAGTTGCTTGGAATGTGCGAGCACATGAAGTACATAAACCAAAGCGACTCGACAGTGCTCAAGGCCGTTGAGGTACTTGAACGCGGTAATGCTTTCCCTTAAAAAAAAGAAATGAATGATTGTGTGTCATAAAATATCAAAACAACAGTACACATTAAAATAAAAGTTGTATCTTCGTAAGCAGAAACAACGCGGTAATAGCTCAGTTGGTAGAGCATTGGCTTCCCAAGCCGAGGGTCGCGGGTTCGAGTCCCGTTTACCGCTCCTGAAAAAGTAATGGTCGCCATGCCAATGGTGGCCATTAGTTTTTTAGAAATGAACAATGAGAACCCGCGACCCCATTAAACAAGGAAAAGCGCAGCTTGCTGCGCGGTGTTCTTTCTCCAC
>JAEIGA010009924.1_pt1 | contig 14428 bp, 11 predicted proteins | sample 9270691 | NCBI WGS metagenome assembly JAEIGA01 (sample SAMN17057246, study PRJNA624740) | gut metagenome | biome: biome; isolation source: fecal sample | host: Bos grunniens | place: China: Xizang | collected 2019 | reverse complement strand
TGATGAAGATCCTATGGCTGAAGATGGAGGAGAAGACTCTGACGAAAATCCAGAAGATGAACAAACAGATAATGCGGATGATGTTGTTTCTAGTAAACAAAATACCAATTTAGTAAATGATTATATTGAACTATATAGACGAATAGATGAAATAATGAATCAGATTCGTACTGATTGTAAAACAAATATCAGATATAATCCCAATATGTCTATAGTTAGACGTAATATGGAAAAATTGAAAGAAATAACTTATGAGTATATAACTAATAAGTTTTCGAAAGAATCTTATGTATCTAATCTATATCAGTTTAATTTATTAATCCAGGCTCTAAATACTAATATCGAGTTATTAAGTTCAGTATTAGCTTCCAATAGAAAATTTAAAGAAGCTGGCGAAAATAAGAAGAAAAAGAACGAGACTAAAAAAACTGACAATGAAAAGAAACAATGATATCCAAAAAAGTTTTATAAGAAAACAATTTGATAAGAGTGGTAGAGATATGTTGAGGTTGTTAATTTTTAACAATACTCAGTATAATTTTTTGAAACAACTATTTAATATTAAATTAAAAATAAGTGCAAAGGAGTGTATTTATAAATGGCTAGATATAATGAAGTAAACACAACAAGAGTTGTTGGATCATTTGTGGAATCAAGAAACGAAGATTTCAATAATCAATTAGTTTCAATAAATGAAACTTTTAAAGGTTCTTTCGGTTTAGATCCTATAGAAGAATCTTTAAGAATATATAAAGATGATGTAATATTCGAACAATATAAAGAAATGCTATTAGGGGATTTATTTGATGCATCTATGGGAGATAAATATTTAGATTTACTACCTTCTAAAATAGAACAAATAGTAGAAAACTCTAAATATGAAATAGTAAACGAAGCATACGGTGTTGCTCAATTATCTCCAGTTGTTGGTTATACATTACCAATAATTAAGAAAAACATGTTAGAATGTATAGCTAAAGATATAATGATGACTGAAGTTCCAGATGCTCCAGTTATCAAAGTTGCATTCGAAAGAAAATTCTTAAAAGATAAAAACGGTAAAAAATATTATATACCAGAAATATTCTATGATAAATCTTTCAAGGAAGCTTCTGATGCTGCTAAGGGAACACCTATATATGCAGAACCTGTTCAAGCTCCACTTGATGAATTCCCTTTAATGGAAGCTTCAATGGGTGCTGGAAACGTTAGAAAAGGTCAAGATTCTTTCGCTTACGATTTAGCTATAGAAGAAGTTGTATTTGGTGGAGTTACAGTAAAAGGATTAAATATAAAACCAGATATAGAAAATGATGGTGTATTCTATAAAGAAGTTAGAGATGGAGAAAATAAATGTGTTATAGTAGGTAGAGTAGACTTCTATAACGGAACAGTTTCTTGTTCTTCTTTAGATGGATCATTAGAATCAGTTAAATTTACTGGACACGTATCAAACCAATTCAATGATAACTCATTAGATATGGATAGAGAAAGAACTCCACAAACTTGGGAAATACCAGAAGGAGAAAGAATAAATACAGCTCTTACTATAGAAAAAATAAGAGACTGGAAAGCTATGGCAAACATAGACATAACTCCTGAAATAGTTAATGATATAGCTACTACATTAACTCAATTTGAAGACTCAAGTGCTATGGATTTCTTAGAAACAAGTTTAGATAGATGGATAGATAAAAAAGATCTTCCATATGGATATAATAAAGGATTTGTTCAAACTGCTACTTTCGACTGTAACGTTACAAGTGGTATGTTAACTCAATCTGACTACATTGAAAAAGAATTAAAATTCAGATTCAATAAGTTAGTTTCTCAATTAAAAGATATATTAAAAACTAATGAAATAATGTTCGTTGCTTACGGACATCCAGATAATATAGAATTATTTAACAGTGCTGTTAAATGGGTAGTAGACCAAAATACTAGAGTAGGTGGAGTTCAATTAGATTATAAATTCGGTGTAATGACTGAATCTGGAAACAGAATACATTTCTTATCTTCTTTAAAATGTGCTAGAGAAATAGGAGTTAGAATAGTTGCTTACCCTACTACTGCTAACCATATAACTTTCAAACACTATAAATATTCTTTCAATATAGAAAATACTTATAGACATCCTCAAGTTGATAGAGTTCCTAACATCATGGGTACTCATAGATACTTATCAACTGAAATGTTACCAGTTCAAGCTAGAATGGAATTCATAAATAACGAATTCGGTATAGATGCTAGAGAATAATTAAATACATAAATTGAATTTCTAATACAATCTTATAATTGAGATTGTATTAGAAATTCTTTATTTTTCAATAGAAAGGAGTAATCGAATGAAATTAATTGGTAAAAAACAATCAATGATGTTTGTAGAAGAATGTTTTAGAAACATCCAACATGAAAAAGAGGTTTCTAAAAATTTAAGATTAATAGAAAGCACTATTAAAAGAGAATTTGATATTAAAACAGAAATATCGATAATAGAAAACAAAAAACAATTTTTCGGAATGTGCGTTTATCCTTCTCCTGAAGAAATAAACAAACTAACACAAATGTTATTAGATGTTAATACATCAATAGCTGATGTTGAAAGAGTTCATGTAGAGTTTATGACTAAAAGTACACATATAATAGAAATAGACTCTATTCTTTTATATGATCATAACTTAAACGCATCAGCAGGGGAAGTTACTGCTATATTATTACATGAAATAGGTCATATAATAGCTTCTAATAGTATAGTGTGCAGATTCGAAAGAGCTAAAGAATATATGACAATAAAATTTGATAATAAGACTAGAAAATTAGTACCTATATTACCATTTATAAAAAATTTATTTAACATAGCAACTCTTCAAATATTCTCAAATCATTTCAATATGCAATTAGCTAAAGAAAGACAGGCAGATGAACTTGCTTGTAAAGAAGGTTATGGTATGGAATTACATAACATTTTAGGAAAACTTATAGCTAATGGTAAGGGAGAGCGTGTTAAAAGATCACAAAAAGACATGGATAAAGATATAGAGATAACTATAGACTGGTTAATCGTTAATGTAAAAGAATTAGAATATAGAAAGAATAAACTATATAAATCTATAAAAATATTAAAAATGCATACTCCTTCTAAATATCTTGCTGATCAATTAGATAAAATAAAACGAGATGTATTTAAAGATGATAATAAAGAAATGATCGAAAAAGCTGCAGTTATAAATGAAGCGTTTATAGTATCTAATATTAAAGATAAAAATCATAAGGCTCCTAGTGGGGCATTAGAAAGATCTGGTAAAGTAGTTAAACTACATCCTAGGGATTTAGATATTTATAGAGCTGAATTAGAAAGAGTTAATACTGTAGATGATAAGATATTCTTATTGGAACGATTATATGATTTATTAGATATAGCTGAATATGCTAAATACATGTCGACTACTGATCCTAGAAGAGTTATGCAGTCAGAACAATCTATAGATTTATATATACAACAAATACATGAAATAATAAAAGAAGTTAATAGTAGAAGAATTACTAGAACTAAATATGGTTTATATATTAAATATCCTGCAGATTATGAAGGGTAAACAAATTGAAACTGTGGGTTATCAACCACAGTTTCAAATATTTTTTTGGTGGTGAGTTGAATGTATATACATGAATCGAATAATATATTTTACGATACGGAAACAAAAAACTTATCTTTCCTTCAAGTAGCATCAGACTTAAAGAAACTGGGTATAAAGAATAATATGTTCTTTTTAAGATTATACGATAAAGGCTTACAAGGAATAGATCCACATGGACCTATAACAGTTATGTCTAATGAATTATGTCAAAGGATAATGGCTGAGTGTATTAGGAATCCATGGTATTATTTAAGAGAAGTTTGTAGAATACCTGACCAAGGGAACAGTAATGGTATTCCATATAAATTAAATAGAGCCAACTTAGCTGCAACTTGGTGTTTTGTTAATAATATAGACCACTACTTAACAATACCAAGACAGGTTGGTAAAACTCAATCTATAATAGCAAATCTTACATGGGCTTATTTATTTGGTACAACCAACTCTTCATTTGCTTTCTTTGCTACTTCACAAGAACTTGCATCTGAAAACTTAGAGAGATTAAAAATGCAAAGGGAGTTATTACCTCCATATTTAAGATTAAGACAAGATTGCGTTATAGATGCAGTATTAGGAACTAAAGATAACGAAATAGATAATATAAGAAAAATTTATAATCCTTTAAATAAAAATACAATAGTGACTAAACCTAAAGCTAGTAGTAAAGAAGCAGCTATAAAATTAGGAAGGGGTAATACATTACCTATTACATATTCTGACGAAACCGAGTTCACTGATTATATAGATGAAATAGTTAAAGCATCTGGTCCTGCATTCTCTACAGCAGCATCCAATGCCGAACGAAACGGTGCCGCTTATTGCCGTATATTTAGTAGTACACCTGGGGATTTGGACTCTCCTGCAGGTCAAGCAGCTCAAAATATATTAGATAAAACTTGTAGATGGTCTGAGCAATATTATGATTTAGGTCCTGAAAAAGCTAAAGAAATAATAGCAACAAATTCTGAGAATGGTATTTGTTATATAGAGTATTCTTATAAGCAATTAGGATTAGGTGAAGACTGGTTTAGAAAACTTTGTACGCTTGTAAATGGTGACCCGACTGCAATTAAAAGGGAATTATTACTTCAAAGAATTAGGGGTAGTAAAGATTCTCCATTTAGTGAAGAAGACTTAATGGCTATACAAGAAATACGACCAAATATAATAGAAGAGTATTATATAATGGACATATATCAATTGAATGTTTATAAAGCATTAAATCCCAAAGTGCCTTATTTAGTAGGAGTCGACGTTGCAACAGGGGTTAATAACGATAGTACTGCAGTTTCTATAGTTAATCCTTATACTTTACAAGTAGATGCTGAATTTAGAAGTCCTATTATGGGTTATCCAGATTTAAAAAGGTTTTTATATCAATTAGTTAAAAAATATACACCTAATGCAGTTCTTTGTATAGAGAAAAACCATGGAGGAGATTCTGTAATACAAGACTTAAGAGAAACTGTACTTAATAGAAACTTATATCATAGTATGTCTAAAGAACTAGTTGATGATAACGTTTCTAAAATAAATAAAGGTCATATAGAACGAGAAGTTGAACGTAGAAGAAACTATGGAGTATTTACAGGAACTAAATCAAGAGCACTGATGATAGATTTATTATTCCTAACAGTACAAGAGTTTAAAGATAGGTTAACTTCTCATTTTGTTATAGATGATATCTTAAAATTAGTTAGAAAGAATGGTAAAGTTCAAGCTGCAGCAGGAGAACATGATGATAGTATTATGTCATATTTAATAGCATTATATGTTTATACATATGGTAAAAATCTTAATAGATGGGGAATTGTTAAAGGGATGAAAGAACCTGGATACGATGGAGAAAAAGCCCAAGAGGAAGATGCGATGAAATATGCTATGGAAAATCTATCAGAAGATGATATGATGTTCTTCCAAGCACAGATGATGGCTTCTCAAGCAGCAAGTACATATGAAGCTCAGATGAGAAAAGAAGCATATGAGTATAATAGACAATCGGAAATACTAGATAAGAAAATGAATGCTACGACTAGAGTTGAAGATGTTGAAAGAGAAGATATTAACTATGATTATGATAAAAGAGAAACGGGATCTAATCCTTGGATATTAAATGATTTTGATGATTTAAATGATTGGTAGGTATGGTTATCCATACCTATTATTTTTTATTTCGAATTTAACAGTTATTTAGATGATAAATGAATTGTAAAGGAGAGGTTAAAATGATAAGAGATAATGATTATATTAATGGATTTGATATAGAGAGAATATTAGGGGATCTTCCTATAGATATTATAAAAGAGAATATAAAATCTCAAATAGATGATCCATTAACATTTATGACAAATCATTGTGATCAGGTTTATGAAACTCTCGACGAAGCAATGGATGAAATAGGACATATAGATGAGTACAGAGAGGAATTGCAAGAATTAAGAGATGATTTCAATTCGTTTCTTGTAACCGAATTAGATAATGGATTCGGATTAGGAATAGATATAGAAAATTTACAAAGTTATGAAATAGAAGAAATAGGTAGAAATTCTTATGAATTTTTTGTTGTAAACTTAAGAGAAAATATAACAAATTTTTTAAAGAATTATATATGTTTAAATAAAGCATCTTTGGCAAGTTTATTTACAGATGAATATAAACGTAAAGATGTAACAACTACAAATATGAAGAGATTAACTAAAAATAAAGATGACGTTGTTATATTATCGAATATAATATCGGTGATATATCATATATTAGATTTAGAATTAGATCCTGAAGATTTTATGGAATTGGCAATAGAACCAGGGGAATATGTAGGAGAAGTTGTAAGTGAATGTGTACGAAATTTCAGAATAGCTAACAATTTTGTATATAAACTGTTTAATGAAGTTAAATATACACATAATGACGTAATAGACGAATTTGCATCGGAAATATGCTTAGAATTACAGAATAATTTATTATATAATGATAATGAAGAATAAAATTATAGGAGGTAATAGATATGTCAAATGTTACAAGATTAGATGATTCAAAAGAAAAATTAGAACAATTAAGAGATTCTCAAAAAGAATTATTACAAGAGGATGAAGACGCATTTGCAAAAGTCGTACCAACATTAACAGTTAAACAAATAGAAGAAATGCCTGCAGATGAACTGTTAGCATTTAATAATTATGAAGAAGGTAAATATTATGTAGAAGAACCAGAATTTGATGATAAAGAAATTTTAGTTGATTATATTAGGGGTATAATGGTTTATCTAGTTCAATCATATGAATTCTCAGTTGAAATGGATGAGAAAATAAAAGAACTTAACGAGATAACCGAAGAATCTAATAGGGAAATCAAAAAATATTTCGGATTCGATGAAAATGATCCATCCGTAACTTCAATAAACGTAATAGAAAGGGCGATAGCAGATGGATTACAAAAAGCAGAAGAGTTAGGTGATATGGTAAAATATAATAGTATATTACAATCACAAGAAACGTTTAATGAAACATTTACATTAAAAAGAATAAAAGATTTATATGCTAATTTAAATCCTGAGAACTTAAAGAATGATGCTAAATCAGATAGATCGGTTACAATTTATAAGAATTACACAAAAGTACAACAAAAACTTGGTTCTCAATATGATTTAATACAAGTGCAAGATTTAGAAAAAAGATTTTTACCAGAAGAATACCATGAATTTAATAATTTATTTATAATAGCTATAATTAAATATATAAGTAAAGCAATGAAAGATGGTAGATATTCAAGTGATACAGCATTCTTTGTATCTCAATTAACAACTAATTTATTTATGTTACATCTAGATAAAATACCAGAAAATTATAAAGAAACTTTATTAACTAATATAAAAGAATTCTTAGATATGTTTAGATAATAGGCTTATGCCTATTATCTATTTTTTATCGTCAAAAACAAGTACATAATAAATAAGAATAGGAGGAATTGTAATGTTAAAAGCAAATGTTATTAAAAAAGATGGGTTTATAGTATTAAACTGTCCTTATGCAGAATTCTATGTTCCTAAGCAATATATTGAAAAAGAGCTTGCTGTTGACGGAGGGGAAGCGTTTCAAGCATTTGGTATAATGTATTTAAGAACCTTCTCAGCTATGAATAAACCCAACGAGCTTGAAATATTAAAATTACCTAATATGTTAAGCTTCTATCCTGCAGAAAAAGAAAATCGTAAGATAACTTTAGGTGGGGAAATGGAAGAAGATTATATTGTATTAAAATTTTTTAAAGGAAATAAATTATTTCCATCAGTAATAAAATGTGATAATGCTGCTCCTGAAAATTTTCTTAACATGCTATTAGGTGGTCAAATACCTAAGAATGTTCCATATGACAAGATACTTGAAATATTCTTAAAGGTATTTGAACAAAATAAAGTTGGATTACCAGCACCTGCTATAATGTTAGAAATGATAATAAGTGAGGTTTATAGATATTCAGGAGATCCATCACTTAAATACGGTCAACATCTAGCTAAGAATTTCGATCCTAAGAAAAAACAATTGGACTATTCATTAGCAAATGTTAGAACTATATGTAAAAACAACAGTTCATTTGCTGGTATATCTTTTGAAAATATGGATGAAATGATTACATCGGCGATTAATAATAATAAATATAAAAGAACTGAGACAAAAACACCTCTTGAGGATGTTATCAAATATTAATACAATAATATAACGTAACAGGTTGTTGAAATAGTAAAGTGCTGCTTGAACAATTATTTAAATTTAAATAAATTAAAAATAAAGGAGGAATAAAATCATGTATGTTAATAATAAAAAAAGCATTCCTGATTACGATCATCCATTTAACGTAACAATAATTAATGATAACTCTGCTATAGATTTCAGGGGAGAAGCAATACCTGAAAGAGTTAACTATTTATGTGTATTCGTTGGTGGAAAAGGTAGAGATAATAAATTATTAAAAATGACAACTAAAAATGACTTTATAAAAGAATATGGTAAACCAGATATCATAAAATACGGTCAACCTATATTAAATGCATACGCTTCAATAGCCGATGCATATTCTCATGCTTATTGTATGAGGGTAATGCCTCAAGATGCATTATATAGTAACATTTTAGTTTCTATGAAATATAGAATAGTTGACGGTAATTTAGAAGTTAAAATGGTTAGAGAAACTGAAATGGCATTAAATAATGGAGACCAATTAGAAGGTATTTTATTAGAAAAAAGAAATGATGAAGAAGATGAAGCAGGCTACAAAACAATGCCATTATTAGCTATAAGATGTTTAGGTAGAGGTGTATATGGTGATTCTTTAAGAATAAGACTTACAGGTGTTATAAGAAAAAAAACTGTAATAGACTATAGACCATATAGATTAGAAATACTAGATATTGAAGAAGGAAATACTGTTGTTGAATCATTCGATGGATGTTTATATGATTATGCTTCAAATGCTCGTTCTTTAATGATGGCTGATGTAATAGATGGTGAGACATCATATTCTAATAAAGTTGCATTAATTATAAATGAAGATGCTTTTGAAGTAGTGTATAATGAATATAGAAAAATGTTTGAAGATCAAGGGTTAGAATGTCCTATTGATAACTACAGATTATTCGATCCATTATTTGGATTAAACAATAATAAAACTAAAATAAATAATTTAGTTATAAATAATGAAGAATTAGCTTTAGATAGATTAGACGGTGTACCTCTAATGGGTGGAAATGATGGAGCATTTGCAAATGGTATAGATTTAGAAGGTGAAGAATTAGAAAAACTTTATTTAAAAGCTTTCGCTGGAGATTTAGATAGATCTATATTATCTCCAAGAAGAACTCCTGTTAAATTTATGCTAGATGCTAATTATCCAATGGCTGTTAAGAGAGAAATGGTACACTTAGCTACTAAACGTTACGACGCTTTTGTTTACTTAGATGCGGGAATAATAACAACTCATGATGAAGGTTTAATATTTGGAGAAGATAGTGTTGATATGAACTATAGAATAGTTTCTAAAGGTTATCAACATTATAAAATAAGAGATCCATTTAATGGTAAAAAAGTAGAAGTTACATATACATATCATTTAGCTAATAACTTAGCTAGACATATAGAATTAATTGGTTCTCATGTTCCATTTACAGGAGAAGCTTATGCTACTTTAACAGGAGCAGTTAAAAATTCTTTATTACCTGTACTTGATGAATATGATGAAGAATATAAAGAACAACTTTATGATTTAAGATTAAATTACTATGAAGCTCTAGGAGAAAATATATTTGCTAGAGGAACTCAAGTAACTGCTCAAGACTTAAACTCTGATTTAAGTGAAGAGCATAATATGATAATGACACTTGAAATAAAAGATATAGCTGAAAAAGAAACTATATCTAGAAGATATAACTTTGCAGAACCAGAAGATAGACAACTATTTACTGAAGTTCTTACTGAGAGAACTAAATCTTATAGAGATGTAGTTAGATCAATACAAGTTATATATGATATGACTAAAGAAGAGGAAGCAAGATCAATATTACACTGTTATGTTGAAATAACATTCAAAACTATTGCTAAATCTTCAATTGTTGAAATTAATATAAATAAAAGAGTAGAATGGTAGGTGATATTAAATGGCTAGAGACGATCAAAGAACGTTACAAAGTAACATTAAAAACAACGGTAGTGATATGACTGGTTATTCACTATTCCTTGGTGGATTAAACGTTAAACGTGCTGCATTAGAACAATACAATGTTTTAAAAACAGGAAAAGGTAGAATATTCTTAACTAAAATGCCTCATTTTATGAAAGAGTTAATGCCTAATGCAACTAAAAACTTTAAACATGTTATAGAATATGGATTCATGGATATACAAGGTATACAAGATTTAACAATGGAATTCGATAGTATCACTGGAGGATATGCTGGTAGATCTTTCGAAATACCAACTATCTTAAAAGATGAAACTAATGAGATAACTGTTAAAATATTAGAATTTGCTGGTTCTCCAATGAGAGAATACTTAGAAATGTGGATGACTGGTGTTTCTGACCCTAACAGTGGATTTACTCACTATCATGGATTAGCTATACCACAACCAAATGCTAATGGATCTTTCCAAAAAGCAAAAGTAGAAGTTTCTCAATCTAATCATACTATGGAAGCATTCTATGTAATGACTGACCAAACTGGATTCAATATAGAATTTGCTTGTATGTTATGTAATATGTTCCCTAAAACTTCTGCTAGAAACCATTTCAACCAAACTTCAGGAGAAATGGCTCACGTTGAATTAGAAATAGCATTTACTTGTACTATGTACACTTCACCTGATATAAATGCTGTTGCACAATTATTATTAAATAAATATAGAGTTCTTTATAACTACTTAGATTTCCAATCTGATACTGCAAATGTAACTAACGGTGTAATGTCATTAGATGCTAATGCATTCCCACCTTCTAATATAAAAGACTGGACAGCTATATAGAATGATTAATAAAATAGAATACATCCGATTGGATGTATTCTATTTTTTCTAATATTCTTCACCTGAACCATCATCTGAATTAGATGCTTTCTTTAAGGTATCTTTTACAACATCTAAATTAACTTTTTCCATTATTTCATCTATTAATTCCCAAGGTAACATTGGTAACACTTTTCTTGAGAATTCTTTTCTAAACATATCTTTTGATATATTTAATTCAGGTGTTTCTTCTGCATATTGACCAAACATAGATTTTTCTACGAAATCTAATATTTGATCACCATATCCTAATAAGTCTACTAAGTTATTATTAGGTAATGTTTTTGGTCTTTGAAGAGTATATTTAAAGTTTGCTATATCCTCCATGTCTATATCAGTACAATAACAAAGTATTTTTTGGTAGAACTCAGTTATATCTTCGTTAAAGTTATCTTGATACATCATTACTCTTCGTAAATGTTTAGCATTAGCCATTACTAACGTCTTAGCAAAATCTGCTTCATTAATATAATTCATTATTACAGATGGAACACCAGTACCATTGATAAAATCTTGTTTTAATTGTTCCATTAATTCATTTTGCATATTGACATCTTGACCTTGTATAACATCCCAAGATAATCCTCTTTCACCAGATTCACCTTCAGGAATAAATAAATCTCTACCTGTACCTATCTTACTATATATAGAAGAATAGTCCATTAAATCGCCTATTCCTATTTGTTTTGATTTCCATTGTCTAGCAACATCCATAGTTTTATTTATCATATTTTTATCTATACCAGATGTTTTAACATAAGTTACTATTGTATCTTGAGATTTAGTTAAATATGTTATCATGTTAAATACTAATAATGATAAATAAAGTTTTGCATAGAATAATGATTTATATAACATTGATTGACCATTTCCATTTTCATCCTCATTTACTGAGAATCTACATATATGGTCACCAGGTATAAATTGATAATGAAGTTTTCTTTTATACATATCATTATATAGTAAAGAGTTTATTATTAATTCTTTAAACTCTATATTATCATTAAGATATTGCTTATTAAAAGATTTAACTACAGCATCAGCTATACCAGAAATTAGATTTTGTTGATCTGTTGTTTTATTTGTCATATTATCTATTATATTAGTAAATCTATGACCATGTGAACAGTGATGATTAGTTATATCTAATTCAGTATCATGTATGTAATAATAACCTATAGTATAATTCATAAGTTTAACTGGAATAACTTTCTTAGGATCTAGAAGTTTTATATAACAACCTTTTACTTCACTCCAGTCTTCAGGTTTAAAACTTTTCACTCCATCACTAAATCCTAATGAAGCATATTTATTTTCCCCATTAGCTTTTTTCTTTTTACCTTTATTTTGTTTTAATAAGTTTGATAGAGAATTGAATTGAGCTAAATCTTTCATAGCACCAGTCAATGTATTATTCTCCATTATTGGTAGCGGTAAATCAGAATTGTTTATTTTTATATTTTCTGATAAATACATTACCATATCATCTGGTTTAATATCTTTAAATTGTGGGTCTGATTTATCTAGTCTTAAACTTTCTAAGAAAGTTTTTGCTTCATAAGATTCCATAGCCGCTCCATTAGTTAATTCAAGTTTTCTTTTTTGTGCATTTTCATATAGTTTACTTTCAGGTATAACATATACGAAATATTCTCCATATTTTAATGTTTTAGGAACTATATGTTCTCTTATAATATAGTTAAGTCCGTGCATTTCTTCTTGTCTTTTAACCTCATCTATAAGTTCGTCATATTTATCATCTTCTTCTACTCCATCTACAGAGAAGGTTAAAGATTTTGATATATCGGCACCAACATCATCTGATGAAACTATATCGTCCCTTGTTGTGTTTATAGCTTCACTTAACTCAACAAGTTGTTCACTTATTATCTCTAGGTCATTGAATAATAAAGCTTTATTTTTAAATCTTTCTTGGAACGTACTAAATATAGATCCTTCACCAGACATAAATAAATTTTCTAAGGCATTTTCATTATTTTTCGGATCTTTTATATTTGCTGCAAATTTATTCGAATTAGAATTCTGAATAGTATTTATTAAGAATCTACTTAGATCATTTTCTCCTCCATATGATTTCATTTCAGCCATATCGTCAGCTATAACTCTTTTAATTTTTTCAGACATTGTATCTATAGCAGTTTTGTTACTATCGATATCTACCTCATGAGTATTCATGGAAATCTTTTTAAACAAATCTTGAAATAGTTCGTTTAGTTTCATTTCATCTTTACTAGTGGGAACTATTTTCTCTTCTTTTTTTTCTTTTTCATTTTTAGTAGCCATATTTTCAACTCCTTATATTTATATTTCCTTCATACTATAAGTAATTGTTTTAACAGGTAAAAAAATAAATCTTAACCCTAAGGTTAAGATTATATTGTAAATTCTCCACTATATCCATCACCTGTTAAATTAGCATAATACATCATTCTTTCATAGCTTACAGGTCTATAATGATGAACGTCAACACCAACGTTTATTCCATATGGTTTTATGAATGCTAGGTCATGAACATGACCAAATAGATTGAACATGTGAGGATTGTGTTTAGATGGCTCATGACACATGTGTATCATTTTACCGTTGATTTCTATAACTGCTGTATTTTCATGAACTCTAACGAATCCCGCTTTTAATAAATCTTCTTTTGTATAACCATTCTTTCTTTCATGATTACCCATAACTAATCTTACTTTACCATTTAATTTGTTTAGAATATTTAAGTTTCCGAAATCACCTAAATGGAAAACTATATCATTAGGTTTAATAACTTTGTTCCATTGTTTTATCATTTCTTTGTCCATTTCATTTACACTGTCAAATGGTCTACAAGTTTTAACTCTAGTTTTATCTACTGAGAAATGTGTATCACTGATGAACCATATATGATTTACTTGATCTCCACTAAAACTTTCTATTTCATAATTTTTAAACATAAACGTTTCCTCCTTATATAAATAATTCGCCTTTATAAGCGTTTTCTTTTAATCTTTTATATAAACATATTTTGTCAAAGTTTATAGGTCTGAAATAATTACAATCTTGACCAATGTTTATTCCAAATTCTTTTACTATACATAAATTGTGTAGATGACCGAATAGGTTAAACATACCTGGATTGTTCTTTGATGGTTCGTGTATTAGGTTCATCATTAATCCATCAACTTCTATAACCACGTTGTTTTCATATACTTCATCAAATCCAGCAGCTAATAGATCTTCT
>JAEIGA010009923.1_pt1 | contig 14429 bp, 21 predicted proteins | sample 9270691 | NCBI WGS metagenome assembly JAEIGA01 (sample SAMN17057246, study PRJNA624740) | gut metagenome | biome: biome; isolation source: fecal sample | host: Bos grunniens | place: China: Xizang | collected 2019 | reverse complement strand
TTTCATCATCACATATATCTATCCAACTATCTGAACCATCCCATCTGTTTCCCCAATTATTCATTCTCCAATAATAATCTTCTTGTAGATTGTCTGGAATAGGTAACATTACGTTAAAATTAAAATCAACAGAATCTGTTTCTTCATTGTAACCTATATAGTCTTTAGCAATAATTTTAATTAATTCAGGATTTCCTTTTATAGTTATATAATTTGAGCATACATTTGCCATATTGACCTCCATAAAAATAAGGGGCTTTCGCCCCTAATTATTCATCTAAATTTAATTCTGCACCACATTTGCAGCATTTAACGATTTCTTGTGTTTGTCTAACATAATTAACTTCTTGTCTAGGTGTATTTGCTACTACTTTTTTAATCATAAATGCTTGTTCGGATTTAAACAATCTGTGACCGCACTCTTTACATGCAATATAGTCATCATAAAAAAACATATTAAGCATCCTCCCTGATAGCATCTATTAATGATTCTATATGTTCAGGAGGCATTTTCTTAAAATTATTATATACGCCGTTAGTAGCTATTGATACATAATAACCTATATCGTCAAAAGACCAACCGTATTCTTCAAGTAATTTATATAATATATTAAGCTGTTTTGCATATTTTTTCTCTGCTTCTTCAGTCCATGTATCAGGCATATATGTCCCTCTAATTACTTGGAAATGTTCTTCTTCAGTTTCATCTCTATATAATTCTAAAGCTATACCGAACAAAGATGCACATTTTTTTAAACAATCTGACATAGAACCTTTAAATGCATTAGTAGATTGAACTGCTTGATTACCTATTATAGCTTGAGCACCACAAGCAGATTTTTCTATCCAAACAATAGTTCCATCTTCTTGTGTAAAAGGTACTTTTAAACGTCCTCTTGTCCATGCTACAGGTCCTTGTTCAAGAACAACATATTTTTTTCCTTCTGCGTCTATTTGAACCTGAGACATATCTGTATTTTTTTCAGTAAAAGGCCATTTAGGATTTTCTTTCTTAATAACAGGCACTCCTTGTTCCATCCATTGTTCGTCTATGACAAATGACCACATATAATTAAATGCTTTATTAAGTAAATCTACAACAGTATTTTGAGAAACATAAGTTAATTCTTCTTTCCCCATTGTTCTAGTTTTTAATAAAGAAGGATCAATCGGTGCCGATAATTCTAATTTGGTTTTATTATCTAAATTTAATGGTTGCAATATATTCACTCTCCTAATCAATATTTTGACCATTGTACCAACATACAGAAACATAATCATCTATAAAATGAATATTTTGTTTGCGAACAATCTCTATAGCTTCAATAACATTATCGGCCTCTATTTGTAGAGGCTCAATTTTTCCTTCGTCATTATATATAGGTATTTTATACATCATAATTAATAGCTCCCTAATTGAGATTCAGTTTTTACTATTCCACTAAATGTTATAAGCATATTCTTTTTATCAACTAGTATCTTAATCATTTCATCATAAAAAGCTATTTGGTTTTCTGCATAAGTTTGTAATTCTAATAAATTTATATAATCTTCTAAATCGTCACCTGGATTCTTTTTATAGAATATTAAACCTTTTATTGCATTAGCTTTTCTTTCTTCACTATTAGCGCCTTTAGATCCTGCTTGTAAAGATACATAATTAATTTGTTTCAATAAAGAATTACAAACTTGATCTGTTTCTATTTTATATATCTTTAATTGAGATAATGCAGCATCTATATCTGCTATTAAATAACGCATTTCTGCAGGAGTGCTATCTGGGTCTATATGCATAGCTTCTACCTGTTCTTTAATTGCGGCTTTTCTTTCTTCCCACTCTGGAGTCGTACATTCAGTTAAGGATATCATCTCATTCCAAGCATTACTTAAACTTTTTGCTTTATAGTCTTTAATTTCTTCTTCTACAACTTCAATCACTTCTTCTTTTTTAACTTCCTCTTTGGCCTTTTTATTAGAAGATTTCTTTCTAGAAGATTTTTTCTTAGGCGCTGGTTCTTCTTGTTTTTCTTCTACTACAACTTCTTTTTGAACTTCTTCTTCTAATTTTTCTTTTGCTACTTCTTTAACTTCTTCAAATGAATATCTAGTGCCATCATCTTCTTTATCACGCTCTTCTATTGTTTTAGCAATTTCTTTGTCTTCTTCAATTTGTACAACTACATCTTCTGGTATTTCTATTTCAACACTTTCTTCTTGTACTGCTTGTATTGGTTCTTCTTGTATTTCTTGTATTTCTTGTATTTCTTGTATTGGTTCTTCTATTATTTCTTGTTTAGGTTCTTCTACTACAGGTTTAACTAAACCACTTGGCTTTTTAATTCCTGTATTTGGTTTAACCATTCCTGGTCTATTAATTGAAGGTTTTTTTATAGCCATAATAACACTCTCCTTAAAAATAAAAATTAATTATTAACTATAGATACAACAGTTTCTAAGAAATCTGCATAGACTTTATACATTTCACGTCCTGCGTCTATGTTATAAACATGCAATTGATTTAATTTTTTAGTAAAATGATTAAAAATAGAATCTTCAGAATAAAATTCTAGAACTTCTCTGTGTATATCTTTTTGTTCTATAGAATCTGCGCCTTCTTGTTCTAATCTTTTCAATCTTCTAAGATCCCACTCTTCTTTGCTTATATTAAATTTTATGCAATGAATTGGAATATTATTATCTTGAAGTAAATTTAATGTGGGCATATTAAAATCATAAATAGTATCTCTACCTGCATTTTGCGCATAGCCTTGATACGCTAATGACGATATTATATATCTATCAGATATAATAGTAGCATTTTGTTCTTGTAATAGTTTTACAATTTCTAATGTATGAATGTATCTTGATTGTGCAAATAAATTTATTTCGTCAATAATACTGTTGTTATTTTCAAGAATTTGTTTACGAATATTTTCGCACTCGTTACTTGAAAGAGGTAAAAGACTTCCAGGTTCTCTAGTAAAATAAACATGTTCTCCTAGTGTTCTAGTTAAAATAGTATTTAAATATAATAGTTCTATTTGAGTAGATTTTCCACAAAAATCTGGGCCTTCTACTATTATGAATTTACTCAACAATCATCACCCTCTAATCTTATATATTGAGCTGCTTCATTAAAAGTGGCAAGAATAGATGAACTTATTTCGTCTATTTCATCATCAGTTTTATACGAGCATAAATTAAATAAGTCTTTAATAGAATAATTAATTAAAGTTGGTATTCCATTAAAGACTTGTTTTGTATTTATATATTCTAATAAATTAGATCCTGGTATAAATTGATTCAATGCTGTTGCTCCTAAACTTATAATTATTTTAGGTTTAACGGCATCTATTATATCATTTAAGTATTGTTTACAGTTATTACATTCTTTTTTAGAAGGCAATCTTTGAATAAAAGATTCTTTATCTTTTCTAGTCGTTACGCAAGATACAGCAAAAACTTGAAGTACATCGTTACTATTTAATTCTGACATTTCTAATAACTCATAGAAATATTTAATAATGTCATTATCATTAGTAGCATTGTCATTTATAATAATAACTTTTGCATTTATACTTCCTAAAAAAGGTTTATGACAAAATTCATTATCACATTTAGTACAATTGAGTATTTTGTTATTTATATCAAGAATAAGCTCTTGACGATTTTGTTTTCTAAAATCATTTAATAAGTTATTAGAATTGAATATATCCACGCCAATCATCTCCTTTCTATTATAGAGATTGGCGCGAATATCTCTATAAATTAATTCTTTCTTCTAATAATATTTGTATAGATTCTGGATCAAACATCTCATCTGTGTAATGCCAAAAATCCATACTACAAAATCTTTTTTCTTTTTCTTTGTCGGTAGAATCATAATGTACATAATATTGTCCATTATCTGTAACTTCTTTAATTGTAATTAATTTTCCAGCAGGTGCCATTTCATATTTAACCCATCCATTTATGGATGTTGTATCTAAAATCATATGATATTCAACAGCTTCGCTTATATCATTACGAATTCTTATCATGTCACCTGGTTGTAATAATGTTTTCATATGCTTTCGCTTATCTTGTTAATTCAAGCTCGCTTTCTCTCCTTCCAACTATATTTAATCTTTTTTAGGTTCTATTTTATCAGATTCTAAAGGCGTTATTTTTTCTTGTTGTTTCTCACGATATTCTTTTCCTAATTTTATTAAATCTTTAACTTCTTCTTTATTAGGATAACGTCCGCAACTATGTCTTTCTGGACAATGCATTAAATCTACACATTGAGGAACAAACATGCCTTTATATCTTGGTTCTACTTCTACAACAGCTTCTTCCATAAGTTGTGCAACTCTTCTTATAGGTGCATCTGCTCTAACACATAGCCTCTTATGCATAAAATGGATTAATGCTTCTATAGTAAAGCCCATAGTTAAATTACATTCAACTCCTATAGGAAGCATAGTTCTCATAAGGTCATTAGCTTTTTCACCAGTTATTTCATCTGCGTCCATCATTTGTCTTATCATATCGTAATAATGTTTACAACATTTTTCAAAATCTCCATATGCGGCCAAAAGTAATGGGTCATTTGCTACTTGAGGTGGGATATAAATACTAAAATTATCATCCATTTTTACATATCTTTGTGATTGACAGTTTATTGCTGTACCAACACTATGTCTCATTATTTGATCTGCAGTATATCTTGGGCATTTAATTCTAAATTTAAACATATCAGATCTTGATCCAGAAGTATGACCTTCTTTTAAACATGATAATCCAACTCTTTCAGCAAACTTCTCAGGAGTCATATAACATTGACAAGCAAAGATACCATGATTTTTAATAAAGTTTTTAACTTCTTCTGGATTTAATAATTCTACTTGTATATCATCTATACTATACATGTATTATTCCCCTCTTTTATCGTTGTGACATTTACAATTTCCACCGCATTTACATTCATGATGGTCTTCTTCATGACATTTGCAATTACCGCCGCATTTGCATTCATGTTCTGATTCTTTGATAACAAATTCATTTTCTTGTAGTTCTATAACAATTTGAGACTCTAAAATGTCTTTAAACCACTGTTTAACTCTATAAAATCCGTCTTTAACTTTTCTTTTAGCTAATTTTGCATTGACTCTAACTTGTCTCATTATTTTTTCTTTATTCATTTATATCGCTCCCTACTCTATAAATTTAATCAATTCTATACTACATGCAAAAGCCAATTTATCAGTAAAATTATCGTTATAATCATCTATATAAATTATTTTTTTAATTCCTGCATTTATTAGAAGTCTCATACAAAAATTGCATGGTTTAGTTGTACAATAAAGAATTGCTCCATCACAACTAACACCTAGTTTACAGCATTGCATTAGAGCATTTTGTTCTGCATGTATAGCATAACAAATTTCTAAATTCTCTCCTTGATGACTACCTTCTCTTAAACATTCACCTCTTTGATAGCATTCTTTAACTTTACATGGCGCACTATTATAACCTGTAGCAATTATACGATTATCTTTAACAAGAACTGCTCCGACATGTCTTTTAAGACAACCTGAACGTTGTGCTACTAATTTAGTAATCTCTATGAAATAATTGTCCCAATCAATTCTTTGAATTTGACTCACCTCTTTTTTGGTAATTAAGTATAGCTGATGCAATAGCTGATTCTACCATAACTGAACAATGAACTTTCTTTTCTGGTAAACCTCCTAATGCATCAACTACTTCCATGTTGGTCATTTTTTTGATTTCATCAATAGTTTTGCCTTTAATCATTTCAGTTGCCATAGATGAACTAGCAATAGCTGCAGCACATCCAAATGTTTTAAATTTAACATCTGTAACAATATCATTATCTATTTTTAAGTATATACGCATCATGTCTCCACACTCTGCACTGCCTGCCTCGCCTATTGCATCTGCGTTTTCTATTTCTCCTACGTTTCTTGGATTCATAAAATGATCTAGTACCATAGCTGTATAATTAAATTCCACGTCAATCTATCCCCTTTTATTTTATTATATTTCTTTTCTTTAACTCGTTATAAGCTTCTTTGAATTGTCTATGATTAACAGTACTGTTCATATGATTATAGCCTTTATATCTAACCATTGAATCATATATGAACATATAACATTTTTCATATGCCAATAACATTTCTTCAGGTAAGTTTTGATCTATAATTTTAAAGACAAAGTTATCGGCGCCATACTTAGCATATTCATGCTGTAACAATAAGTTATTATGACTTCCATTATTTAATTCCCTCTTATGTGTTTTAAGACGTCTCATTACATCATTGCTACTGCCTATATATGTTTTGTCATTAGTTAAACATTTAATCATATATATTCCACATATAGGTTTTAATTCTGGTTTCTTAACTGCCACTAATGATATGATTCTTCAGTTTTATCGTCTCTAACACGTTTAAATACAGGGAACCTTAGACTCAAATTGCCTGTCTTTTTATCTTTGGATTCTTCAAAATATTGTATTTCTACTAATTGATTAATTATTTTATCTTGATTATTCCAATAGAATTTACGTTCATCATCTGTAAATCCACTACCTACTCTTAATGTAAAGCCTTTATAATCACATACTATTTTGCCTAGAACTCCAGCATATTTACCTTCACCTTCTTCTATGCCTATACATTTAATATCACAAGTTTGCATAGCTTTAACTTTTAATAAATCTTTTGAACGTTTTCCAAAAGCATATTTTCCTGATAAAGTATTAAGCATTAATCCTTCAAGACCTTGAGATGTGACACTAGCTAATATTTTATATATGATATCAACGTCTTCAGTAACTTTATATATTGGAACAATTCTAATAAATTTGTTTTCGTGAAGAATTGATTGTTTTAATAAAGACAATCTTTCTTTATAAGTTATATCACATTTTTTATTATAATAGTCTTCTAAAGGTGTTATATCGAATAAGACATATTCTAAGTTGGTTTTATTATCAGATTTACTATTTACTATTTCTGTAGTCAATCTAAAGTTTTCATCAGATGGCAAATTATCTTTATTTATTCTTATAAGTTCACCGTCTAGCATACAGTTCTTTAAGCCATAAGCTTTAAGTGCCATTTTGATTTCTAATAAACCTTTAATTGTCTTTCCTTGTCTAGTTTTAAATACTGCTTGACCTTTGTCATCTATTAATGCAGTACACCTTATACCATCAAGTTTAAGGCTGACACTAACTGGTCCAGATATCTTACCTTCAAACTTATGTGCTAACATTATTTGATGTTCATCTTTAATGATGTCTGGTAAGACAGTGGAAGCAACTTTAGCAGTTACACCACATTTATATTTTTTAGTTATTAATTCTTTAACAAAACGTTTTAAAGTAAAATTTTGTACTGTATATATATAACATTGTGCCACTATAATATCATTATCTTTACCAGTATTATTTACTAATAGGTATTCAAGAACCTGAACCAGTGTTTTATCAGAAATCTGTAATTTATCTTCTGGAAATTCTTTATCTAATTTGGCTGTAGATATCCCAGTCTTTTTATCTGTGTTCAATAAGAATTCTAATACAAAACAGAATAGTTTATCATCTTTATATCTTTTAAGGCAATTTTCTTTATCTTGTTTTTTTGTACAATGCTTTAATTCTTCAAACTGTCTATATAATTCTAAAAGTTGTTCTATATGCCATCTTCCTCCTTTCAACGCTTATCTTTATGAAAGAATTTACTTTTGCCATATTTATTATTCTTAATTTTAAAGTCGTGACGCCTTACTCTTTTCCTGGTGTTTCTCTCAACAAAAATCATCCTTAAAGTTTCTTTATCTATAAAGTTTAAGCTGATATATAAAAGAGTATTTATAAGATATTGTTTATCGCTATCTACGATTTGAATTAATAAAAACTCATTATCTATGATTTCTAATATTTGAACATAAGTGTTACTGAGAGTTTCTTCATTATGATCACGCAATCTAAAATCAATTGCCATTAATGTATAAATCATATAATTAACCAGGTTTTTATTATCAATAGTATAAAATTCATCAACGGTTAAATCATCTCTTAAACGAACAATATCTCCTTGTTCAAATAATTGATAACTATTCATCTTTTATTTCTCCACTTATTAATCTAACTAAATCATCAATTACATTTTCATAAGCATTTTGTCTAGCCATAGAGTCTCCATGGCTAAATTCATCATAATGCGAATTAGCCTCTTCTTTATATTTTTCTATTAGTTTGTCAATAGCGCTTTTGTTTGCACCTATTTCAGATAGTGTTTTATAGTAATCTAATTCGGCCTGAAGTCTATCTATTTTTGCCTCTAATTCAGTATTTCGTGTTTCAGCTATCCGTCTTTGTTTATTAGCAAGATCTACTTTAGAGTCCGCTTCTTTAGCTATCTTTCTATCATGTACTATAGTAGCAACCATGTCTTGAAATATTTGACTTTCTGCTACTACATATTGTTGTTCGTCATTTTCTTTAAAAGAAAACACAAGCCACCAAAATTCTTTATTGGCAGCTTGTGATTCTCTATTAAGTTTTTCTAACCATTCTCTTTGTAATGTAAATGATTTACAGCCTTTTGCTCTATCTGGTAGTTGAGTTTTAACTTCTTGTGCTATCTCTACTAGACCTGTAATCCATGCATCGCCTTTTTCTTGTCCTGCTCCACTATTTACAGTAAGACGACTACTACAAACACTATCTATAGTAGCTTGATTTTGTTTTTGGGTTATATTTTCTGATACAGCACCCATTCTCTTAGTTTTTTTATTATAATTTTTTTGTAATCCTTGTTGTTTCTTTTTGGGTGGAACATACTTATTACCATTGAAGCATAATAAGCATTGATCGGTATTTTGACAATCGTCTCTGCCAAATGGGCAATCACTCATTATTCATTTTCTTCTTTCTTATATTTTTCATATAGTATAGATCCTGCATACATCAAGCTTACGGTGATACCCACTCCTAAAATCATTAATAAAGGTTCTATAAAAAATCTTATCATAATAATACTCTCCTTTTATTTTTATTCATCTTCATTTGTAGCTAATACATCATCTAAACTATCTATAAGTTCTTGTTCAGATAACTCTTCAGCATTGGCTTGTTCTAATATAGCTATTTCTTCTTCGGACATAGATTCAACCATATTAGACCCGTCTAGTTTTAGTACTTTTTCTTTAATAAATTCAAAGAAATCTGGATTAGCATCTACATATGCTTGGAAATTAGCTGCACCTCTCCATTCTGCTTTAGAACCATCTGGGAGTAACATTACATTCTTTTTATCGTGTTCTACTCCTTCAGGATATATTCTTGTGTATCCTCCTGGTTCTTTAGATAGAATACCGAAATCATAAGCTGCGTTAATGATTTCTCCAGAAACATCTGTACCTTTACCATATTCTATGGTATAATCAGTTACAGTATAAGGTTGTTTAGTTGTAACGTGGTTTTTAAGGCATCTAACTCTTATTCTCATAAAGTCATCTTTTTTATCATAATAAGGATCGCCTGATTTTATTGTTATTTTATTAAAATCTAGAGTAAGAACTGAATTATAAACTATAGCTCTACCTCCAGTTATTGTAGTACCGCCTCCATAACTACCTATATCGGTAGATTTATGTTGTACTATCGCTAACGCAGTTCCTGATTTTGCTATTGTAGGTATTATAACACGCATAAATTTAGCATTTAATCTAGCGCTTAAAGCTACGTTTGCATCTTCCATAGAATCTGTAGTTTCTTTTTTCGGTACTAAACATTTTAAAGAGTTGATAACAAGCATAGAAACACCTGCTTGACATAATGCTTTAGCATAATCTAATGCTTTTTCTGCAGCTCCATTATCAGGGTCTATTTCATAATATATGAATCTAGATTTGTCTATATTGAACATGTCTAATAATTCATCACTAATAGAACCTTCTGATTCAAGCCAACCGCCTATAAAATCAGGATCTAATTCTTGATTATAGGCTATTGTTTCTAATAAAAATGAAGTTTTACCTGAATCTGGATTTCCTACTATTAAAGACATTTTTCCTATAGGTAATCCTTGTATAGCCGCTCTTAATGCTAATGATTTAACAGGATAGAACTCTACTTTCATTCTATCTATCATTTCAGGATCGGATGCAAAATTAACTGCATTGTATCCTTCTTTTTTGTTGATATTGGTAATAAGTGTTTTTAATGATTTCATTCTTTCTGCTTTTGATTTTGGTTTAATAGCCATTACAACACTCTCCTTATAATTGATTTATATAGCCATTCAATAAATCTATTAATACTTTGTTACTATCTAAAGTATTTTTAACAGGTTCTGGCCAAAAATCTTTGTTTTCTCCAAATGTAGTTTTGGTATCGTTTAATAAATTGTTATAACGTACTGTTATTATATATACTGTTGATTTTAATATAGGTTTTATCATGTCGTTATGAAAACTAGAATTGTCTTGTTCGGGAGTGAGTCTTGAAATCTTAGTTAATTCTTCTAATATGACTGCTATTGTAGCTTCTCTATCTGGACAAAGTTGAAGGAGCCCTCCAATAAATTGGTACAGGCTCATTCTTATTGATTCTTGACTATTGGACATCGGCATCATCCTTATCTTCTTTATTAGGAACTATTTTAGCTACTGACACAACAGTATCATCTTTATCAAGATTAATTAATTTAGTACCCATGGCTGTTCTAGAAAGTAAACTTACATTAGAAGATGCTATGCGTATTACTTGACCTTTTGCTGTTGTTAATAATAAATCTTCTTTATTATTAATAGTTATACAAGCTGCCACATTACCTGTTCTATCATTAGCTTTATAGAATAAGAATCCTTTTCCGCCCCTATTTTTAGAAGCATTATATTCTGATGCAGATGCTCTTTTTCCTATACCTAATTCAGATACAGTTACTAATTCATCTTTATCAGTTATTATAGTGGATGTTAATACAAAATCATCTTCTAATTTGAAGTTGATACCTATAACACCAGTTGCACTTCTTCCTTGCGGTCTTACTACATTGGCAGGGAATCTTACATATAAACCTTTGTTAGTTACAATTAAAACTTCATCATTGTCTTTCGCTAACAAGGCTTTTACTATACCATCGTTGTCTAATAGAGTTATAATTTTAGTATATGAAAATCTATTAGAAAGTTGATTTAATTCTATACGTTTAATTCTTCCTTGTTTGGTTATAATAGTTAAAGCATTATTTTTATTTTCTTCTATATTTGTTGCTAATATACTTACTGGATGTTCGCCTTCTTCTAATTGAAGATAATTTACTACATTTTTACCTTTTGCGCTTCTTGCTACTTTAGGTATTTCATAAGCTTTTAATGTATGGCATCTACCTATATTAGTTATAAATAATAAATCATCTTTAGAATGAACACTAAATAAATCTACGACGTCTTCATCATCTTTTGTTTTAGCTCCTTTATTGCCTTTGCCTCCACGTTTTTGAGTATTATATTCAGAAGCCGAAACAGATTTTATATTTCCTTCGCTAGTAACTGTAACTATTAAATCTTCATCTATAACTAAATCTTCTGTAGATATAGTAGCTTTAGTAGATAAATCTATATTAGTTCTTCTAGCGTCTCCGAATTTATTTTTTATTTCTGCTAGTTCTGCTTTAAGAACTTCCATAGTTATTTTTTCATTATTGACTATTTGCACTAATGTAGGAAGTCTATCATATAATTCACTTAGTTCTTCATTAACTTTTTCTTCGTCTTGATTACTTATACGTCTTAATTTCATATCTAAGATATAATTAGCTTGTTCTTCTTCAAGTTCAAATTCGTTTTGTAAATCTTCAGATGGATTAGAACTTGTTCTAATTATTTCTATAGTTCTGTCTAAATCTTCTAATACTTTAGCAATACCTTCTAATATAAGAACTCTTCTGTTTAATTTATTGATATCATATTCGGTTCTACGTTTTATTATTTCTAACCCATGATTAATAAATTCATATAAACAATCTAATATACCTGTTTGATTTAATTGTTTATCTAATAATGTATTCATATTATAATTAAAATTAGTTTGTAAATCAGTTTTTGCTAATAAATTTGATAAAACTAAATCAGGATTAGCACCTTTTTTTAATATAATTTGTATGTTTACTAAGCCTTCATTAGATGCGTCTATAACTTCTTTAATATCGGTTAGTATACCTTTTTGCATTTTGTCTTCTATAGAATTAACTAATTTAAGTTTATTAACACCATAAGGAATTTCAGTTACTTTTATATATGTTTTCTTTTTATCAGTAACAATTTCATATTTAGCTCTTATTGTTACTTTTCCTCTTCCTTCGGTAAATATTTTATACCAGTCGCTATTATCTACGATTGTTGCACCAGTAGGAAAATCAGGGCCTTGAATAATCTCTAATAATTTTTCTATGGCAACGTCTCCGTCCTCCTTAATTGATTCTTCTAATATATAATCTAAAGCATCGTATACTTCAGTTAAATTATGTGAAGCAGTATTAGTACTGAATCCACATGCTATACCTGTAGAAGGATTTAATAAATAATTTGCTATTAAACCTGAAGCAACTACTGGTTCTATATTAGTATCATCATAAGTAGCTCTGGTTTCAACTACGTTCTTTTCAATGTCTGCCATCATCATTTCGCCGTATTTGGTTAATCTACATTCTGTATATCTCGAAGCGGCTGCTGGGTCTCCATCTATGTTACCTAAGTTACCTTGTATTTCTATTATAGGGTAACGCATACTCCATGGTTGAGCCATTCCTATCATTGTTGGATATGAATCCGAAAGTTATTAACGTGTAGCTTTTTATCTACACCTCTGGAAGTTTCCCTCATTTTCATCGGCTGGTCAATTCCAGCCCAGTCTAGCGTACATTTTCATTATTTAATACATAATGTCGGGCACTCTTGGGGATATTATATTCTATAAAATAGTTTCAATCCCTACGCGTTACGGTGAGTCATAGCTTTTAAACTATGCTTTACCTCGGTATTAACATATGCTTTCGCACTTAGTCTTCACCGATTTTACCCGATTTAGACACGGCAATTACTTTATAATATTCAAGTATATAATTATATTTTCTATCTAAACAAATACAATTATCATAATATAAATGCATTAAAACAACTTCTCTGTTTTTACATATATATATTCTATGACGATTATCTGTATTTATCATTTTACCTATTGTAATATCACAAGTTTCAGATAAATAATTCCTAATAAAGTTAAGGACTTCTTCAGAATTTGTTATATCTATTTTAGTTTGTTGAATACATCCATCGCCATCTATAATTCCACGTATATAATCTCTAATAAATTCATATGGAATATCTACTACTTGTTCTTTATCACTTTTATTTTGTCTTAATCCTTTTTGTACTAATGTTTCCACTATAATAGAACTATTTAAACATATATGACATAATGGTTTACCTGTTATATTGTGATATTCTATTTTTACAGCATCTCTAGAACACCCTACAAAATCTGCAAATTTATAAAGATGTTCTATATCTGAACCTTGTAATTTAATAGACAGCCATTTTCTGTCTTCATTTATATACCCATCTGCTGTTATAAATCCTATCCAATAAGCTTTTTCAGCTGTGTCAATTATATCGAATATATGCTCATTATAATGATATTTTCTAGGTCCTCTAAGTTCTATTCCGTGTTGTTTAAGGATTCTTTTAATAGGTTTAACTGTTGCAAAATGATAAGTAGAATCATTAATTTGGTCTGTAGATTCTCCATTTTGATAACGTGTTATTATATCTTGTATTTGTTCTTCTGAAAATTTATAACCTTTTGCCATTCCAATCACATCCCTAATAAATATATTCATTTATTAGTATATTACTTGCGATTGGGACTTTATCACTATCACATATAAAATTTCACTCTACCGTGTGGATGATATGCACCCATTACTGCTCCTGAAACTTTTGCAGATTTAATTGTTTTATGATTATGAGTTAAATTTAAATCATTATACATACAATATAATATTCTAAGATGAACTGGTTTTAGTCCATCTCTAATATCTGGTATAGCTCTTTCTGCTAATGTTTCTAATGCATACATTTTATATCTAGGTGCAATAGCATCGCCTAGATTTTTTTCTATAATTGTTTCTGCCACGCTATCACTCTCCTTATATTAAATCATATATTTCGTCTGATGTTATAAATTCTTTTCGTGCCACTATAGATTTATCATTCATACAAACGTCTAATACTTGTTCACACCATTCTATATTGTCTTGAGTTATTCTTATTAATCGTCTAGAACCTTCTGCCATAGTTGATTCTCTAAGTTCTTGCCAATTCATTTCTCCTAATCCTTTATATCTAAG
>JAEIGA010009922.1_pt1 | contig 14430 bp, 13 predicted proteins | sample 9270691 | NCBI WGS metagenome assembly JAEIGA01 (sample SAMN17057246, study PRJNA624740) | gut metagenome | biome: biome; isolation source: fecal sample | host: Bos grunniens | place: China: Xizang | collected 2019 | reverse complement strand
TGGGCGGGGGCAGCCTGACTGCGCTGCCCATCATTGAAACCCAGGCCGGAGATGTGTCCGCCTACATTCCCACCAATGTCATTTCCATTACCGACGGGCAAATTTTCCTGGAAACAGAGCTGTTCAACGCCGGCATCATGCCCGCTGTGAACCCCGGTATTTCCGTGTCCCGCGTGGGCGGCGACGCCCAGATCAAGGCCATGAAGAAGGTGGCGAGTTCTCTGAAACTTCTGTATTCCCAGTATCGGGAGCTGCAGAGCTTTGCTCAGTTCGGCTCCGATCTGGATGCCGATACCACGAACAGACTCGCCCTGGGACAGCGGATTGTGGCAGTGCTGAAGCAGAAAAACAATTCTCCAAAAGAGGTGGCCCAGCAGGTGTGCATTATATATGCCGTTACCAGGGGCTATTTGAATCGTATTCCTCTGGAAAAAATCCCCTCTTTTGAGCAGGAATTGGAAAAGCTGATGGAAAGCCAGAATTTTGATGTTCTGGAAGCCATCCGCAGCACCGGCAAGCTGGAAGCAGAAACCGAGGAACGGCTGCGTGCCGCACTGGATTTGCTGCTGACCCAGTTCCAGTCGTAAAGGAGGCGGCGACACATGGCAGGCGTTTCCTCAAAGGAAATTAAAAACCGAATCCGAAGCATGCGCTCCACCCGGCAGATCACCAAAGCCATGAAAATGGTAGCAGCCTCCAAACTCCGCCGGGCACAGGCCCAGGCGCTTGCTTCACGCCCATATTTTGCAGCCTTAAATGAAACTGTGCAGAGCATTGTCGATACAGATGAAGTAGTTTCCTCCCCTTACCTGTGCCGTCAGCTAGGCGGAAAAGTGCTGTATGTGGTCATTGCCGGCGACAGAGGCTTGGCCGGCGGCTATAACAGCAACATTTTGAAGTTGTGTCTCGCCACCATGGAAGGAAAGGACACAGCGGTGATGCCCATTGGCAAGAAGGCCGCGGAGTTTTTCAGGATGAAACAAATACCGCTTTGGCAGGACAATGACCTGGTAGCGGAAGGTCTGTCCGCCTCCCATTGCTTCACGCTGGCAAAGCGACTGTGCAGCGCTTATCTTTCCGGTGAATACAGCCAAATCCAAATTTATTACACCAAGTTTGTATCCGTCCTGTCCCAAATTCCGGTGATGCTGCAGGCCCTTCCCCTGCAGCGGCAGAAAATCACAGAAAGGTATTCCGGCTCCGGGCAAATGATTTACGAGCCGGACATCGCCACTGTTTTTGACGCCATCATTCCGGAATATTTGGGCGGCATCCTCTACGACGCTCTGTGCGAGAGCCGAGCCGCGGAACAAGCTGCCCGGCGCGCAGCCATGGATTCGGCTACGAAAAACGCCGATGATATGATCGCGGAGTTGAGCCTGAAATACAATCAGGCACGGCAGGCGGCAATTACCCAGGAGATCACAGAGATTGTGGCGGGTTCTTAAAAGGAGGATTCAAATCCTATGACCAAAAATACTGGTACTGTGGTCCAGATCACGGGCCCGGTTCTCGATATTCGTTTCCCGGAGGGTAATCTCCCCCAACTGCTTGCTGCCATTGAAGTCCCCGCAGGCAACCGTGTGATCGTGGCAGAAGTTGCCCAGCACATTGGCGACAATGTGGCCCGATGCATCGCCATGAGCTCCACCGATGGTCTGCGCCGCGGCACAGAGGCCATTGATACCGGCGCGCCCATTTCCGTACCCGTGGGTGATGAGACATTGGGCCGGGTATTTAACCTGTTGGGACAGCCCATAGATGAAAAGGAAACACCCAAAACCACAGAGAAATGGCGCATTCACAGAGGCGCCCCTGCCTATGACCAGCAGCAACCGGCCATGGAACTGCTGGAGACCGGCATCAAAGTCATTGACCTGATCTGCCCCTACGCCAAGGGTGGCAAGATTGGCCTGTTCGGCGGCGCAGGCGTGGGCAAGACCGTCCTTATTCAAGAACTGATCTATAACATCGCCACCGCTCTGGGCGGCTACTCGGTGTTCACGGGTGTGGGAGAACGGACCCGCGAGGGCAACGACCTATATCACGAAATGACCCAATCCGGTGTAATTTCAAAAACCGCTATGGTTTTCGGCCAGATGAACGAACCGCCGGGAGCGAGAATGCGGGTGGCGCTGACAGGGCTGACCATGGCAGAATATTTCCGGGATGTGAAACACCAGGATGTACTGCTGTTTATTGACAACATTTTCCGTTTCACGCAAGCAGGCAGCGAAGTTTCCGCCCTGCTGGGCCGAATGCCCTCCGCCGTTGGTTATCAGCCCACGCTTGCAACGGAAATGGGCGCACTGCAAGAGCGCATCACCTCCACAAAGAATGGCTCCATCACATCCGTGCAGGCAGTGTATGTGCCGGCGGATGATCTGACGGACCCCGCCCCGGCCACCACCTTTGCACACCTGGATGCAACCACCGTCTTAGACCGCAGCATCGCCGCCCTTGGCATTTACCCTGCAGTGGACCCGCTGGATTCATCATCGAGGATCCTCGCTCCTGAGATATTGGGACAGGAGCATTACGAAACCGCCAGGGCAGTTCAGCGCATTTTGCAGCGATACAAGGAATTGCAGGACATTATTGCCATCATGGGCATGGACGAACTAAGCGAGGAAGATAAAGTCACTGTCAGCCGCGCCCGAAAGGTGCAGCGGTTCCTGAGCCAGCCTTTCTCCGTTGCTGAAGCCTTCACTGGGTTTGAAGGCAAGTATGTTCCCCTGAAGGATACCATTCGCTCCTTCAAGGAGATCATTGAGGGCCGGCATGACCATATCCCCGAATCCTATTTTCTGTTTCAGGGCAGCATTGACGATGTTGTGGCCGCTTACAATGCGGCGAAGGAGGTTTCATGATGGCCACCTTTCCCCTGAGAATTCTATGCCCGGATGGGGTAAAATTTGATGGTCAGGCCCAGTTGCTCACTATCCGCGCAACAACGGGAGATATGGGCATTCTGGCTGGGCACGCCAACTGTGTTGCGTCCCTAGGCATGGGCCAGGCCACCGTTATCGCAGACGGAACGGTTCAGCATGCAGTCTGCGAAGGCGGCCTGGTGCGTGTTATGAATGGAGCAGTAACAATGCTTCCAAGAACCTTTGAGTGGGCGTCAAAATAAAGCAAAAATCCCTTCGGCCGGTGGTCGGAGGGATTTTTCAGCCTAAAAACAGGGGGGTGCAACCATTGGTTGCTAAATTTTCAAGCCCTGTTGGTGGACTTTTTCACTTGTTGATGCTATGATGAAGCCAAGAAAAGGAGGCGAACCTATGAATTTGGGTGAAAATATTTACCGGCTGCGGACGGAGCGGAATATGTCCCAGGGGGATTTTGCCGACGCCATGGAAGTATCCCGGCAGTCGGTGAGCAAATGGGAGAACAATTCTGCCGTGCCGGAGCTGGATAAGCTGGTAAAAATGGCGCAGGTTTTCGGCATCACGCTGGACGAACTGGTCAGCGGAGAAAAGAAGGAAGAGGAACCTGCTCCTCCCTCACCGCCGCAGCCACCACAGGCGGAAATCCCGGTAAAGCAGGGGCTAAGCCATCAGCAAATACTGGGCATTATACTGCTGGCCTTTGGCGGGCTATCCCTGATTGTGTTTACGGTGGTAGGCATTTTCACCGGAATGTGGCTGCTTGGGCTTTTTATTTCCCTGCCCTTTTTGCTGTGCGGCACGATTTGTTTGCTGTGCAAAAAGAATGTGGGGCTGAAATGCGCCTGGGCGGTTTACCTGCCCCTGTGGGTGCTGTTTACAGTTTTAGTTAGGGGGTAAACATAGTGACAGTAGGTTACTCATTGTTCAGCATCCTTATGCTGCCGGCGGGAATTGCCCTGACGGTTATCACGATTATGCGAATACGCTCCGGAAAAATCTGCCTGCCCCAGTGGGCAAAAGTTTTACTGGTTGTTGGAATGATTCTTTCTCAAATTATTTTGGTGCTTGGCATGATGCCTCCCTCGGTTTATCAGGCGGTAGAGGATACTTTCATCCATACGGATACGAGGCCTGTTACTCCGATGGACCCGCCTCTGGCTTCGGCAGAACCTGACCCCGCAGACTGAGTTATACGAAAATATCCCCATGGTTCATTGAAACCATGGGGATTTTTTATGGAGTTTGAAGTCTTGCTTGGGATGCGGTCCGTTTGCGATAGATCCAAACAAAGGCTGCCAGCTGGAACAGGAAAGTCAGCGCCCAGGAGATGGGGTAAGAGATAAACAGCGTATCCGGTGTGTGATTAGTAGCAAAGACCGTATAGATCCAACCTATGCGGAAGCCGCACACGCCAAGCACGGAGATAACCATAGGAGCGACGGAGCTGCCAAGGCCACGAAGTACGCCGGTGGTTACATCCATAAGACCCAGCAGGAAATATGGCAGGCAGACATACATCATTCTCTCCGCACCAGCGGCAATGGCCTGAGCGGCGTTGGGCGAATCCACAATGTAAATCCGGAGCAGGGGTTCCCGCAGCATGTATACGCTGCCGCCGACCAGGATACCCACAGCCATAACACAACTCAGGCAGATCCACAGGATCTTTCTCACCCGCTGATACTGTCCTGCACCCACATTCTGGCCCGTGAAGTTCAGGGCCGTCTGGTGAAACGCGTTCATGGTGACATACACAAAGCCCTCGATGCTGCCGGCGGCAGTATTGCCGGCCATAAAAATCTCGCCAAAGGAATTGACGGAGGACTGGATCAGCACATTGGAAATGGAGAATAGTGAGCCTTGAATGCCGGCTGGCAGGCCAAGGCGGACGATCTTGAAAATTTGAGTTTTATAAATACGTAGCTTTTTCAACTGCAGACGAGCAGCATCCGTCCGGCGCATCAAAGCCCGCACCACCAGTACTGCGGAGATTCCCTGGGAAATAATGGTCGCAAGAGCCACGCCATCCACGGTCATGTCAAAGACCATGACAAAAAACAGATTCAGCACCACATTGACCACACCGGAGATGGACAGATAGATCAGCGGTCCCTTGGTATCCCCCGCTGCCCGCAGCAAAGCAGCGCCGAAATTATAGACCATATTAAAGACCATGCCGCCAAAATAGATCTGCATATAGAGCGTGGAATATGGAAGCACGCTCTCCGGGGTGTCCATCCAGCGCAGAAATGTCTCGGACAGGGCGATGCCTGCCACCGTCAGCACGACGCCGCCAATGAAAGCTGTGGGGAGCGCGGTATGGACAGTGCGGTGGATCGCCTCCTGATCCCGGCAGCCCATGGCGTGGGCCATGGTAACGCCAGCACCCACAGAAAGGCCGATGAACAGGTTGACGATCAGATTGGTAATAGCGCCGGTAGCGCCCACGGCAGATAGGTAAATCTCACCCTTGGTGCCCACCACAACCAGGTCCGCGGCGTTGAACAGAAGCTGCAATAGACCCGTAAGGATAATAGGAATGGTGTAGGAAATGATGCTGGGAAGCAAGGGTCCAGACAGCATATCCTGACGCAAGCGTTTCATGAAAAAGCCTTCTTTCTATTTACATCACATTGGGTTATTATACCGCTGTATTTTTGAAAGTGCAAGAGGAAAATACCAGCGGAAAGGCCATTTTACTGTCAACCCATGGTTGCGTCTCCGAAAAAATGAAAATTCCTTGACAATTTGTGATATGATAGTATATATACTTACGACCAGGTGAATATTGATGAAAAAGCTGTGCATCCCTCTTATTTTATTTTTAATACTGGGCCTGCCGGGCTGCGTCGGGCAAAACAGCCAGCCCCAAATTCTGGCCACCACCAAGCCTGTTTATGACTTTACCGCCGCATTGTGCCAAGGCACGGGGCTGGAAGTTGGGCTGCTGATTGACGAAAACATTTCCTGCCTGCATGACTATTCCCTCTCCACCACCCAGATGCGGAGCATTGAAAGTGCCCAGGTGGTCGTGATTTCCGGGGCGGGGCTGGAGGCTTTCCCGATGGAAGTGCTGAGCCGCTGCGGATATATTGTTGACGCGTCCGCAGACGTACCGCAACTGGAATGTGAGGATAGCCACGATCATGAGCATGACCATGGCCACAGCCACGAGCATGATCCGCACATTTGGCTCTCCCCAGCCAATGCCAAGGTTATGGCGGAAAACATTTGCCAAGGTTTGGTTGCCCAATATCCCGACCACGCCGCCGCCATGGAAAATAATCTGACACTGTTGCTGGAAAAACTGGACGATTTGCAGACCTACGGTGAGGAAACGCTGGCAGAGCTTTCCTGCCGGGAACTGATTACCTTCCATGACGGATTTGGGTATATGGCATGGGCGTTTGATTTGAACATTCTGGCCGCTGTGGAAGAAGAATCCGGCAGCGAGGCGTCCGCCAAGGAACTGATTGAACTGATTGAAGCAGTGGAGCAGCACCGCTTGCCTGCCATTTTCAATGAGACCAACGGAAGTCCCTCCGCCTCTGGCGTTATTGCCGCCCAGACCGGAGTCAATATCTTTACACTGGACATGGCCATGGGCCGGAGCGACTATTTTGAAGCCATGTATCAAAACATCAACACACTAAAGGAGGCGCTGGGATGAAACCGAGAATCCATGGCGGAAAATGCGGCGATTCCTGCTGCCTGAGAGTGCAGGATCTGTCCGTAAAAATCGGAAACGAGCACATCCTTTCCGATGTAAATATGCACATTCACTGTGGGGAGCTTGTTGCCCTGATTGGCCCCAATGGAGCGGGCAAAAGCACCCTGCTGAAGGCTATTTTGGGCCAGCGGGAGTATGACGGCATCATCGCCTTCTCTGCCCCCGGCAGCCGGGGACGAAGCCTGAAAATCGGCTATGTGCCCCAAAGCCCCACATTTGATCCCGGCGACCCGGTAAGTGTAGCAGACCTTTTTGCCTGCTGCCAGAGCAAGCGCCCCGCATTTCTGGGGCTATCCAAGAAGATGCGGGAGCAAGTGCTGGACTGTCTGGACCGGGTACACGCCACAGACCTAATTGACAAGCGGGTGGGAACCCTGTCCGGCGGTGAGCTGCAGCGGGTACTGCTGGCGCTGGCGCTGGAGCCGCTGCCCAACATTTTGATTCTGGACGAGCCCCTTTCCGGTGTGGATATGGAAGGTCAAACCGGGCTGATGGACATGCTGGATGAAATTCGGCAGACTTATGACCTTAGCATCCTCATGACCACCCACGATTTTACCACCCTGCCCCGGTATGCCAACCAGGTGGCCCTGATCGACCACCGCATTGTAAAATTGGGAACACCCCAGGAGGTTTTGGCCTCCAATGAGTTCCGGCAGGTATTTCACATGGCAGGAGGTGGACAGCCTTGAGCATCGCAGAGATTTTTGAATATCAGTTTATGTGCAATGCCATGCTGGCCATTGTGATCATGGGGCCGCTTTTCGGCTTGCTTTCCACCATGATCGTTACCGGGCGAATGAGTTTCTTCTCTGACGCACTGGGCCACTCCGCCTTCACCGGCATTGCCATTGGCTGCATTTGCGGCGTGGCAGCACCAATTTGGGTGGCAGTTATTTTCAGCGTGGTATTTTCCCTGCTGTTTTCCTATGTACGACACCGCAGCAACCAGGCGGCGGATACGCTGATCGGCGTGTTTTCCAGTGCGGCGGTGGCGCTGGGTATCTTCATTGCCACGCTAAACGGCAGCAGCTTCACCAAATACAACAAGTACCTCATTGGTGACATTCTCTCCATCACCCTGCAGGAAGTGGGCGCACTGGCCCTGGTGCTCATTGGGGTACTGATATTCTGGGTGGTGTATTCCAACCGGCTGACCCTCAGCTCCATTCACCCCCATCTGGCTTCCTCCCGTGGTATCCCGGTACACTTTTCCCAGGCTGTTTTCACCACCGCCATTGCTGTTGTGGTGACGCTGACCATTTCCAGTGTGGGCCTGCTGATTCTCAACTCCCTGCTGGTGCTACCGGCAGCTTCCGCAAGAAATGTGGCGAGAAATCTGCGGCAATATCACGGTTTTTCCGTGCTGTTCGCACTCATGGCCGGCGTTCTTGGCCTGCTGATTTCCTTCTTCCTGGGCTCCTCTGCCGGCGCGGCGATCTCCTTGGTGCTGGCGCTGATTTTTGCCATTACATTCTGCTTCAGAAAGGTCAGGGCATGATATGGATCATGTGAATATTCAGGTAATTGCCCGGATGCACAGCGATTTTGCCACTAAATTCGGCATTCCCCGGCAGTCTGGATTGGTGCAGGAGCTGCGTTCCACCATCGTTTTTGAACCGGAATTCCGCAATTCTGATGCCCTGCGGGGTATGGAAGGTTTTTCCCATCTGTGGCTGATTTGGCAGTTTTCTGAGGCTGTTCGCAACGGCTGGTCCCCTACGGTGCGGCCGCCCCGCTTGGGCGGCAACACAAGAATGGGCGTGTTTGCCACCCGCTCCCCTTTCCGGCCCAACAATCTGGGGCTTTCCTGCGTTCGCTTTTTGGGAGTGGAGGAAACAAAGGAATTTGGAACGGTGATCCATGTGGGCGGTGCGGACCTGATGGACGGCACACCCATTTTCGACATCAAGCCCTACATTCCCTATGCGGACTGTCAGCCGGAGGCTCTGGGCGGCTTTACCGGCGGCACAGAGGGAGAATTGCTGGAGGTAGACTTCCCTGCCCCACTGCTGCAAAAGCTGCCACTGGGAAAGCAGGCAGCCGCCATCGGTATTCTGGCCCATGATCCCCGGCCCAGCTATCAAAAGGACACCAAACGGTTGTATGGCGTGAGCTTTGCAGGGTTTGATATTCGTTTTACGGTGGAAGATGACTTGCTCATGGTGCAGGATGTTGTCAAAATTGAAAAGTAAAGAAAAGTGGCTGCAGGATTTTCTGCAGCCACTTTTATTAGCTTTTAGGATATGCTTCAATGTCCAAATCCATGAAGGGATACACCCGCTTCCAGGTGCCGTTTTGCTTTTGATAGCTGGCACGGTGAGAAGAAAGCAGGCGCACAATGTCGTAGACATCGATCCAGATTTCGGAATTACATTCCTTCTGGCTCTCGTCAAAAATCAGCTGCAGGCCAAAATGCAGGTGGACTGTTTCAATGTTGTTGACGTTTTCCCGGTCTGAATATCCCGTACGGCCCATGAAGCCAATCAGGTCCCCTGCCTGCACTATCTGCCCCACCTCCAGCCCAGGAGCAAATGGCGCGTCCTTTTGCAGGTGGGCATAGTAATAATACCGCTTCGAGTCAAAGGAGCGAATACACACACGCCAGCCGCCGTAGCGGTTCCAGCCCATGGCTTCCACCACGCCGCCTTCCACCGCCACAATGGGCGTACCCAGGCCCCCCATCAGGTCGTTGCCCAAGTGCTTGCGCTGGAATCCAAAGCTGCGGCTCATGCCGAAGTCAGCGCAATGGCTGTAGCTGTAGCCCGCGGCGATGGGAGAAAACGCCTTGAGACCATAAGTTGGCACATACTCTCCATCCTTTTCGATGGCAAAACTCCCCAGCAAACCACCCAAAGCGGCGGAATAAGCTTTGTGGTAATAGTCATAATATTTGAAATTGGCTCCCAGTAAATCCTGGGGGCTATTTTCGCCTTTTAATTCCGCTGCCGCTTTTTTCACGGACGCAAGACCGCATTTTCCTCCGGTGCGGCAAGCTGCCAGCGCCAGAATATCAATCCAACTGATGTGTTGCTCCCGGTCAAAGGAGGTAATATCCTGCTCCATAGCGTAGCGCAGGGACTCATAGGGCACATTAAAATCCACCCAGCGGATCGGCTCTGCGTAAGCCGGTACTGTTAAGGAAAATATCAATAAAAAGCATATAAAAATCCGCCGCTTCATACCCATCACCTCATAAAGCTAGGGTGCGAAGCAGCGGAAATTTCATGCCTGCCAATTTTTGTGTTGGCGTATGGCTACATGGGTTTTTCTGAAAAAACGGTAGCTGTCAACCAGTCCGTTGATGATGCAAAAAGCCAGGAAGAAATTAGGGATACCTTCCAGCACCGGCTCAACAAGGAAGTTCAGCAGCACACCGCAATAGACCAGCAGCGTAAGATAGCGGGTAGGCTGGTCCGTCTGCCGATCGGCAAATATCCAAAGGCCATGGGCAGAAATTCTGATGTGGTAGCAAAACAGCAGAACAACGGGAATGATGCCTGCCATGCGGCCCACATCCAGCCAGATATTGTGAAAATACCCGGCGCTGGAACTGCCGAATGGGTGGTCGTAGAGCGCTTGCATGCCTGCACGAAAGTCCGCAAGGCGCTGACTGTCCGCCTGCAGGATACTCTCCTGCTGCGTAAAGCGGGCAAGCAGATTGGATTGTTCCACAAATTGGGCAAGGCCCATAAAGTCTGCGGCATAAGCTACCATGACCAATGCTGACAGGCAGAGCATCCCCGCCAGACACCGCAGGGTCCACACAACATTGTTGCGTTCCAAAGTCAGCAGGAAAAAGCCCAATGAAAATGTGGCTGCCAGAATTACAATCTGCGTCCGGGTACCCAGAATGAACATATAAAGCAGGCAAACCGCTGTGGCTGTCAGAAGTAAAAATCTGACAGCTTTGCGTTTCTCCAGAAACACAGAGTAGACTGCAATGGAAAAGAGCATGGTATTGAGAAAGCCGGAGCCGGTGGCGGTACGGAAACTACCGGTCCAGAAATCAATGAGCTGGTAGCGGTCATTACCAAGGTTGACGGAAAAATTCAGGCAGGCATACAGGCCAAATCCCAGCGCAATGGCCAGAATATGATCCCGAAGTGCTGTCGGCTTTTCCCTACCCTGTTCGGTGGCGCACCAGCCCATGGCATAGGCGGCAAGGGGCAGCAAAAGGTAATTTTGAATATCCTCCCATTCTGGCCCCGTAAGCACTATAAAGCTGGCCCCGAAGGCTGCTAACAGCCAGAAATCCGAGCTCAGCATAAAATTCAGGGTAATCGGTTGCCGCTGGAGCAGCGGACGGAAAACCACAATGGCAAGAAAGGCCAGCGCATATGCATAGCCCCAATTCAGGGCGCCGCAGACTGTAAATGCAAAGATGAAGGGTATCATATCAGGCTTCACCCTCCAACCATTGCAGGATACGCTTGGTTTGGGCAAGCGCACTTTTTTTCTCGAAGATAAAGCGCTGGGCTGCATCACCTTGCTGCCGCAACGTCTGCGGCTCCGTGTTCAAAACGGTTTCGAGCGCCACTTTCAATTCCTGGGGGGTATTGCCCGGAATATAGTGCAGGAAAACATCATATTCTGCCGGGATGCCGTCGAGCCGGTGCATCACAACCGGAGTTCCACTGGCCAGATACTCCATGGTTTTGGATGGAAAACTATATTTGGTGTATTCCTCGTTGTTTGGCCGGGGATTGACCAGTACGGCGGCGCTGCACTGAAGCTGCCGGACCTGGTCCTGGGGAAGAAAACCGAAGAAACGGATCCGGGTGTCCTGCTGGGCGGCGGTCCGAATGGTCGGCTCCATTTCGCCGTTGCCGCAGAGCCAAAGCTCTGCCGTGTTGTCTTGTAGTTGGGCAAAGGCTTCCAGCAAATCGGCAATTCCATACCGTGTATTCAGACGACCGGAATAGAGAATGGCACGGCTGCGCTGCACAGGTATCTCCTGCTGGGTTGAAAGGCCGCAAATGCCTTCCATAACAAGGTAAGGGCGGTGGCCCACTTGCAAGGGGCCTGCCATTTGCTCTGTCAGCAGAACGAAGCGGTCGGCCCGCCTCAAATAATGGTAGACCATGCGGGTGTGGATTTGACGCAGCAATTTCCTAAGCCTTGAGACCTGATGCATATCCGCATATTCCGGCAGGTCCGTAGCGATAACGGTCAGGCGGTTGGAGGGATGCAGTTTATGAAGGGCCAGGAGAAATGGCAGATAGGTGGTGCAAAGCATGACTTCCTCATTCCGAAGGCCGCGGATCAGCTTTTTTGCCCGGCGGAAGCGGCCCCACTGCTTAAGAAAGGGCAGATTGATGCAGCCAATCTCCTGACACGCTACACCGCCCAGTTTCCAGGATTCGTCCGGCAGAATCAGGCGGCTGTATGCTTTCGGAAATGTGCCAACAGGTAAGGCGTTGATGACCCGGATGCCATGGCCAAGGTTTGCTTGCAGACCATCAATAATGCTCCACTGGAAGATAGTGCCTGCGTTAGAACCGCCATGGCGGATGTGTTCTTGAATTTCCCGCTCCTGTTCCCGACGGTACAGCGGGCCCATAAAGATCATGGCGCTCATCTCCCTGCATACTCACAAAAGTGATTGATATAGGCGATAATATACTTCCGCAAAGACATCGGAAGCAAAGGATTCGGCGGTCCAGGCGGCGATTTTCTGCCGCTGGACGGGGCTGAAGCAGGCGGCGCGGCAAACGCACCGGCCAAGGCTCTGTACTGTGAAATCAGGGCAGACCAGTTCCTGCCGCAGAGGCGGATAGACCCCCTCCGGACTGCCGCCCGCGGGAAAGGTTACCACCGGAGTGCCACAGGCCTGGGCTTCCAGGTTTGTTGTTGGAAAAGTATCCCCATGGGTGGGGTTCACAAACACATCTGCCGCACAGTACCAGGCCGCAAGGACGGAGGTATCCTCAGTTTTGGGAACACAGGTTACATTGGCAGGTATGGGTGGCATTCTGCCGGGAAGCTGCCCCACCAGCACCACTTGCCAATTCTGCCCCAGATATTCTGCCAAAGAAAGCATTTCGGGAAGGCCCTTGCTCTCGTTCCATACACTGGCAACAGCCAGGGCGATTTTCTTTCCCGCAAGGCCATGTTCTTCCCGGATATGGCTTGGAGCGGGATGGAAAACGGCGGTATTGATGCCGTGATAAATGGTTCGTACTGGGTAGTTCCCCATAAATGACCGGTTCACTTCCCCGGCCAGCCACACTGATGGGGCAACCAGCGTCATGTTCCGGGGCAGGGTGAAAAGCTGCTTTTTCATTTGATAGTTTTGGGCAGAACGGTCCCTCAGTAGTGAGGCCGGATAATTCCCTTTTAGCCCGCAATGATGGCAGCCGGACAGCCATTTGTCGCAGCCAATGGAGGAAAAATGGGCGCAATGGCCCGTAAATGCCCAGCAATCGTGCAATGTCCATATTACGGGCTTGTTCATTTTTTGCAGTGCCCGGAACAGCACATCAATGTGCAGATAATAGCCATGAATGTTGTGCAGATGGATCAGATCGGGGTTAAAGTCTTCCATCCATTTTACAAATTTCTCCGTAGCTCTGCGGGAGCCGAAGCCATGCGCATCCAGCAGACGGGTCCGCAGGCCATGGGCATAAACATCCGCATCCGAACCGATGCGATGGGTTTCAAATTCAGGCGCATCCGCTCCCCTGCCGTAAGCAATGACCACTTCCACGCCATGGGCGCAAAGTTTCTCTGACAGTGTCCGGCAAATCATGGCGGTGCTGCCGCTGGCGGCAACAGAATTTATCATCAGTATCCGCATGAGGCATTTTCCTCGTCAATTTTTGTAAGAAGTTCTGCATACAGCTGCATAGCAGCAGTGTAGGTATACTTTATATCGTACAGCGCACGGGCATGGCGACCATAATATTCGCACAGGTAACGATCAGCAGCCATTTTCTGAATCTGGCTGGCCAGGGTGTCTGCACTGCCAGGGCGGACGATGATACCTGCCTGCTCCCGGCGGATTTCGCGGCAGAAGCAAAAGTCATCATCTGCAATCATCAGGATGGGTTTGCCCGCATAAAGACAGCTTTGGTATTTGCTGGGCGCGCACAATCCGCCAAGCCCCGGTTCCAAACTGACGATGCAGCAATCACTCCCACGTTGCAGCCGAGTACAATCCTCCGGCGGCATGGTATTCAGAAGGATGATGTTTGTGAGGGACTTCTGCTGAATATGGCGCAGGATTTCTGGCTTTTTCACGCCGTCCCCAACCAGCAGAAAGCGAATATTATCATCCGGTTTCAGGCGTTGGGCGGCATCGAGAATGGTGTGCATATCCTGGCAGATACCCATGTTGCCAATATAGGAAACCACAAATGCCTGGGTCGGAATTCCATACTGATTCCGGACGCTGACAGCATTTCCATTTTCCGGCAGGGTTTCTTCGTGGGCCCAGTTATGGATTGTGCGGACACGATCTCCCGTCAATCCGGGGCGACGAGTCAGTAGCAACTGCCTCATTTCCTCTGTTAGTGCCACCACCGCGTCAACCTTCCGGGCGAGGCGGCGGTTAAGCGCGGTCATTAATCGGCTGATCAGGCCATTGGGTGAAATAGAGCCCATACGAACGGCGATTTCGGGATACACATCGTAGCAGATAAAAACCACTTTGGTTCCCCATAGCTTTTCGGGCAACAGCGCTGCCGCCGGCAGCACCGGCGGATTGGAATAGACAAAAATGACATCATACCGCTCCAGCTTCTTTATGCGAAGCAGTACCTTCAGCACAAAAGAAAAGTAGACGAAGATCCGTCCCAGCTTTGACCTTTT
>JAEIGA010009921.1_pt1 | contig 14431 bp, 11 predicted proteins | sample 9270691 | NCBI WGS metagenome assembly JAEIGA01 (sample SAMN17057246, study PRJNA624740) | gut metagenome | biome: biome; isolation source: fecal sample | host: Bos grunniens | place: China: Xizang | collected 2019 | reverse complement strand
TTGATGATCAGGAGGCTGTCGACATTCTTCTGGAGTTCGCTGATTCCGTCGATCGCCTTTGTCATTGTCTCCGGTCCCTGGCTCTTGAAAGGGATGGTAACAACTCCTACTGTAAGTATGCCTTTCTTCTTGGCCATGGATGCGATGACCGGAGCCGCTCCGGTTCCTGTACCTCCACCCATTCCGGCTGTGATGAAAAGCATTTCTGTCTTGCCGCTCAGAACCTTTTCTTCGATCACGGCCTGCGAATTCAACGCGGCGTTACGACCCTCGACCGGATTTGTTCCGGCACCCAGGCCGTCTTCGCCCAGCTGGATCTTTATCGGCACGTCGCACTGGTCCAGAACCTGAGCGTCTGTGTTGCATACAATGAAGGTGCAGCCTTCAATATGCTGGTTGTACATGTAATTGACTGCATTGCAGCCTCCTCCTCCTACTCCCAGAACCTTGATGATCGAGTTTGCCGGTTTCCAGGTGTTGGGCATTACGTCGTTTGCTGTATTGAGATTGTTCATATCCTTATCAGGTTATCAGGTTCAGACTTCTTCGTTGCGCAGGCCGTCTATTATTTCTCCTGTCTTGGCGGCGGCCTCCTCGGCCTTCTTCTTGGTTCTGCTCCAGAATATGTTGATGCCTTCCCAGATGCTCTTCTTTTCCTCTTTTACCTTTTTCTGTGGCTTCTTCACGAGCTTCTGCGGATCTTCTATCTGTTCTTCTTCATTCTGTACAGTTTCTTCAGCTGTTTCTTCCACCGTCTCCTGCACGAGATCCTCTGCCGGTACAGCCTCAGGTTCTTCGTCGGTTTCGATAATAACGGCCGAGTTTGGATCCTTGCAGGTCTGCGCGCAGTTTATTCCCAGCTCGTCCTTGGCCGCAAGTATCAGACCTACAGAGGTGGCCGCGGATGTGTCCTTGATTCCGCCGCATCCTGCGGTAGAGAACTGTCCCTTAGGGTATCCGGTCCTCACCCGGTATCCCGACAGTTCATATATGAAGTTGCCGAGGTTGGCGGTTTCAGCCACTCCACCGGTGATCACCAGACCGCTCTTGAGCATGTCCCCGAAGCCGCTTTCCTCGATTTCGTAAAGGATGGCAAGGATGATTTCCTCTATTCTTGCCGTAATGATCTCGGAAAGATATTTCACAGTGATCTGCTTGCTCGGTTCGTTGTTTCCGCTCATTATCTGCAGGACTTTTTCGCTGAGGCTCTGAAGCTTCTCCGGCATGCATGCTCCGTATGCGAGCTTGATATTCTCTGCAAGTCTTTCTGAGATCTGGCATTCGCTCTTGATGTCATCGGTGATGTTCTTTCCTCCGAAAGGTATGGATGCATAGTGGCGCATAACCTTTCCATGATAGATGGTCACTGATGTACTTCCGCCTCCAAAGTCGATGAGGGCGACTCCGTTTTCCATTTCTGCATCGGTAAGTACGGCCTTGGCGGTGGTTTCGGCTGTGAAATATTTCTTTCTTGCCGATATGCCTGTCTTGGCCATTACAGTGTCGATCTTCTTGAGATTGCTCTTCTTGCCGATGAATATCTTGAAATGCCCTTCCAGAGAATCGCTGACCATACCTATGATATCCTCCTCGATGATCTGAAAGTTCTCGCTGTCCGAGAATGACTGTGCCACCACTCCGTAGATGGCCTCCTTTGACGGGTCGTCAAGAGGGTATGAATCCTCGGCATAGCTCTTCAGGTCGGCGATGTCTTCTGCGGTAATGTCGGTGTCCTCACCTCTGTCGTTCACCACCACGCTGTTGGTTTCTTGTCTGACAGGGTACTTCGGCATTCCCACCACTACCTGGCTGATGCTGATATCCAGCGCCTCCTCTGCTTCTTTAATGATTCGGGAAAGAGGCTCCTGAGCGTGCAGTATGTTGTACACGCTGCTGTACCTTATACCGGCAGAAGGCCTCTCCTTATAATAGGTGACCTGTACATCATTGCCGTTCACATTAGCTACTGTAATGGCAATCTTGGATGAACCAAGGTCAATCGCAACAATGTTTTTCTCTTCCATATATTATCTATCTTTTATTTACAAACTATCTGCCCGTCATATTCCACGCTTATTGAACCGTATGTCTGGGCCCCTTTTGCCGGAATGATGTTGCTGTAATACATTTCCATCCGTCGGAATTTGTCTTCTATGTTGACAGGCTGGCCGAAAAGAAACACTTCCTGGCCTTTTCGCGGCACCATCCTGAGTTCTCCGCCGTCACAGACGGTTATCTGCACTATCTTGTCCCTCCAGACCTTGCTGTTTTCCATGAAGTTCACCACCTTCAGGACTTTCTCAAGCCATTCCTGCTCCTTTGGGTCTGAAACCATACCTTTGTATCCGCTGTTGGCTTTAAGCGGGATGTCTCCGTCTATTATCTGTACTCTGGAGGAATAGCTGCTCTGAAGAGGGAAAAGAAACCCTTCCGCATCTGCGTAGAATCCTCCGTCGCTCTTCTGGAATCTGACTACCGGCGTCCTCTGAGTGACCTCGATGTTCAGCTTTCCGTCCCTGGTGGTAAAGGCTTCGCTCTTGTACACCGCGCTTCTGGCGTCAATGATGCTTTCCACCCTGCAAAGGTCAATGCTGTCGATGTGCTGTCCGATATAATCACCGTATTCCCTCTTCAGGAATTTCTCTACATCCGCTCTAGTGACAAAGCGGTTCACCGCGCTGTCCAGTATGGTTACGGACAGTCCGGTGCACTTCAGGGGTGTCCTGTATGCACAGCCGCACAGAAAGGACGCCACAAGGCCCCCCGCAAGCAATATTGCAAAGAGTGATGTGATTATATGTCTGACAGTCTTCGACATAGCATTTCGGTTATAGGTTTTATATATCTGTCGATGTTGCCTGCTCCGAAGGTGATCAATGTGTCCACCGGCTCATTCTGGAGATAGTCCATAAGCTCTTCTTTACTGATGAGCACCTTTTCCGGAGCAGTGACATTCTTGAAAATTATCTCCGAGCTGACTCCCGGTATCGGTTCCTCCCTCGCCGGATAGATTTCCAGAAGGATGAGCTTGTCCACCTGACTCAGAGCTTCGGCGAATTCATCTGCGAAGTCTCTTGTTCTTGTATAAAGGTGAGGCTGGAACACTGCTGTCAGCTTCCTGCCCGGGAAAATGTCTCTCATGGAACTTACCGCGGCCGCGATTTCCTTCGGATGATGCGCATAGTCATCAATATATGAGCACTCCGGGCTGTTGACGTGCACGTCAAAGCGCCTCTTCACTCCCTCGAATGACCCCAGTGCAGACTTGACCTTTTCAGGATCCAGTCCGTATGTGAGTGCGATGGCTGATGCGGCTACGGCATTTTCGACATTGATCCAGCCTGGGATTCCTACCCGACATTCTTTGATGACTCCGCCAGGCCAATGAAGGTCGAATGTGAAATATCCGCAGCTTCCCACTTTGATGGAGTCAGCATAGAAGTCGGCCTCCGGGTTGTCATATGAGTATCTGAGTATCTTCGCCTTTGTGTCCGATTCATGTATCGGAAGCCCGTATTTGGTTATGAGGGTACCGCCGACCTGGGATGCGAATGCCTTGAACGCATCATGTATGCTACTGATGTCGGAATATATGTCCAGATGGTCTGCATCCATAGATGTGATTACGGCGATCTCCGGGAATAACTGAAGGAACGAGCGGTCGAATTCATCCGCTTCAGCTACGATCGTATTGTTTTCGCTGACGAGGAGATTCGTGTTGTAGTTTTTCGAAATTCCTCCAAGAAATGCCGAGCATCCTTCCTTGCTGTCCTCGAAGATATGGGCCAGAAGCGTGCTTGTCGTGGTCTTTCCATGAGTGCCGGCTACTGCAAGGCACCTCTGCCCCTTTGCAATTTCCCCAAGAGTGCGTGAGCGTTTTATCACCCTGTATCCTTTTTCCTGTACATACACCAGCTCTCCCATGTCCTTAGGGATTGCCGGTGTGTATACTACAAGCGTGTGCTCCACATCTTTAGGCACAAAATCGATGTTATCCTCATAATGCACTTCGATTCCCTCGCTTTCGAGGGCGTGAGTGAGTTCTGAAGGTGTCTTGTCGTATCCAGTCACCTTCAGTCCCTTGAGATGATAATAGCGGGCAATGGCGCTCATTCCGATGCCCCCGATTCCTATGAAGTATATATTGCTGTACATTATCCGATTATCTTATAAGCTTCATCTGCGATCTCCTGCGCCGCTTCAGTCTTTGCCAATGCGGCTATGTTCTTTTCCATAAGAGTGATCTTCTCTGGATTTTCTATCAGAGAGCAGGCGGTTCTCATCAACTTCTCCTCAGCCTCGCTGTCTTTTACGATCATGGCCGCGTCTTTCCTCACCAGAGCCATAGCGTTGTGGGTCTGATGGTCTTCTGTCACATTAGGTGACGGCACGAAGATGGATGCCTTATGCGCCGCGCAAAGCTCTGAAATAGAGCTGGCTCCTGATCTGGAGATGACAATGTCTGCCGCCGCATATGCCAGGTCCATCCTTTTGATGAAATCTGAGTGATGGATGTATTTGAGGCAGTCTCCACCGAGTCCTTTTTCCTGAGCATCTTTCATAAAGGCATCTACTGAAGGCTTGTAGTATTTTCCGCACTGCCATATTATCTCAATTCCTTCTCCGGAAGGACAGCCGTCCGTTATCCATTTCTGCATCGCCTTGTTCAATGTAGCGCTGCCAAGGCTGCCTCCCACGATGAAAATGTGTTTTCTGGAAGGATCCAGCCTGTAGAAGTCCATAGCTTCCTCTTTCATCTGTGAGGTCGCGGGGACAATCTCTTTTCTTATCGGATTTCCGGTGAGGATGATTCTGTCTGCAGGAAAGAATCTTTCCATCCCTTCATATGCGACACATATTGCTTTGGCCTTCTTTCCGAGAATCTTGTTTGTGAGACCGGCAAATCCGTTCTGTTCCTGAATGAGAGTGGGTATCCCAAGACGTGACGCCGCCCATAGAAGGGGAGCGCTGGCATAGCCGCCCACTCCTATGGCAATGTCTGGACGGAATTCCTTGAGGACCTTCTTTGCCATCCTTACGCTCTTGATGACCTTGAAGGGAAGAGCAAAGTTGGACAATGTGAGCTTTCTCTGGAGTCCGGCTACCGGAAGCCCAACGATTTCATATCCTGCCGCAGGCACTCTCTCCATCTCCATTCTGCCTTCGGCTCCAACGAAGAGAATCTCATTGTCAGGGTTGAGTTCCTTTAGTTTATTCGCGATCGAGAGGGCAGGGAAGATATGTCCTCCTGTGACTCCTCCGCTTATTATAGCCTTTATTTTTCTATAATTTCCCATTTTCTTGTTTCTTTAAAGAGTCGGCTCGTCTTCAATCTGTCTGAGTTCGCTGATTCTTTCCTGAATCTCGTCTGAACTCTTGAGCTGAGCCGCTTCCATCTGTTTCATCTTTGCATTTGCCATTTTGCTGATGGACAGTATTATTCCGAAGGCCAGACATGATGTCAGGAAGGCTGTGTCTCCGTCACTGAGCAATGGCAGTGTCTGACCGGTCATAGGGAATATCCCGGCATTGACCAATATGTGAAGGAAGGCCTGGCCTGTTATAAGCAATGCCAGTCCGCCGATGGCCACCTTTGCAAATTCATTACGGCATAGACTGATGATAGTCGAACATCGGGCTATGAGACTCAGATAAAGGAGCATGATGAATATTCCTCCGATCAGTCCTCCTTCCTCGACAATGAAACTGAACATATAGTCCGAGTAGATATGCACGACGGAGTATTTCTGGGTGCTGTTTCCGATTCTTTTTCCAAAGAATTTTCCTTCGTGGACGGCTACCTTGGCTCCGTAAGGCTGTCTTATGGAATCCAGCGCGTTGTAGAATTCCGGACTGTCTTTTTCATATCTCTCCAGCCTGGATGTGTCGTAGGTGTTGCTCATTCGGCTTTCAAATGTTCCCATACGGTCCATTAATTCGCCGTCGGATATTTTATAAATTCCGAAGCAGATCCCCACAACAGCTACGAGTCCGACTCCTGCTGTGAGCATTTCCTTGAATGGAACTCCTCCGAGAAATAGTATGCCGATAAGGATGCCTCCGATGAATATACCGCTGGAGTTGCTGCCCATCAGCACAAGACCGCTTGCTATCAGTGCCGGACCGTATATGTAGAATAGCCTTTTGGAAAGGGGCTTTGCCATGAATTCGAATCCCTTGTGCTTCGCCAGCCAGTTTGCGATACCGAACGTAGGGCTTTCTTCTCCCTTTTCCATTGCCTCTGTGTCCTGCTTCATTCCGTGAAGAGCCCATGCAAGGTACATTACCATCGCCACCTTTACGATTTCGAAGACGTGAATCTGTATATTGTTTATTTCCAAAGTACGCCAGGCTCCGTTTCTGTATGCCGCCTTAAGCGGACCGATGTCAAGTTTTCCGTGTGCATCGAGAATGACCAGCAGAACTAAGGATATGATGAAGCCGAATTGTGAGAAAAACCGGTAAATGCCGATTCTTGTAATGCATTTATACAAGAAGAAGATGAGGACCACGCCTGCGATAGCCACCTTGCCGTGTTCCTTCATTATCTCGATCCTGCTTTTGTCGGAAAGCAGAGGTGTCGATGAGAATATCACCAGTACTGATATGACGATGAGAAGGAGAGCAACGATCCAAATGACCTTGTCTCCTTCAATACTGTTTATAAAGTTTCCGAGACCATGTTTTCCGGCCTCTTGTTTCTTGCTGTCTTCCATATGATAGGTGCCTCAGCGGCGCTTAAAGGTTTCTGACGGCTTCTTTGAACTGTCTTCCTCTGTCTTCGTAATTCTTGAACAGGTCAAAGCTTGCGCAGCATGGAGAAAGCAGCACTACATCGCCTGACTGAGCCAGTTTGCTGGCAAGCTGGACTGCATCCTTTGCTGATGTTACGTCGTGGATTTCAGGGACGACGCCTTCGAATGATTCGTGCAGCTTCGCGTTGTCCAGTCCCATGCAGATCATAGCTCTGCACTTCTCGCGAGCCAGAGGAAGGAGACTTGTGTAGTCGTTGCCCTTGTCCGTTCCTCCTACGATCCATACTACCGGACGTGTCTGGCACTCAAGTGCATACCATGCCGCATCGACATTTGTCGCCTTGGAGTCATTGATATAAAGTACATCCTTGATACTCAATACTTTCTCTAATCTGTGCTCTACCGCCTGGAAGGTGGCGAGACCGTTTCGGATGACATCATTGTCAATGTCCATTGCCTTCGCCGCGATTGCCGCCGCCATTGAATTATAGACATTGTGCTTTCCTCCCAGAGCAAGTTCCTGGAGATACATGTCACATTCTTCCTCCTTGTAGCGCACGATCATTCTGTCTTCCTTGACGAAAGCGCCCTGAGCCACTTCTTCCTTTTGTGAGAAAGGAAGTTTCTGAGCCTTCATCACGATCTGGTCAAGATGCCTGATGGTGATGTCGTCGTCAGAGCAGAAAATGAAGCAGTCATCGCTCGACATATTGCGTGTGATACGGAACTTTGACCTTACGTAGTTCTCCATCTTGTAGTCATATCTGTCAAGGTGGTCCGGAGTGATGTTGGTGATGATGGCGATGTCAGCTTTGAAGTCATAGACATTGTCCAGCTGGAAGCTGCTGAGCTCCAGAACATAGATGTCGTGCTGCTCGGTAGCTACCTGATAGGCGTAGCTCTTTCCGATATTTCCGCCAAGACCTACGTTCAGTCCTGCTTGCTGCAGAAGGTGGTAAATCAATGAGGTAGTGGTGGTCTTGCCATTACTTCCTGTTATACACACTTTCTTCGCGGTGTCATAGCGACCCGCGAATTCGATTTCGGAGATTATGCCGATCCCGTTTTCCACTATTTTCTGCACCATCGGAGCCTTAGGCGGAATGCCCGGGCTCTTCACCACTTCGTCTGCGTTGAGGATGAGCTCCTCGGAATGTCTGCCCTGCTCGTAAGGGATTTCCCACTCGTCGAGTAAAGCAGTGTATTTCTCCGGTATCTGACCCATATCGGAGAGAAAAACGTCGTAACCTTTAACTTTTGCGAGGACAGCAGAGCCTACTCCGCTTTCACCTCCGCCAAGAACCACTAATCTGGACATATATTATATAAAGTACTTTATCTTATCTTCAACAATGCTATTGTAATTACGGCGAGGATCATTCCCACGATCCAGAATCTTGTCACGATCTTCGCCTCAGGAAGAGCTTTCCTTGGCCTTTGGATAAGTGCAGGTACCCCTTCCTTCTGATAATGATGATGGAGCGGGGCCATTCTGAATATCCTTCTGCCTTCTCCGTATTTTTTCTTTGTGTATTTGAAGTAGAATCTCTGCATCAGCACAGAGAGACTCTCCACGAAGAATATTCCGCAGAGAATAGGGAGAAGAAGCTCCTTCCTTATCAATACTGCGCAAACTCCTATTATACCTCCGAGCATAAGGCTTCCGGTATCGCCCATGAATACCTGTGCAGGGAATGAATTATACCAGAGGAATCCGATGAGTGCACCCACGAATGCCGACATGAATACGGCGATCTCGCCGCTTCCCGGGATGTACATTATGTTCAGGTAATCTGCATTGACGATATTACCTGACAGCCATGCAAAGATTCCCAGCACCACTCCGACAATGGCAGATGAACCTGTTGCCAGTCCGTCCATGCCGTCTGTCAGATTCACTCCGTTAGAGCAGGCCGTGATGACGATGATGATCATAAGCATGTAGATTGCCCACTTGCAGTACCATCCGAATTTTCCTTTGAAAGGTGAGAGCCACTTGTAGTCGAATTCGTGGTTCTTGATGAACGGGATGGTAGTCTTGGTACTCTTGATCACGTCGTGGTTTTCCATTATTCCGATCCTTCCTTCATCCATGGAGGATTCTGCTGTGCCTGATACTTCTGCAGAAATACTTTCCTGTACATTGACTCTCTCTCTGACTACGATCTGGTCGCTGAAACATACTGCAAGAGCTATAGCAAGTCCCAGAAGTCCCTGGGCTATGAGCTTGCCTTTTTCGCTCATTCCCTCCTTGTTTTTCTTGAAAACCTTGATGTAGTCGTCAGCAAAACCGATGAGGAAGAACCAAATAGTGCTGATAATCAGCAGGATGTTGTAGATGTTTGTTAGGTCAGCGAACAGGATTACGGGTACGATGATGGCAAGGAAAATGATGATACCTCCCATTGTGGGGGTGCCTTTCTTCTGCATCTGTCCTTCGAGTCCCAGGTCTCTTATTTCCTCTCCGATCTGTTTCTTCTGTATCCATCTGATGATCCTCTTTCCTGCGAAGATGGATATCAGCAGAGCGAAGGTGAATGATATGATGGCCCTGAAGGACAGGTAGTTGAAAAGACCCTGTCCCGGGATGTCTATCCCGATCTCCTTCAGGTATTCTGTCAAATGATATATCATTGTTTATATTGTTTCAAAAAATTCTGTAACTATCTCCCTTTCGTCGAAATGTCTCTTTTCCGTTCCGATGATCTGGTAGGTCTCGTGTCCTTTTCCTGCCAGAAGTATCGTGGCTCCCTGTCCAGCTATCATTATTGCCGTGCGGATCGCCTCTTCGCGGTCTTCTATGAACAGCGACCTGGCTCTTCCGCTGATGTCCAGACCTTCCTTGATGTCGGACATGATGTCGGAAGTCTTTTCTGTTCGGCTGTTGTCGGATGTCACTATTATCCTGTCGGCAAACTTCTGAGCTATCGCGGCCATTTCTGGTCTTTTGGTCTTGTCCCTGTCGCCGCCGCAGCCGAACAGGCATATGAGCTCGTGGTCAGGGGCAATCTCTCTCAGCGTCTTGAGAACATTCTCCAGGGCATCCGGCGTATGGGCATAGTCGATGATCACTGATATGTCTCTTGGACCTCTGATGTTTTCCAGCCTTCCCGGTGCGGGACGAAGACTGCTCAATGCTATCAGTGCTTCTTGCGGATCCGCTCCCAAGGTGATAGCCGTGGTGTAGGTGGCCAAGAGGTTATAAGCGTTGTGCATTCCTATGAGAGGACTCCAGCTGTCGCGTCCGTCTATTCTCAGCAGCATTCCTTCGAAGCTCTGCTCTATGATGCGGCAGGTGTGATCTGCTATCTTCCTGCATGAATATGTCACAACCTTTGCCTTGGTGTTCTGCATCATCACCATGCCGTTGCGGTCGTCTAGGTTGGTGATGGCATAAGCCTGAGGACTTAGATTGTCAAAAAACAGTTTCTTGCATCTCAGATACTCTGCGAAAGTCTTGTGGTAGTCAAGATGGTCGTGAGTGAGGTTTGAGAAGATTCCCACCTTGAATTCAAGACCGGCGATTCTTTCCTGTTCCACTCCTATCGAACTCACTTCCATAAAGCAGTATGCACATCCGGCATTCACCATTTCGTTCAGCAGTGAGTTGATAGTCAGAGGGTCTGATGTGGTGTTGACTGCTTCTGTTCCTTTCGTGCCCACATAATTGGCGATGGTGGAAAGGAGACCGCAGCTGTATCCCATCGATGTGAACATCCTGTGCAGGAGTGTCACAGTCGTGGTCTTTCCGTTGGTTCCTGTTATTCCTACCAGAGTAAGCTTGCGTGAAGGGTTGTCGTAGAAATTCGCCGCCATGATGGCAAGCGCATATCTGGCAGACTCCGTCTTCAAAAGCACGATTCCTTTGTCTCCGGATGATTCTATCTGAGCTTGAGCCGCTTCCTGGTCTTCGTAAACGACTGCGACGGCTCCCTTGCTGACGGCTGATGCTATGTATTGATGTCCGTCGCTTGCAAATCCCTTTACAGCCACGAAAAGCGATCCGGGAATTACCTTCCTCGAATCGCAGCAGATTGCGCTGATCTGTATATTTCCGTCGCCGGATAATATGTTTGCGCCGCTGTTTCTTATTATGGTCTCAAGTCTCATTGCAATGTTATATGTATTGTTCCTCCTTTAGCCAGCTTTTCTCCTTGTGCCGGTGTCTGCGATGTGACGTGTCCGGTGCCTGTGTATCGACATCTGTATCCGTTGTTCTCTATCGCGTATATCGCATCGCGCAGGCCTAGCCCGGTCAGATCCGGTACAGGTGTGTCTGCTGAATTTCCCGTCGTGATGTGGTCGGCGAGCATCTGCGGTACCTGGCCTCTGGATTTCAGCTCTTCACCCCATTCCGGGCTGTAAGCCCATAATTCATCTGCTATGTCCTTGAATGTCAGGGCAGGGATGTTACCGCCATACACGTCATGACTGATCAGTCCTGTATATACAACGACGATAGCTGTGTACTGAGGCTTGTCAGCTGGGAAGAATCCGACAAATGTGGCCTGATGCTTTTTCCTTCCTTCGGCATCTGAATATGGATCTCTGCTTCCGCCTCTTTCCGCCTGACTAAGGTGCATTCTGGATGTTCCTGTTTTTCCTGCCACTATGCATTTTGCATTTTTCAGTTTGCTGGCTGTACCTTCAAGCGTCACCATCTTCAGCGCTCTGGTCAGTGTGTCGGCCGTAGCCTTGGAACAGATGGCTCCGTTCAGGATGACAGGCTTGAACTCCTGAAGCACTTTTCCGTTGTCTTCTATGCTTTCCACTACATAAGGCTTCATCATCTTGCCGTCATTGGCTATGGCATTGTAGAATGTAGCTACCTGCAGAGGCGTGACTCTGGATGAATAGCCGATCGCTACATTGGCCAGATCGTATATTGTCCAATGACTTGACTTCGGGTCCGGAATCATCGGGGCGGCGCTGCCATTTTCGTGCAGGTCGAATTCGTATGCCTCGCCGAAGTTATATGCGTGCAGTCTGTCGATGAATCTTTCAGGATCATCGCCGTAGTTATCCTTCACAAGTCTTCTGAACACATAGTTTGATGAAATCTTGAATCCGTCTACGATGGAAATCTCTGATTTCTGCTCTTTACGTTCATATGAAGTGATGTAGCTGTCCGGCTTGAATTTCGGCATGTCGCTCATGATGCCGTGGTTGGTGGGTATCCTTTCCTCCAGCTTCACCTTTCCGTCTTCCAGGAGTGTGGTGAGAGTCACTGCCTTGAATACAGATCCCGGCTCGGCAGGTCTTCCTGCGGCCATGTTGAATATTTCCCTGAAATTTCCCTGCTTGTCCTTCTGAAGGTTCACCATAGCTCTTACAGCTCCGGTTTCTACTTCGAGGATGACAACGCATCCTCCTACGATATCATCTTCCACTGCGATGTTCTTCCTGAGGGCTCTGTCTGCAATATCCTGAATGTCGATGTCCAGTGTGCTCCTTATATCGAAGCCGTGCTCTACAGCCACTATGCTGCTGTCCACATCCTTGATCATCGCATTCTTGTCGGTGACCTTTTTCCATTCCGCTCCTTTCTTTCCGTGCAGGATGTAGTCGTATTTTCCCTCAATGCCGATGTGGGTGGTGTTCGTGTCGTTGTTGTGCTTTACGTATCCGATGACTCTTCTTGCGAGGTCTCCGTACGGATATTGGCGTGTCTCCTTTTTCTCGACGATGAGGCCTCCTTTATGCTGTTTCTCGTTGAACAGCGGAAGCTGCTGGAGCTGGAGCAGCACACCGTGGTCGATGTTTTTGGCTATCTGGACGTACCTGCGCTTCTTGTTTCTGCCGTTTATTATAAGGTTTCTATAATATTCGGCGTTCTTGCCGTCCTCCTGAAGCACGTCCGGAAGCTTATTTGCCAGTTCATACGCCTTGTCGATCCATTCCTTTTCGTTCTTTGCTCCGTCTTTAGTGTCTGCGTCGTGAGCTTCTTTAAGGACGTAACAGTCCATATATATATCGTACATAGGAGTAGACATCGCCAGCAGTTTGCCGTTGTGGTCCAGGATGGCTCCTCTGTCCGGGTTGATGTCGAGGCGTTTCTTTGACGGCTGGAAATAGCTGAGGTACTCAGGGTCCGGCTCCCATATATATTGGATGATGAATATGCTTACGACGGATGCCAGCGCCAGTGCGATGAATATAACGTGAAAGAAGGTCAGCACGTCGCTGGCCCTTTTGTTCTCTCTATCTGTCGTCTTTTTCATCGTCGTTTCTTTATTTTATAATGTCTGCAGGCTTCTGCGGCGCCTTCACCTCTGACTTGTTTTCTATCAGCAGCTGCTCTATCGTGCTTATCCTGTCGAGCCCTACGAATTCACAGGTCTTCTGCGCGTGGTAGATCTTCAAGGATTCAAGCTCCTTCTTGTTCTTCTCCACCTGGGTCATCGTCTGCTCCGACTTGTAACTGATCCAGATGCTTACCCATCCGAGAATGAAGAAGTACAGGATGTACGGGAAAAGCCTGTCTGCTCTCAATAAGAGCAGTATGTCTCCGTTGATAACGGCTTTGAGAAGTCTCATCCTGGGCTTTTTCTCTGTCATTGCCTGTCTTCCTTTTCTGCTATTCTAAGTTTTGCGCTTCTTGCTCTTGTGTTTGCCGCGATTTCGCTTTCCTGCGGCAGTATCGGTTTCTTGTTGACTGCTTTCAGCGGTGTCTTTGCATTGCCGTAAAAATCCTTCTCGATCTTTCCTTCTATGTTTCCGGCCTTGATGAAATTCTTCACCATCCTGTCTTCCAGGGAGTGGTAGGTGATTATAACCATTCTTCCGCCCGGCTTCAGGGCCTTTGCCGCTCCGCTGAGGAACTTCTCAAGTGATTTCATCTCCTGGTTGACCTCGATCCTCAGAGCCTGATATACTTTAGCCAGGAACTTATGTTCGGCAAATTTCGGGAGTGCGCTTTCGATGGCTTTGCCAAGGTCGGTGGTGGTCTGTATCTGCGATGCTTCGCGGGCCTTGCAGATAAGCTGGGCGATTCTGCGGCTGTTGTCCACCTCTCCGTAAAGTCTCAATATCTTCTCCAGTTCTTCCTGCTCGTATGTGTTGACGATGTCCGCGGCGTTCAATGTGGCTTCCTGATTCATTCTCATGTCCAATGGAGCCTCATATCTGAAAGAGAATCCTCTTTCCGCAGTGTCGAACTGATGGGATGACACTCCCAGATCGGCCAGCACTCCGTCGATGCCTTCTTTGTATCCCTGATGCAGGATGTGGTTGTGGATCCAGCGGAAATCGCTTCTTATGAGTGTCAGACGGCTGTCGTCCGGCTTGTTGGCTATGGCATCGCTGTCACGATCGAACGCGATTACGCGACCCTCCGGAGAAAGTCTCCTGAGGATTTCCGATGTGTGTCCGCCTCCACCAAAGGTGGCGTCTGCATAAATTCCTGATGCTGAGCTGATCAAAGCAGAAACGCTTTCATCAAGCAATACTGAAACATGATATTCTGACATCTTTCGGCCCTCCTTCCAATTAAAGATCAGAAAGCATATTGGCGATAGATGTGAACTCTTCCTGTGATATGATTCCGGACTCAAAGTTCTCTTTGGCCCAGATTTCAATCTTATAATCGTTGCCAGAGAAAATCACTTCCTTGGTCACGCCGATCAGTTCCAAGAGTTTCTTTGGTATGGAGATTCGGCCAAGCTTTGCATCCGGCT
>JAEIGA010009920.1_pt1 | contig 14431 bp, 10 predicted proteins | sample 9270691 | NCBI WGS metagenome assembly JAEIGA01 (sample SAMN17057246, study PRJNA624740) | gut metagenome | biome: biome; isolation source: fecal sample | host: Bos grunniens | place: China: Xizang | collected 2019 | reverse complement strand
TTCCTGGTTCGAGTCCGGGTACCCCAACAATTCGATTTGCTTCGGTAGCGAGTCGAATTTTAGCGTTTGGGGTATGGTGTAATTGGCAACACTACAGATTCTGGTCCTGTCTTTCCTGGTTCGAGTCCGGGTACCCCAACACAAAATCAGCGAGAATCCACCATTGGTGAGTTCTCGCTGATTTTGTTTTTGTTATGTTTCAACTTTCGCTCCTACTTACGCACATAGGTAGTAAAAGCATAAGGACATTCGTTCTTTTCGTCTGCCTCAAATTCCGCTGTTTCAGTAGCCTTCCACTCTTCCGTACTGATTACGGGGAAGAATGCATCGGCATGGGCGGGAGTGTTGTGCACATGCGTGAGATAGAGACGGTCGGCATGGGCAAGCCCCTCGGTATAAACGGTTTCTCCGCCCATAATGAACACTTCGGCATCCTCGGCACACGCCTTCAGCGCATCGGGAAGACTATTAAAAATCTCCACTCCAGGAATGTCCAACCCCTGCTGGCGCGTGAGCACGATGTTGCGGCGGTTGGGTAAAGCACCCTTGGGGAGCGAATCAAACGTTTTGCGCCCCATGATAACGGTATGCCCAGAAGTGAGTTCCTTAAAGCGACGAAGGTCGCTGGAAAGGCGGTACAACAGGCGGTTCTCAAATCCAATGGCATTATTTTCTGCCAAAGCACAAATAATATTGATCATAATATCGATGAAGTTGTGAAATTATACGACTATAATGGAATGGGGGAAAAGAGTATGGGAGGAATTAAAAACAAACTCCCGATTAAATTAAACAAATTGCCGATTATTTTAATTTAATCGGCAATTTGTTTTTGCCATCAAGGTACTGCCTGTAACTCACTCGCTCTTAACCTTTTCCTGCTCCACATGAATGACGGTTTTAGGCAGGTTGGGGTCGTTAGTAATGAGCAACACACTGCGCTTTCCGCGCTTACGCCCCGAGTTGTGAAGAGTAATTTTGAGTTTCGCTTCTTCGCCAGGTTGGATAACGCTCTTATTGAGTTTTACCCCAATGCCTGGGTTATACACTTGCAGACGACTGACGTTCAATGGGGCATTCCCCGTATTCTTCAGCAACACGTTCTGCGTCAGCTTCTTTTTCTTACCAAAAGCGGGGAACACCAGCGTTGTATCTGAGAGCTCAAGACGCGGCACATAGGCATATTTTCCCTTTGGCACGTGCACATCGGGAAGGATGGTGGCTGCTACATTGAGCGCATTCTCATCTGAAATCTTGTCACCCACAAAGCGACTCAAGTAAATCGTGGTTTGTGTCAAGCCAAAGTCCTTGATGCGTTTACTATTGAGGATGAAGGTAAGTTCCCCCACCTTTCCGGGCAAAATAACGTCGGGTGTTGCCACTGCCGTAAGGTATTCGGGCATGTGCATCAGCGCTGGATGAAGGGCACGCGAACTGCCGTTCAAAATCTTCACCACCTGTTTGGGGGTATCTCCCATCTTGACATTGTCAAAATCAATATCGTCCGTACTCAGGTGGAAGTCGCCGATGTGAATGTCAAAATCGGAGGATGAATACACCACTTCCTTCACCACACGCCCCTTCAAATGCAAGTAAATCGGGTGTGCTTCGGCATTGGTAGTGACAGCTATGAGTTTTTCAAAACTCCCCAGTAATTCGGCATTATACGTGATTTGTATTTTCGCCGTTTTGCCTGGTTCAATGGGTTGTTGCGACCAATCAGCCTGGGCACAGCCACAATCCGTGCGCACATCAAGGAGTTGAAGCGGCTGAGTGCCCGCATTTTTTACCTCAAAATAAGTTTCTGCAGGCATCAGCCAAGCGATGTCTCCCATGTGGCGCTCCATGGTCACAAATTGCGCCACGGGTTGTGCCTTTATGATGAGCGAAAGTCCGAAAAGTAACAAACAAAGTGCATATTTCATGTCAATAATTCTTTAATTTGAAGCAAAGTTAAGGAAATTCTATTTGAAATCGTGGAGACGTGAAAGTTTTTAACTATTTTTGCGAGTAAACTCTATAACTGTGCCCTTATGAAATTCATTTCTTGGAACGTCAACGGCATTCGTGCTTGCTGCGACAAGGGATTCCGCGATATTTTTGCCCAATTAGATGCTGACATTTTCTGCTTGCAAGAAACCAAGATGCAGGCGGGACAACTTGACCTGCAGTTTGAGGGCTACACCTCGTATTGGAACTATGCCGAGAAGAAGGGATATTCAGGCACGGCGATATTTTCACGCAAGACTCCCCTTTCCGTATCCTATGGATTAGGCATTGCTGAACACGACACGGAAGGGCGCGTCATCACCCTGGAGTTTGCCGACTTCTACATGGTGACAGTTTACACGCCCAACGCACAAGACGGACTCAAGCGCTTGGATTACCGCATGCAGTGGGAAGACGATTTCCGCGCTTACTTGCAAGAATTGGACAAGAAGAAGCCTGTGATTGTCTGTGGTGACCTTAACGTGGCGCACAAGGAAATTGACCTCAAGAATCCCAAGGGCAATCAAAAGAACCCTGGATTCACGCCTGAAGAGCGCGGTAAGTTTGACACTTTGCTCAGCGCAGGGTTCGTCGATACCTTCCGCCACTTCTACCCTACCCTTGAAGGTGCTTACTCCTGGTGGAGCTACCGCTTCCATGCTCGCGAGAAGAACGTGGGGTGGCGCATCGACTACTTCCTCACCTCGGAACGCTTGCGCGAAAAGCTCACGGGGGCAAAGATTCATGCCGACGTCTTCGGTTCGGACCACTGCCCCGTGGAAGTAACCCTTGAAGGTATAAACTAAAGAATATTCATTTGGACTGCCACTATGGTGTCCCCGCCTGATGAACAGTTCTCAAAAACATAAAAACGATGTCTGAACAAACTCAACCCATGAAGGTTAAATATGTAGTAGAACGCAAGTCTTGGTTCTACGGTTTCTTTCAAGCCCTTTTGGCTGTAGTAATCGGGGGCGTGGTTACGTCCATCTTCTCAACAATGATTTTCTTCGGTGTGCTCGGTGCCGTTGTCTCAGCTGGCGAAGTGCCCGCTGTAATTACCGACCACAGCGTGCTCTGTATCAACCTTGACGCAACCGTTGAGGAGCGTGCAGAAAACAATCCCTTTGACAAACTGATAGGTGGCAACTATGCCGAAGCCCAAGGTTTGGACGACATTCTCGTTGCCATTCGTGAAGCAAAAACAAACTCCAAGATTGAGGGTATTTACCTCAAGGGCGGTGTATTAAGCACAGAAGCGGCTACGATTCAGGAAATCCGCAAGGCGTTAGTAGACTTTAAGGAAAGCGGAAAGTTCATCCTTGCTTACGCTGAAATCTATTCTCAGGGTGGTTACTACTTGGCATCCGTTGCTGATAAGATTATGATGAACCCCTCGGGTATGTTGGAATGGAAGGGGCTTGCTTCTCAACCCATCTTCTACAAGGAATTGCTTGAAAAGCTCGGCGTTGACATGCAGGTATTCCGCGTGGGCACTTACAAGAGTGCGGTAGAGCCTTTCATTTGCACAGAGATGAGCGACGCTAACCGTGCGCAGGTGCAGTCGTTTGTAAACGACATTTGGGGTAATTTCCTCACTGACGTCTCTGAGTCGCGCAAGATTTCAGTGGACTCGCTCAATGCTTTTGCCAACAATTACATGTTCTTCGATAAGGCAGAAGCGACTATTGATTATGGATTTGTAGATACACTTGTTTACGACAACGGCGTGCGCGACGTGCTCCGCAATCACGTGGGCGGTGTGAAGGTGAACTTGGTTACTCCCAAGGAATTGGCAAGCGTTGTTGTGCCCCAAACTAAGGATAATGAAATCGCCGTGTATTACGCTTTCGGCGAAATCGTAGACGAAAAGACGGCGGGCCTTTCGGCTGGTGGCGCAGAGATTGTGGGCAGCAAGATTGTGGAAGACCTTGACAAGTTGATGAACGACGATAAGGTAAAAGCCGTAGTGCTTCGCATTAATTCGCCTGGTGGTAGCGCCTTTGCGAGTGAGCAGATGTGGAATGCCATTGAATTGTTGAAGGCAAAGAAGCCCGTGGTAGTTTCTATGGGTGACTATGCTGCTTCGGGCGGTTACTATATGTCTTGTAACGCCAACCGTATTTTCGCCGAACCTACTACGCTTACAGGTTCAATCGGTATTTTCGGTATGGTGCCTAATGTTTCAGGTTTGCTTACTGAAAAACTCGGTCTTCACTTTGACGTGGTGAAAACAAACGACGCTGCCGACTTCGGAGCTATGGGTCGTGGGTTTAATAAGAAAGAAACTGCTGCGATGCAGGCATATATCGAACGCGGTTACGACCTTTTCCTCACACGTGTGGCAAACGGTCGCGGCATGACCAAGGAAGCGGTGAACGAAATCGCACAGGGTCGTGTATGGACTGGACAGCAGGCTTTGGGTATCGGACTTGTTGACCAGTTGGGCACACTTGAAGATGCCATTGCTCATGCTGCTGAGTTGGCAGAGGCCACTGATTATGCCGTAGGTAATTATCCTGCGAAGGATGACTTTATGACACAGTTCTTGGATGCTACCAAGGAAAATTATTTGGAACGCGAATTGCGCGTGCTCTTAGGCGAACATTACAGAAGCTTGAACGTGTTGAAGCAAATCGAAGGTGGCAACTACCTCCAGGCACGTATGCCCTACGATCCCAACGTGCGTTAATCGTTCAAGGTAAATTCCGCATTTTGAATGTACAACCTGATTATGTCAATCCGCAACTTCTTGTTCGACATGGGTTGGGGATTGAAACAACAGGCATTTGACGTGCCACTTATCTCTGTGGGCAACCTCTCGATGGGAGGTACGGGGAAAACGCCCCATACCGAATACCTCGTGAAGTTGCTCCAGCAAACGGGCAAGGACGTTGCCGTGTTGAGTCGGGGATATGGTCGCGCCACAAAGGGTTTCCGCCTTGCTACAGACGCATCTACGGCAAGCGAAATCGGCGATGAACCGCGCCAGATTAAGCTGAAGTTCCCCGATTGCACCGTTGCCGTGTGCGAAAAGCGCGTGGTGGGGATGCAACAGTTGATAGCTCAGCGCCAAGAGGAAGGTAAGACTACCGAAAACTGGGTCGTAGTGCTCGACGATGCCTTTCAGCACCGCTATATCAAACCTGGTTTCAGCATTCTACTCACGGATTATACCCGTCCCTATTATGCCGACCGCGTACTGCCCTGGGGCAGACTCCGCGAAAGCGCAGAGGGGGCGCAACGTGCTGATATAATCATCGTAACAAAGTGTCCGAAGCATCTTTCTGCGACCAACGCAGAACAGATACGTGCCAAGTTGGCACCGCTCCCCACACAGGAGGTTTTCTTCACCTGTTTCGACTACGGCAATCCATATTCCGCAAGCGACTGTCAAGAAGTGGAACTGCCACATCGCGCATTGGTGCTCACAGGTATTGCCAAGCCACAACCGCTTTACGCTTATTTGGAGGCACATGGCGTAGAAATCAAGCCACTCGCCTTTCCCGACCATCATGCGTTCACGCCAAGCGATGTAGCACGCATTAACGCAGCATTTGCCGCCCTTCCCGAAGGATACAAGGTCATTACGACAGAGAAAGATGCCGTGCGCTTGCGCCTGCTTCCCACGCTCAGCGAGGCGGTAAAGCAACACTTGCTTGTACAGCCCATTGAAGTGAAATTCCTTTTCGGACAAACCGAAAAATTCAATACTAAAATTCACGATTATGTTGACGCAAATTAACGAAACTGCGCAGTGGTTGCAAGCTCATACCACTTCGCGACCCACAACTGCCGTAGTGCTTGGCACAGGCTTGGGACGCTTGGCGGCAGAAATACAAGTAATTGATGAATTTCCCTATAGTGCAATTCCGCATTTCCCCCTTTCTACCGTAGAAGGACACAGCGGAAAACTCATCTTCGGCATGCTCGGTGGTAAGGAAGTGTTGGCAATGCAAGGTCGCTTCCATTTCTATGAAGGTTACGACATGAAGCAAGTTACGTTCCCCGTGCGCGTCATGCATGCCCTTGGCATCAAGAACCTGTTCGTGTCAAATGCGGCAGGAGGCATGAATCCCGATTTTGAAATTGGCGACCTCATGCTCATTACCGACCACATCAATTTCTTCCCCGAGCATCCCCTTCGCGGGAAGAACTTCCCCACTGGACCTCGCTTCCCAGACATGTCGGAAGCTTACGACCATGAATATCTTGCGCTTGCCCGCGAAATTGCTCAAGAAAAGGGCATCAAAACGGTTGAAGGTGTTTACGTAGGAACGCAAGGACCAACGTTTGAAACGCCCGCAGAATACAAGATGTACCGCATCTTCGGTGGCGACGCCGTAGGTATGTCAACAGTGCCCGAAGTTATCGTTGCGCGCCACTGTGGCATCCGCGTTTTCGGTATTTCCATCATCACCGACCTCGGTGTAGAAGGCAAGATTGTGGAGGTAAGTCACGAAGAAGTGCAGAAGGCTGCAGATGCTGTGCAACCCCTGATGGCAGAAATCTTTAGAACGCTCGTGCAGCGCATTGCAGAATAAACAGTTATCGCTTCTGTAGGTTCTAAAGCCCCTAAGGTTTCTATAATCTCGATAATAATTTCCCCTGAAATAATCACATAAACAAATACTATGGCAAAAGGAAAAGTTGATGCCCTTCTCGGCATCGTTTTTGGCGACGAAGGTAAAGGTAAGGTTGTGGATTACTTCACACCGCAGTACGATGTGATCGCACGCTTCGCAGGTGGTCCTAATGCGGGTCACACCATTATCTTTGAAGGCAAGAAGTTCGTGCTTCGTTCCATCCCCTCGGGTATCTTTGACGAAGGCAAGATTAACATCATCGGTAACGGTTGCGTGATTGCTCCCGACCTCTTTATAGCGGAAGCACGTGAACTCGAAGCTGCGGGCTATACGCTCACAGACCGCCTACACATCAGTTGCCGTGCCCACCTCATCCTCCCCACTCACCGTGTGCTCGACCGCGCTTATGAAGCTGCTAAGGGTAAGGCTAAGGTAGGAACAACAGGTAAGGGTATCGGTCCCACGTATTCGGACAAAGCTGCACGCGTTGGTCTCCGTGTGGGCGACATCCTCGACAACTTTGAAGCTAAGTACCAGGCGCTCAAGGCACGCCACGAACAAATCCTCCGCGACCTCAACTTCACGGATTATGACATCACGGAAGAAGAGCAGAAGTGGATGGAAGGCGTAGAATACATGCGTAAGTTCCCCCTCCGCGAAACGGAAATCGATATCAACAACTACCTCGCTGAAGGCAAGACCGTTCTTGCTGAAGGTGCTCAGGGTTCGTTGCTCGACATCGACCACGGCACTTATCCCTTCGTGTCTTCAAGTTCTACAACGAGCGGTGGTGTCTGCACGGGTCTCGGTGTTGCGCCCAACAAGATCGACCGCATCTTCGGTATCTTCAAGGCTTATTCTACACGCGTCGGTTCAGGTCCCTTCCCCGTAGAGCTCTTTGACGAAACGGGCGACCTCATCCGCCACATTGGTAACGAATACGGTGCTGTAACAGGCCGTAACCGCCGTTGCGGTTGGGTAGACCTCGTAGCCCTCAAGTATGCCATTATGATCAACGGCGTTACCGACCTCGTAATGATGAAGGGCGACGTGCTCGACGGCTTTGACACAATTAAGGTTTGCGTAGCCTACGAAAAGGACGGCGAACGCACCACTACCATGCCTTACGACACTGAAGGTTGGCAGGCTGTTTACGAAGAAGTTCCCGGTTGGAAGACTCCCCTCTCTGACCTCCGCAAGGAAGAGGACTTCCCCGAAGCATTTAAGAACTACATTGCTTATCTTGAAAAGGAACTCGCAACACCTATCAAGATTGTCAGCGTAAGTCCCGACCGTGCTGCTACGATTGTAAGATTCTAATCTCTTGAATATACGCAAACGAGGGTATGCCTAAAAATTGTTTTGGGCATACCCTCGTAGTTTGTATGGACACGTTGGACCCACTGCTTCACACGGCACTGTAACGCAACCCTCCTCGTCTACCATTTTCAAAAAAATATATTGGTGTCCGGTAAACGCCTCTAACTCTATGAATATAAAGATGTTTGAATGATATAAGCCCCACAGCTTGGATGATTCCCCTGAAAGGGGATAAAGCCATTAGCCCAGGGCAACGCCCTGGGTGTTGTTGCAGTCGAGACTTGCGCCCTGAAAGGGCAAAAGCAATTATACAACTCTGAGCTTCAATGCTTTTGCCCTTTCAGGGCGCAAATCCAAACATCCATAGACCCAGGGCGTTGCCCTGGGCTAGCTGCTTATTGGCCTTTCAGGCCGTTACTTCTCAAAAACTTTACCGGACACCAATAAAAAAATACGAGCAGCACGGCTAATGTGCTGCTCGTATGCGTATGGTTGTGAGTTAGATTCATAAGTACACACCTATCTTCACCGCGACAGGCGTTTATTCTGCAAACATCTGGTCGTATTCCGTTTCAAGGGTGCGATACATATTTCCAAGGTTCTCTATAGCCTGCTTCAGGGCATTTTCGTCGTCCTTATACCACTTTGCAGAGGGATACCAGTAGACATCGTTGCGCTTCTTCGCCACCTTCATCTGTGCACCTTGGAAGAGGTCGGCAGGAAGTCCGGAATCCGTTGCCTTCACAAAGACACCTTGTTGTTTCTCTTCAAGACGTTTGTCTTCTGCTGGTAGCCATCCGTATAGCCTTGAGAACGTCTGCATGGCGCCACAGGTAAATTCACCCGTCTCCTCGTTGTAGTCAAGCATTTCCATGCGATAGCGACGCGGTGTCAGCGCAAAGTCACTAAAGCCATCGAAAGCCATAACCATGGTAAAGTACAACGCTGCCAGACCTCCTGCACCTTCGGGATGAACAAGGAGATTGCCTACGGCATAAGCGCCGCCCTCCATCACCATCCAATGACGATTGCTGGTTTTATCGTATTGGTAACCACAAATATTCAGTGGCGCGCAGAAAAGGTGGGCAGTGAAATCAGGCATATTGAGTTTTTCATCAGGGTTCACCATTGCCGTGATAAAACCATAGGTGTTGCTGCCATAAGGAGTGGACACATTGGGCGTTGCACTGATTTCCGCGTAAATTTCCACGTCGCGCGACCAATCCTTATTCTCAATAAATTTAGACTTCATGCCTTGATAAGCATTCGTATGCTGTGGCACGTCAGTGGTATCCTTCTTTACGAAGTTCACCGTCAAATTCATATCGGTAGTCACCGCAAAGGGTTCACCCACCTTCGGCACGGCATAACCTTCTGCATCACTTACGATACTGCGAATGCCCCAATCTTTGTTCGCCTTAACTTTGAGGGTAGTATGGTCGCCGTAAAGGAACGACTTATTGGGCGAAATGCTTGCAGATCCCCCTTCTGCGGGTTCACACTTCACAGTAATTTTATACTGTTGCTGCTTGCGCACCTTCGGACCAATGGGCGGACCGGGAACTGGAGGTTTAGGAGGTTGCGGAGGAGTTGGAGTTCCCGGGTCCCAAGGTTCAGGTCCAGGTGGCATAGGCCATCCCGGCCATTCTTTAGTGTAAGATTCTTCAGAGAAAAGCCACACCAATTCCGCCTTCGTGTTGATGATGCCTTTATAGTACTTACCATTCATTATAATATCCGTCATGCGCGCATAGCCATCAGCGGTAAAGTTGTGGAAACCCGAGATGCGGTCGTTCCCCTCTCCATCATAGGCGGTAATAAGTATTTCTCCCTTGTTATTAAGGATGTGCGCATCATTCATATCGTTATACACCACAGTACCCAAGGGCGAGAAGGTCATCTGGTCAAGAATATAAGCCACAAATCTGTCAAAGGAGAAATGTCTTACAATCTCTGCGTTCTCCCCAATCAACTTCACGCCATCATTATCGCCATCGACGTCAACTTCTGCAAAAGCATAACCATCGTAGTAAGGCATACCATTATTGAACTCGCCCAACTTCTTGCCCGTAATGTCGTAATACTCATAATTGCTGCGAGTCCCCTTTACTAAATAGTACTTTCCGTTCACCACGTCAGAATAATATTCGTGATAACCAGGGTTAAGCACCACCTTACCCGTCTTATCAATGAGCATCAGTTCTTTGGTTGTAGTATTCCCAGGTCCAACCTCGAGAGTTTCTACCCACGCATAGCCTTCGCTAAAGTCGGTAGCCGAAAAATACTTTGCGGGAATAACCACCTTACCATTGGCATCCATGTACCCCCAAGCGAACTGGAAACCATTGACCAACGCACGGAACGCACGCAGTCCGTCCCTTAGCGGGCGCATGGCGTCCTTAGCATCACCGTGCAACTTGATATGAGGATAAACCTTTTCGCCCCTCACATTGATGTAGCAGTATTGCTTCTTGTAATTCACCGTCTGCGTCAGCACTGCCAGACCGTCCTTAAAGGGAGTAATAGCAGTGTAAGTAGGATCTAATTCCTTCACGCTACCATCCAAGTAGAGCAAGTGCCATCGATACTTGCCGTTCGCATCAGACTTCATGCTCACCATGGGGCACACACCGCTATTGAAGTAAGGAAAATCACCATAACTGAATGTAGGATTCGTCCATTCCGGTCCGTACAAGAGTTCACCCGTTACACGCCAAAATTCATACTTCCCTTGGTGGTCAATGGCAAACACGCCTTCATGCACATCCCCAATGGTATTGTCATGAAGAGGGTCAACCCGCAAATACTTCGTATTTTCCGAAATGAAGGGAGTCAAGTAAGTTTGCTCCACCTTTTCCCAGTCACGGGTATCACGGGCATTAGATGCTGCCCCTGCAGCACCAGTGGTAGAAGAGGTGGTCGTACTTGAAGTGGTGCCTGTAACCTTATCCAACTTCTTGTTGACCTTGTCCAGGCCTTTATTCACCTTTTCTAATCCCTTACTCAACTTGTTCAAAAACTGCGCCTCACTACTCATGGGAAGTCCCACGAACAACAAACCGAGGCATAGCGGCAAAGCTGAAAAAATACGCGGTGTCTTCATAGTTTTCTCAATTTAAGGATAAATATCAGTGTGCACAACTATTACTTAACCGTGGTAAGTAATATGCTCATACGGCAAATGTATGAAAATCCCCACAATATTTTTTAAGAAATTTATCATTAAATCCCCACTTATGTTTATAAACATAAAAAACCGATAGCAATCCGTAAAAATCCCGTAAATAGTGTGGACGCATCCCCATTTTCTGCCCCCGAACATTGATACACGCCCCACACCTCCCCACTTTCCCAAAACAAACTCGGAGTTAAATCAAAATAATAAGGAGATAGTTTGATTTAACTCCGAGTTTGTTTTGCGTAAGAGAATAGTATTGATTTTGTCCACAAAGAGTCCATTCCTCAAAGCGGAATCCCCATTATTCATTTCCCCACCAATATACACCAATGGGCACTAATGCCCTAAATCCTGTGTGAAATTCTCCTCACTTAGACTAAGCGGAACCACACAGATTCTTTGCGAAACTTTGCGTGAAGATATCTATAAAAGCGCCACCAGCCTAAGACCATCATAACGCCTTGAAAAGGCAAAAGCCCCCAGCCCAGGGCAAGCGACGAAGGAGCGACACCCTGGGTAGTGCCCGCCCCGCATGGCGCACTGTAAGTGCAAAAGCAACATACAATGTACTTATGATTTTGACAAAAACATTTTTCCTCATCAAGCGAAACCTCCAGCACACGTAGAGACGTCAAATTATGGCGTCTCCCCCCACGCCGCATAGCAAACAGAAATTTTACCCGCAGATGCTTTGCGAAACTTTGCGCCTTTGCGTGAGACAAAAATATCAACGAAAGTCCGCGCCGTCCACGTGAGAAGAGATTTCACGCAAAGGCGCAAAGAGACGCAAAGAATATGTTCTTTTGTTCTTATGTCAAAACCGATAAGGTGTACCGTAAAGGGAGACGCCATAATATGACGTCTCTACACCTAATGCAACAACGGGCGAACCCTCATTGCGGTTCGCCCGTTGACTCTATAGGTTTACTTTACCCACACCTTCTTGCTATTGACAATATAAAGTGTTACTTATTTAGCCGTATCCTATTTGTTAAAATCAGAAACTCCGAGTTCTTCTAATGCCTTTTGAGCATTAGCGACACCTTGTTCTGCCGCCTTTGTAAACCAGACAATAGCTTGCGACAAATCCTTGGTAACACCAGCCCCATAACGATAGCAACATGCTAAATTATACTGAGCACCACTATCACCTAATTCTGCCGCCTGTCGCCATAGTTTTACAGCTGCTTCATAGTCTTGCGTTACCCCCTGTCCTTCAACATAGCAGCGTCCTAAATTAGATTGAGCGGAAGCAACGACTTTTTTATATATAGTATCCAGAGTTTCATCAAATTCTATCGGGGTGTATCCCTGTTCTACAACACTTCTGTACCACTTTACAGCCTCACTATAATCTTGCTCCACACCCAAACCATTGTAATAATGAAAACCTAAATTATACTGAGTTGTGGCAACAATAGGTTTAAGTTTTGTGTCTTGACTTTCAGCAGAATTACCTTTATCCCATTGTTCAATAATTCTCCTTAACCATTTTATAGCCTCTTCATTGTCCTGCTCTACACCCTGCCCTACATGGTAGCACTGCCATATATTATACAGTGCTGGAATATAGTCTTGTTCAGCAGCCTTTCTATACCAGTTTAGAGCTTCCACATAATTCTGTTCCACACCGACACCTTTAGTAAAGCACACCCCTAAGTTATATTGAGCTTTGGCAAATCCTTGTTTTTCTGCAAGTCTAAAATATTTCAAAGCCTCCACAGGTTCTATATTTGTCCCATGCCCTTTGACATAACATATCCCCAATGCACATTGAGCAGCAGCGTCACCCTGCTCCGCACCTTTTTTAAAAAGTTCAATTGCCTCTACGTAATCCCCCTTATCGTACAAGGCCTCTCCCTTTTCGTACCAATTTTCTTCACGAACAGAATTACACTGCGTTGTAACCATCAAAGTGAGGATGGCAAACAACATTCCAAAAAATCTTTTCATCTTATGAATATTTTTTACAAGAATACATAGGCAAAGGTACATAATATTTCTAACACAACAAAAAAACATATCACGCAAAGATTGCGCTCAACGTAGAGACTTTATAGCATGGCATACAGAACCACGATAGTGAACTACACCAATAGTATTCACATAAAAAATCCTCGAAGCGCATGCTCCGAGGATTCTTCATAAGTATGTGGTGTTGATTATTCAGCAGATTCTGCTGTTGCTTCAGCTACGGGAGCTTCAGCTGCTACTTCTTCAGTAGCCTTCTTTGAACGACGTGTGCGCTTAGCCTTCTTTTCAGTTTTAGCCATGTTGTCGTTAAAGTCTACCAATTCGATAAAGCACATTTCAGCAGCGTCGCTTGCACGGAAACCAGTCTTGATGATACGAGTGTAACCACCGGGACGGTCACCTACCTTTGCAGCAACTACCTGGAAGAGTTCAGTAACAGCGTACTTATCCTGAAGGTAGCTGAAAACTACGCGGCGTGAGTTTGTAGAGTCGTTCTTGCTCTTCGTGATGAGGGGCTCAACGTACATCTTCAACGCCTTTGCCTTAGCGAGAGTCGTAGTGATTCTTTTGTGCTTGATCAAAGAGCATGCCATGTTAGAAAGCATCGCAGCTCTGTGAGAAGCAGTACGGCTCAAATGGTTGAATTTCTTATTGTGTCTCATTTGTGTAATTAATCTTTATCTAATTTATACTTAGAAATATCGGTTCCAAACGAAAGATTCAGACTTTCGAGCAAATCATCAAGCTCAGTAAGCGATTTCTTACCGAAGTTGCGGAACTTCAAGAGGTCTGACTTGTTCAACTGAACGAGTTCACCGAGCGTTTCTACTTCAGCCGCCTTGAGGCAGTTGAGAGCACGTACAGAGAGGTTCATATCAACAAGCTTCGTCTTGAGTTGCTGACGCATGTGGAGAATTTCTTCATCGAATTCTTCGTTATCAAGGTCTGCAGCATCATCAAGTGTAATCTTATCATCAGAGAAGAGTACGAAGTGGTTGATGAGGATGCGCGCAGCTTCCTTGAGTGCGTCCTTCGGGTCGATGGAACCATCCGTAGAGATTTCAAGCACGAGCTTGTCGTAGTCGGTCTTCTGCTCAACGCGGTAAGGTTCGACTGCGTATTTCACATTACGGATAGGAGTATAGATTGAGTCAATCGCAATCTGGTGCATGTCTGTGCATGCTTCGCGGTTTTCGTCAGCGGGGACATAACCACGACCCTTATTGATTGTGATTTCAATCTGGATAGAAGCCTTAGAATCTAAATGACAAATCACCAATTCGGGATTTAACACTTCAAACCCAGTAAGGCACTTGTTGAGGTCACCAGCCTTGAAATCGTTGCAATTCGAGATGGTGATGGATGCCTTTTCTGATTCGAATTC
>JAEIGA010009919.1_pt1 | contig 14432 bp, 9 predicted proteins | sample 9270691 | NCBI WGS metagenome assembly JAEIGA01 (sample SAMN17057246, study PRJNA624740) | gut metagenome | biome: biome; isolation source: fecal sample | host: Bos grunniens | place: China: Xizang | collected 2019 | reverse complement strand
CTCTATGATTAGAAGTGTGTGGCCGCGCTCCAGCAAACGGTTGAACGATTTCAGGAGCTTCTTGATGTCGTGGAAATGCAGGCCAGTGGTGGGCTCGTCAAATATGAAGAGTGTGGGGCGGATGTTCTGCTGTCCCAAGTATGAGGCAAGCTTCACTCGTTGGTTCTCACCACCTGAAAGGGTGGATGATGATTGCCCAAGCTTTATGTAGGCAAGGCCCACATCCTGCAGTGGCTGCAGGCTCTCTGCTATGCGCTTTTGCCCGTGCTCCTGGAAGAAGTTTATGGCATCGCCAACGGTCATCTCCAATATGTCGTATATGTTCTTGCCGTGAAATTTTACCTCGAGCACCTCGTTCTTGAAGCGCTTGCCGTGGCACACGTCGCACTCGAGCTTTATATCGGCCATAAACTGCATTGAGACGGTGATGGTGCCCTCGCCCTTGCACTCCTCGCAACGGCCTCCCTCGGCGTTGAAGGAGAAGTGCCCGGCGCCAAACTTCATCTGCTTGGCAAGGGGTTGCTGTGCAAAAAGATGGCGTATGTCATCATATATCTTGAGGTATGTAACGGCGTTGGAGCGCGATGACTTCACAATGGGGCTTTGGTCTACAAACTCCACTGCGCCAATCTGCTTGAGTGCGCCATCTACGCTTGCGCACTGTCCGGGAGCATCGCAGGCGTTGCCAAAATGGCGCATAAGCGAACGGTAGAGGATGTCGCGCACAAGGGTGGATTTTCCCGAGCCGCTGACACCGCTCACCACAGTGAGGAGGTTGAGCGGGATGTCTACATTCACTCCCTTGAGGTTGTTCTCTCGTGCGTCTTTAATGCTTATCCAGTTGGTGGTGGTGCGGCGCTTGGCGGGCAGGTCTATGGTCTCCTCGCCCAACAGATATTTTACTGTGTAGCTGTTGCTGCCGGGGGCGATGTCGCTAAGGTTGCCACGGTAGACAATGTTGCCGCCATAGGAGCCGGCTTTGGGGCCCACGTCTATGATGTAGTCGGCGGCGCGTATTATCTCTTCGTCGTGCTCAACGACTACAACTGTGTTGCCAAGGTCGCGCAGGCGGTAGAGAACGCTGATGAGGCGGTCGGTGTCGCGGCTGTGAAGGCCGATGCTTGGCTCGTCGAGTATGTAGAGCGAGCCCACAAGGGCGCTGCCAAGCGAGGTTACAAGGTTTATTCGCTGGCTCTCGCCGCCCGACAGGGTGTTGCTAAGGCGGTTCATTGTCAGGTAGCCCAGGCCAACATCTATAAGGCAGTCTATGCGGCTGCGTTTCTCGGTGAGTATGCGGCGGGCGATGGACTCGTCGTGGCTGTCGAGCACAAGGGTGTCGAAGAACTCCTTGAGGCGTGTAACGGGCATCTCCACAAGCTCGGTGATGCTTGCTCCACCAACTTTCACGTATGTGGCTTCCTTCTTCAGGCGTGTGCCGTGGCAGGTGGGGCAGACGGGCTTTCCTTGGTAGCGCGAGAGCATCACGCGGTATTGTATCTTGTATTGGTTGGCTCTCACCATATCAAAGAAGCGGTCGATGCAGATACCTTCGCCATACTCCTCAATCCAGGGGCCTTTGTGCCACAGATACTCCTTTTGCTCTTTGGTAAGGTTGTAGTATGGCTCAAAGATGGGGAAGTTGTCCATTGGTGCGCGTTTGCAGAACTCGGTCTTCCATTCGCCCATCTTCTCGCCGCGCCAGCACACAACGGCTCCGTCGTATACGCTCAGCGACCTGTTGGGAATTACTAGGTTCTCATCGATGCCTGTGATGCGGCCAAAACCGCCACATTCGGGGCAGGCACCTATGGGGGAGTTGAAAGAGAAGAGTTGCTCTGTGGGCTCCTCAAACTCTATGCCGTCGGCCTCGAAACGTGTGCTGAAGGCGTGGGGCTGCTCTTCATCCATAAATTGCAACAGGCAGCTGCCGTTGCCTTCATAGAAGGCTGTCTCGGCCGAGTCGAGCAGGCGGCTGATGGTCTCTTGGCTGTTGCTCACGCTGAGGCGGTCTACAAGCAGGGTGGGCTTGTCGCCTTTCTTGGGTGTGTAGTCCTCTATGCGTGTGATTTCCTTTCCTAATGCTATGCGTGTGAAGCCTTGCTGCAGGTATATCTGTAATTGCTCCTCAAGGGTGCGCCCCTTGCGCTTGGGTATGGGGGCAAGCAGCAGAAAGCGTGTCCCTTCGGGGCGGCTCTGCATACAGGCAACAAGGTCCTCGGGTGTGTTTTTCTTTACAAGAGTGCCGCTGATGGGCGAATAGGTTTTGCCAATGCGGGCATAGAGCAGTTTTAGATACTCATAAATTTCGGTGCTTGTGCCCACAGTGGAACGGGGATTGCGGTTGTTCACCTTCTGCTCAATGGCTATGGCGGGTGGGATGCCCTTGATGAAGTCGCACTCGGGCTTGTTCATCTGCCCAAGGAACTGGCGTGCATAGGCCGAGAGCGACTCCACATAGCGGCGCTGTCCCTCGGCATAGAGGGTGTCGAAGGCAAGTGATGACTTGCCCGAGCCCGAAAGGCCTGTGATAACAACGAACTTTCCACGTGGTATCTCCACGTCTATGCTCTTGAGGTTATTGACACGTGCTCCCTTTATTATAATATTTTTGTTGCCATCCATTGGTGTTCTCTTTTCTGCTGTTTGTCTCTGCGAATTTACAAAAAAACGGCTACATAGCACTCTTTTATCAAAAATAGATGTGAATGATGCTCATTTTGTTCTTGCGGTGAGATATTTTTTGGTTATCTTCGCACTAATAAAAAAACAAAGGAGAGTATGCGCTTAAGATATTTATATATTCTGTTGGCAGTGGTGATGCTTGCATCGTGCGCAAGCAAGAGGAGTGCAGTGGGTAATGTGCCGGAGCATCCCAAGCGAGAGTTTCGCGGGGCGTGGATACAGGCAGTGAACGGGCAGTTCACCGGGATGAGCGAGCAAGAGATGAAGGGCTATCTTGTGGATATGCTCAATAACTTGCAGCTGGTGAACGTGAATGCGGTGATGTTCCAGGTGCGCGTGGAGGGCGATGCTCTCTATGAGTCGCGCTATGAGCCGTGGAGCCGCTTTCTCACCGGTGTGCAGGGAAAATCACCGGGTTGGGACCCTCTTGCCTTTATGGTGGAGGAGTGCCACAAGCGCAATATGGAGTTGCACGCTTGGATAAATCCTTACCGTGCACGCACCAAGGGAACAAAAAGCGTTGCTCCCAACCATCGCAGCGCAACACGTCCGGCCGACTTCATCAGCTACGAGGGGCAGCTCTATTTTAACCCGGCGTTGCAGGCTAACCGCGACCACATTTGTGGCATTGTGCGCGATATTGTAAATCGTTACGATATTGACGGTTTGCACATTGATGACTATTTTTATCCCTATCCCACGAAGGGCAAGGAGTTTGCCGATGATAAGTGGTTTAAAGCCGATGGGGCTGCCGACAAGGGCGACTGGCGCCGCCAGAATGTGAATCATCTGATATATCAGCTGCACCGCACTGTGCGCGACGCAAAGCCTTGGGTGAAGTTTGGTGTATCGCCCTTTGGCATATTCCGCAACGAGAGCAGTTGGGAGTTTGGCAGCAAGACCAATGGCTTGCAGTGTTATGACGACCTTTATGCCGATGTGCTCTACTGGATTGAGAAGGGGTGGATAGATTATTGTATCCCACAGGTATATTGGGAGATTGGGCACAAGGCTGCCGACTATAAGGAGCTTGTGCAGTGGTGGGCAAAGTATGCTGCCGGGCGTCCTCTCTACATTGGTCAGGATGTGCAGCGCACTGTAAAGGCCAAGGACGAGGCAAGTCCAACGGGTAATCAGCAAAGCGAGAAATATGCCTTGCAGCGTGGGCAGAGTGCTGTGCAGGGCTCTTGTTTCTGGGATGCCGCATCGGCAGCCAATAATGTAGAGGGCTACCGCGATGTGCTTGCTTCGGGCATCTTCCGCTATCCTTCGCTTATGCCGCTCTACAAGTTTATAGACTCCGAGGCTCCCAACAAGGTGAAGGGTGTGAGGGTTATTGAGGAGGAAGAGGGCAATGTGCTTGTGTGGCTGCCGGGCAAAAAGGCCGATAAAGAGCCAATGAATGTGCCGCACCGCTATGTTGTCTATGCCTTTGCCAAAGGGGAGAAAAAGAATATTGACGATGTGTCGAAGGTGGTTGCGATTACCTCAAAGAATTTCTATAGATTGCCCAAGGAGTTGAGTGGTGAGTATACCTTTGTGGTTACTGTGCTCGACCGTATGCAGAACGAGTCGAAGGGTGTGAAATGCAAGGTGAAATTGTAGTCTATGAATGGCAATATTGAAATTTTTGAGCTTTGTGAGGCGCAGGAGGGGTTTGTGCCTGCAATAGATGCTTTGCTTGCGCAGCTGTCATCGTCGCCGCGCTGTTTTACATTGGAGATGCTTGCCGCGATTGTAGAAAATCCTGCATCGCATCTGTTCCTTGCTGTGCGTGATGGTGCCGTAAAGGGAATGATTACGCTTGGAGAGTATGTTGCACCAACGGGGCGCAAGATGTGGATTGAGGATGTTGTTGTGGATGGCTCTGTGCGCGGCTGTGGGGTGGGGCGTCTCCTTGTGGAGCACGCTATTGCCTTTGCCAAGGGGCTTGGCGGTGGCTCGTTGATGCTTACTTCGCGCCCTTCGCGTGTGGCTGCCAATGCTCTCTATCGCTCTTGTGGCTTTGGGCTCAGGGAGACGAATGTATATAAAACGGATGTTGAATGATAGAACAAGAGGCCGGCTCTTTTGCTGTTGCGCTCATTCTTGAAATGCTCGTTTGCGCCTGGTGAATTGCGCCTATCGAGGTATTGACAAGCCCTAAAAACAGCTCTTTTTATTCAACTTATCACAAACGAGGGTGCCCATTTACTTTTGGGGCACCCTCTCTGCTTATTTCTTTTTTATCTGTTTGAGGTTGCTCAATAGTGCCAGTTGGGCGCGGTGCTTGGCCATTGCTATGGTGCACTGCACACGCTTGGGGTCCATCTCGCTGAGCGGGCGGTTGTGTTTTATGAATTTCCATATTATGGGGGCTGCGTCAAGGGCGCTTTGCTCCTCTATTACCAGTTGCTGCAGTATTGTGCGGTCGCGCTAGTTGAGCATCTCAAATGCTTCCCAAAGTGGCAATGCCTCGCTCTCGTCCTCCTCTTCGTGGGCATAGTTGCTGAGCTGGTCATAGACGTTCTGTGTGGTGGGAATGTAGAGCGTGTCTTGTATCTTCTTTTCGCTGACTATCTTGTGTACAAAATGGTTGGTTGAGCAGCAGGCAAGGTAGCTGTAGAGGGTTGCTCCGTTCTTGTTCTTCCAGTTGCGTATGACGGCCCAATCGTCCTTTGAGATGAATTCATAGAATTCGCCCCATATCTGGTTTTCGCTTTCGTAGTTGTAGATGTTCAGCGATATGTATCGCAGAAACTGTTTGCACTTCTTTTGTATGAAAAAACTGTGCAGTTTCTCATCAACGGGGGTGGCGGTCAGCCTCTCTACCAATTCCTGGTCGCTGAGCTTTGCATATTCATTGCTGTGCTTCACCATCTGTTATTTGTTGTAGATAATGTTGTAGGTCTTGAAGATGTTGCTGCTTACTGTGTAGGTGAGTCGGTACTCCTTGTCGCCGTGGAAGTTGAAGCTGTTCTTCACCTTCGTGTTGTTGGAGGTTATGTTGTCGAACTTGCTGTAACCGCCCTGCACCTCTTCAAGCAACAGATAGGGGGTGCAACGGCCAAGGTAGCCCATTGAGGCAAAGATGCAGGGGAATGTGTTCTGGATGAATGGCAACAGCTCGGTGCCTGAGTAGCTATAGAGGTTCTTGGTGTCGAATGTGTAGTCATAGGTGTTGTACTCTATGCTGCCATCGTTATTCTCCTTGAGCACAGTGATGTTGTAGAGCTGGTAGTTGTTCCAGTTGTAGTTGTAGGTTATTTTGCCGTTGTGGTCCTTGTAGACGCTCTTGGTGCAGAAACGGTCTTTGTAGGTGAAGGTCCTTTGGCTGGTGTACATCTGGGCATCGCCGTCCTTGTCATAGTGGTCGATAATGGTTGAGATGTTCTCTATGAGTCCCTTGCTGTTGAGGGTGATGTTCTCCTGTACCTTGCGGCTGTAACTCTCTTCGATGCCTTTTTCCACCTTTGTGTAGGTGAGGTTGGAAACGCTTCTTATGGCTTCGTTGCCAAGGTGGTCGGTGTAGTAGTCGATTTTTGTGGTGTTGGTCTCTGCCTGTGAGAATGTGCCCTCGAGGTTATAGTTGTAGTCGTAACCTGTTATGCGCTTCTTGCTGTCTCTTGCGATGTTTTTCCAGGTTTCGTTGATGGTGATATTGTCAGTTTTTTTCTCAATTTCAACCGATGAGGCTGTGAATTCGGCAGTCTTTGCCTCATCGAAGGGGTTGTATGTCTCTGTCTCGGTCTCCTCGCTGCACGATGCTGTAAAGATGCCGATGGCAGCTGTCAGAAGGTAAATGATTTTCTTGTTCATAGTTGTCTATTTCAGTTGTGTGATATGTTATTTCTGCAAATATAGTGAATGAAGGGCGATTTTGTTCACGTTTGCCCCAAGATTTTTTTCTTTATGGGGCTGTGGCGGTTGCAGGGCTATCTGTTGGTGTAGAAATCGAAGGCTTCGAATATATCTTCCTTGCTGCATCTGCGCGGTGTGCAGTGTCCCTGGCTGTCGAGCAGGGGAACACTCTCAAGCTCGGCCTTTTCCATCTGATTGTAGATGGTCTCATACATATTGCAGTTGAATGTGAAGCGCGTGCAGTGCTCTTGGGCTTGGTGGGTGAAGATGTTTAGTTTTTCGCTTGGAAAACCTGTGAGGATGCACGAGAGGAACAGGGAACAGATGTAGCCTGCTGCTTGCAGCTGCTCTTCGCTTTCTGCATTGTGGAATTGGGGGAATGTGGTGGTGAAGGGGGTGCCGAAATTGTTGGGCAGGCTGTGCCCGGCAATGGCTTGAAGTAGCTCCTTTATGTTTTTGCTGTTGGCTTGCTGTGCTTCCATAGCTGTAAAAATAGTAAAAAATATATGTTTTTTTGCTTGTGATTGGATATTTTTGCACATCGGTTTGATTTTTTGTGCATTAGCGTAATTTTTTTATATAAAGATTAAACTTTTTATAAGAAAAAATGTCAAAAAAAGGTATTGGTTTTTGTAATAGCAATTTAAGAATATATATGAGAAGGTTTTTACTGTTTTTGTTGCTTGTGTCTCCTTTGTTGGCATCGGCGCAGAAGAAGGATGGCACGCTTGTGGCCGAAATTATTCACAAGGAGAGTGGTGAGCCGCTTATTGCAGCTACGTTGCGTATGCATTCGCTGCCCGACTCGGTGTTTAAGGTGGGTGTTGCAAGTGATGTTGATGGAAAGATTAACACCAAGGTGAAGCCTGGCAAATATTATGTGCTTATCTCTTATGTGGGATGCGAGCACTGGAAAAAGGATGTGGTTATTGAGGAGGGAAAGTTGTGCGACCTTGGCCGCGTGCTGTTGGCAGACTATGGCACTATGCTTGATGAGGCTGTGGTGAGTGCCGAGGTGCCGCCTGTAACGGTTTCCGAGGACACGCTGGTCTATAATACCGCCGCATTTCGTGTGCCCGAGGGCTCTATGCTTGAGGAACTTATAAAGAAATATCCCGGTGTAACGATTGAGGATGATGGCACCATAAAGATTAACGGCAAGACAGTAAATCGCATCCTTATGAAGGGCAAGGATTTCTTTGGCACCGACAAGGATATGGCGCTAAAGAATATCTCGGTTGATGTGGTCGATAAGGTGAAGTTCTATGACAAGAAGAGCGACTTTTCACGTATAACCGGCATTGATGACGGCGAGGAGGAGACGGTGCTCGACCTTCAGATGAAGAAGGGTGTTGCCGACGGTCTGTTCTCTAATACCGATGCGGGCTATGGTACAAAGGACCGCTATTCGGTGAGGAATACTACCGGCTACTATAATGACAATTCGCAGTATATGCTTGTGCTGTCGGCCAACAATTTGAACAATCAGGGCTTTTCCGATGGCCGTAGCCGTGGCTTTGGCGGTGGCGGAAGTGGTCTTGTGGCTCCCAAGCAAGGTGGCTTTAATTTTGCAATGGAGACCGAAAAAATTGAGCTTGGTGGAAATGTGCGTGTAAATCACAGGGCGTCAGACTCCAAGAACTGGCGCTCGAGCGAGAACTTTATGCCGCAGATAGAGCGCAGTCAGTACTCAAACAGCAGAAATACAAACTTTGGCAGCTCATCGGGTGTGAACGCCGATTTGCGCCTCGAGTGGAAGCCCGATACTCTCACAAATATTATCTTCCGCCCCTCGTTCTCCTATTCTGCGTCCGACTCTTGGTCGCAAGGTGCTTCGGCAGTGTTTGATGCCGACCCTTTTGAACATATAGATAGTTATGAGAAGTGGAACTATGGCGATGTGCTTGGCGGCCTCGACAGCATTGCGGTGAACAGCAACCGCAGCGAGTCGCAGAGCAACAGCCGCAGTATGTCGTTCAACGCCAATCTGCAAGTAAACCGCCGTTTGGGCAAGCCTGGGCGCAACATCACCTTCAGGGGACGTTTCTCATATAGCGATTCAAGGAACAAAAGCTATTCTACCAATGATGTGAAGTATTATCAGGCTTCGCTGCCCGATGTGAATAATAGGCGCTACACCTTGACACCCGGCGCAAGGTGGAACTATGACTTGCGCTTGTCATATACCGAGCCGCTTATAAAGAACCTCTTTCTGCAGTTGAACTACAGCTACAGCCAGAGCTATGATAACAATGACCGCTCGGCCTATGTGTTTGACAATCTCACAGGCTATGAGATGTTGCTACATTCAAACTATGAGTTGCCATTGTTGCCCGAGGCTTATGAGCAGTATTTGAGCGACAGCCTGAGCCGCTACTCGACCTATCGCACCAACAAGCACAATGTGCAGCTCACGTTGCGCTATGTTACAAGCAAAATGAATATTAACGCAGGGGTGGGTTGGGAGCCAATGCGCACCGAACTCGACTATAAGTATCTGGGTACAGACACTCTCTTTGCACGCAATGTGCACAATATTACCCCCAACGTGCGCTTCCAGTATAAGTGGTCGAAGACTACAACGCTTAATATCAGGTATCGCGGAACAACGTCGCAACCCTCAATGACCGACCTTGTGGATGTTACCGATGACTCAAATCCTCTCTACATCACCAAGGGTAACCCCTCTTTGAAGCCTTCGTTCAGCAACAATGTCAATGCGCATTTTAATACCTATAATGCCGATGCGCAGCGCGGAATAAATGTCTTTGTGGGCTATAACAATGTACTCAACAGCATAAGCCGCAAGGCTACCTATGTCGAGGAGACCGGTGTTACCATAAGTCAGCCCGATAATATCAACGGCAATTGGTCGGTGAACGGTGGCTTCTCGTTCAACTCGGCAATACCGGCGAACACAAAGTTTACCTATAACACCTTCACCGATGCGCGCTATTCTAACAGCGTCTCATATATCAGTATGCGAGGAATGGGCAGCCAAAAGAGTATTGCCAAGACTCTGAGCCTTAGCGAGCGTTTGTCGGGTAACTACCGCGCCGACAATTTCGATATCTCGCTCAGCGGTTTCATACGCTATTCTAACTCCTCTACAACGGCGCAGCCGGGCGAAAAGATGAATGTTTTTGACTTTTCTTATGGCCCCGGTGCCAACTACACCTTGCCTTGGTATAACATAAAGATATCTACAAATATCTCAATGAGCAGCCGACGCGGTTACAGCAACCCCGAGGCCAACACTGATGAGCTGTTGTGGAATGCGCAGCTGTCGGCAAGCTTCTTAAGGCAAAATGCATTGACTGCTTCGGTGCAGTTCCACGATATTCTGCACCAACAGAGCAACATAAGCCGCGTGGTGGATGCACTCTCGCGCAGCGATTCCGAGGTGAATGCTATCTATAGCTATATTATGTTCAATCTCTCCTATAAGTTCAACAACACAGGTGGCAAGAGCAAGGATAAGCAGGGCAAGGGCAATGGAATGCGCGGATATGGAATGCCTGGCGGCTTCCCACCCCCTCCCGCAGGAATGCCGGGCGGTGGCGGCGGTTTCAGGCCGTTCTAATGAGTCAGGCTGTTTCTATGGTGTTAAAAGAGGTGAAAAAACAGTTTTTCGCCTCTTTTTTTATATGTTAATGGTTATATTCGCAATTGAAATTCAAAATGTGAACTATGGACTGGTGGTGGCTCTATTGGCTCTATTGGATTGTGGTGATAGCTCTTATGGTGAGGGTGCTGCTAAGGAACAGCGACAGCGTGAAGACGTTGGCGTGGATAATGGTGTTTGTGTTCATTCCTTTCCTTGGGCTGTTTCTCTACTTCTTTTTTGGACGCGATACACGCCGGAAAAAGATGGTGGGCAGGCGTATGCTTGCGCAGATTAAGCAGAGAGCCGGTTTAGAGGTGAAGGGTGGCGGAAAGGCTTGCTTGCAGCCCGAGTATTTACCGCTTGCCACATTTCTCGAGAATACCTCCTCGGCGTCGCTGTTGTCGGCCGATGAGGTGGAGGTTATTGCCGACACATCGCTTTTTGCCGAGCGTCTCTTCAGCATTGTGGAGTCGGCCAAGAATCACATTCACATTCAGTTCTATATTTTCGAGGAGGATGATTTTGGCAAGCGTGTGCGCGATTTGCTTGTGAAGAAGGCGAGTCAGGGTGTTGAGGTGCGTCTCATATATGACAGTGTGGGGTGCTGGAGCGTGGATAAGGAGTTTTTTGAGGGGATGCGCTGCGCCGGCATATATGTGGAATCTTTCCTGAAGGTGCGTTTCCCCATCCTGTCGAACAGGGTGAACTATCGTAATCACCGCAAGTTGGTGGTGGTTGATGGCGTGGTGGCAATGGTGGGTGGTTGTAACATTGCCGATAGGTATGTCAAGGGGGTGAACGGCGGCACTTGGCGCGATACAATGTTGTTGCTGCGTGGCGGGGCTGTCAATGGTGCTCAGGCGGCATTCCTCGTGGACTGGTGTTTTGCCAGCCGCACGATGCTTGGTGGTAAAGGCTATTTCCCGCTGCAGCAGCAAGGCAACGGCCCCCTGGTGCAGGTGGCAACGTCTAATCCTGTTGGGGCGGTGAGGCCTGTTGCAGGTGCTTTTGTAAAGGTGCTGTCTGTGGCAAGAAGGTATGTCTATCTGCAGACTCCCTATTTTATGCCCGATGCGGCCTTTCTTATGGCATTGAGGAATGCGGCACTTTCGGGGGTGGATGTAAGGCTTATGATTCCTGAAAAATCGGACAGCACAATTGCCGATTATGCTACAAAATCCTATCTTGGCGGTCTGCTGGATGCGGGTGTCAAGGTTTATCTCTATTGTGGTGGTATGCTGCACAGCAAGACATTGGTGTGTGATGATATGCTCTCCTCTGTGGGCTCCACAAATCTCGATTTTCGCAGTTTCTTCTATAACTTTGAAGTAAATGCGTTTGTCTATGACAAAGGTGTGGCTCAAAAAATGAAAGAGTGTTTCTCAAAGGATATTGGGCTGTGCAGGCAACTGACTGTGGGCGAGTATAATGCCCGCCCGTTCCTCAAACGCTGTGTAGAGTCGCTTGTGAGGCTGCTGTCTCCACTGCTGTAAACGGTGGTGTGATTTTTTCTGACGGGGAACTCCCGTTGTGGTGTGCCCGATGACTGCTTAAAGGGTATCAAGCTCGTGCTTTATGCCAAGCAACTCCTCTTTTATGGCTTTCAAACGGTCTATAACCTCGCTGTTTGTGTCGGCATTCTCTTTTGTTAAAGCGTTCTTCAACTGTTTCTTTGCGCCTGAAAGTGTGAGGCCGCGCTCCTTTACAAGGTGATAGATTGTGCGCAGTTTCTTAATGTCCTCTCTGGTGTAGCGGCGCACCCCGTTGGCTCCCTTGTAGGGCGATACCTGCGGAAAGACGCTCTCCCAATAGCGTAGCGTGGTCTCTGTAGTGTTCAACTCCTTGGCTACCTCCTTTATGGAGTAGTACATTTTCAGGTCTTTGTTATTGTTGAGTGCCATAATCAGTCGTAAATTTTTCCGTGGTTCTCGGCCATCTGCAACATCTGGTCATAACCGTCGGCATCCAGGTCCATAAAGTAGTAGTTGATGGGGTTTACGTGGCGTCCCTTGACAATAACCTCGTAGTGAAGGTGGGGACCGGTGCTCTTGCCCGAATTGCCACTCAAGGCAATCTGTTCGCCGCGCACCACCTTTTGCCCTTTCTTTACCATAAATTTCTTGTCGAGAAGATGGGCATAGAGTGTCTTGTAGCCATATCCGTGGTCTATGACAACAGTGTAACCATAGCCCGACATCCACTTGGCGCTCTCGATGACGCCATCGGCTGTGGCATAGACAGGTGTCTTTTTATCACAGGAGAAGTCCATTCCCTTGTGGTAGGTGCGCACGTTGTAAATGGGGTCTATTCTATAGCCATAGCCCGATGCTGTGCGCTTGAGGTCTCTGTTGGATATTGGCTGTATTGCGGGTGTGTGGCGCAGACGTGTCTTGGAGTCCTTGTCCAATGCCACAATCTCATCAAAAGATTTTATCTGCAGATAGAGCTGTTTTTCAAGAAGGTCGAGTTTTTGCGTTGTTTCTACAAGCAGCTCTGAATTGTCCATCTTCAGCAGCTCGTCATAGCGGTTGGTGCCACCATAGCCGGCATCGCGCACGTCGGATGAGAGTGGCTCGGCATCGAGCATCACGCGATAGAGGTTGTCGTCGCGCTGCTGTATATCCTTGAGCACAAGCATTGCATTATCGAGGCGCTTGGCGAGAATTTCGTATTGTGCCAAAATCTGTGAATTCTCGTTCTCGAGCTTTTCAACCGATGGCTTGTCTACAAAGATGTGAAAGACAAGGAACGAGAGACCGCCGAAAATGATGAACAGCATTGCACGGCGCAGAATGGTCAGCAGCCTTTGTGCAAGGTTGGGGTAGACACGGTCATAGGTCCTGGTGTCGGGGTTGAATATGTAGTATACTTTTCGCATCGGCGTCTGTTGTTAGGCAAAAATAGTAAAATCGCACTTTTTATGCAAATATATTTTATTAAAGCAGGTGAAACGTGGATAAATAGGGACGGATGCCCAATATTATTTGCCCCAACGGTGCATTTTTTCTTTAAAAAATAGTAACTTTGCACGATTATTGCGCGCGCGGCGCATTGTTGCCGCGGTGTGTTGTAAGTTGTATAATAAATTTAAGAGAAAGATATGCTCACATCAAAAGAAATTAGAGATTCGTTCAAAGCGTTCTTTGAACAAAAGGGGCACTTGATTGTTCCTTCTGCCCCAATGGTGGTGAAGGACGACCCCACACTGATGTTTACCAATGCAGGTATGAACCAGTTCAAGGATATCATCCTTGGCAACGCTCCCGCGAAGAGCAAGCGTGTTGCCGACTCGCAGAAGTGTCTGCGTGTGAGCGGAAAGCACAACGACCTTGAGGAGGTGGGCCACGATACCTATCACCACACAATGTTTGAGATGCTTGGCAACTGGTCATTCGGCGACTATTTCAAGGAGGACGCCATCAACTGGGCGTGGGAGTACCTCACACAGGTGGTTAAGCTCGACCCCGAGCGTATGTATGCTACAGTGTTCGAGGGTAGCGAGGCCGAGGGTCTTGCACGCGACAACGAGGCTGCAGCCATTTGGGAGAAGCACCTGCCTGCAGAGCGCATAATCAATGGTAACCACAAAGATAACTTTTGGGAGATGGGCGATACAGGTCCCTGCGGCCCCTGTTCCGAGATACACGTGGACCTGCGAAGCGATGAGGAGAGGGCCAAAATCAATGGTCGCGACCTTGTAAACGGCTCACACCCCCAGGTGATTGAGATATGGAACCTTGTGTTTATGCAGTACAACCGTATGGCTGACGGACACCTCGAGGAGTTGCCCGCAAAGGTTATTGATACCGGTATGGGCTTTGAGCGTCTCTGTATGGCTCTTCAGGGCAAGCAGTCAAACTATGATACCGATGTCTTCCAGCCTATAATCAAGGCTATAGGTGCTCTATCGGGCAAGAACTATGGTGATGATGCTCAGGTTGATGTGGCTATGCGAGTGATTGCCGACCACATACGCACCATCTCATTCTCAATAACAGACGGCCAGTTGCCTTCAAATGCCAAGGCCGGTTATGTTATCCGCCGCATCCTGCGTCGTGCAGTGCGCTACGCCTACACTTTCCTCGACCAAAAGCAGGCATTTATGTATAAGCTGGTGCCCACTCTCATTGAGAATATGGGCGATGCTTATCCCGAGCTCAAACAACAGCAGGAGCTTATAACCAAAGTTATGAAGGAGGAGGAGGATTCATTCCTTCGCACTCTTGAGACCGGTATCGGCATGCTCGACAAGATAATGGCCGCTACAAAGCAAGCCGGCAAGGAGGAGATCAGCGGTGTAGAG
>JAEIGA010009918.1_pt1 | contig 14432 bp, 10 predicted proteins | sample 9270691 | NCBI WGS metagenome assembly JAEIGA01 (sample SAMN17057246, study PRJNA624740) | gut metagenome | biome: biome; isolation source: fecal sample | host: Bos grunniens | place: China: Xizang | collected 2019 | reverse complement strand
TTCAATTCCATCTATGAAGCCGGAAACCAGATTGTAATCACCTCGGACCGCCCTCCGATGGAAATGTCCCTGCTGGATGACCGTCTGCGCACTCGTTTTGAGGGAGGTCTGATGGCGGACATCGCCCCGCCGGATCTGGAAACGCGCATGGCCATTGCCCGCAACAAGGCAACACGGCTCGGTCTCCTTCTTCCGGATGAGATTATTGAATACATTGCCGCTTCCATCACTGCAAATGTCCGTCAGCTGGAAGGCGTCATCAAACGTTTAACGGCCTACAGAGATATTTTAAACGACGATATCACCAAAGAATCGGTTGACCGCGCGATTGAAGATGTGACACGAAACGGAACGGATATCCCAAATCCCGATAATATTATCAGGGAGACGGCAAAGTATTTTTCCCTGAAGCCGGAGGACCTGAAGGGAAACAACCGTTCCCGTGAAATTGCCATTCCTCGGCAGATTTCCATGTATCTGCTGCGTCAGCTGACAAATCTTTCCCTGAATGACATTGGGAAAGAACTGGGCAGGAATCATACAACCGCTCTCAGTTCCATCCGAAAGATTGAAGAAATGATGCGTACGGATTCAGAAATGACGGGTGTAATCCGTGACATCACATCCAACATCACAACAAGCTCCGGATCCAGCTGATTTTTCAACCGAAAGATGTCGAAATTTTGCTTTTTTTCTGTTTAAAACTTTCTCTCTTTATTTTTAAACATTATCAACATAGTTTTAAACAATTTTTTCGACAGCTGATTCTGCCCGGATTCCTTTATTTTTTTCAGTTTTCGACATCATTTTTTTCTACTACTAATCATTCTAAAATAATATATATCTTTTACTTTAAATGAGGTGATTTTTTTGAAGATTCTCTGTGAAAAAAGCATTCTTCAGACAGCGGCTGCAAATGTTTCGCGTGCGGCAGCGAGCAAGAGCCCGGTCCCGGCCATGGAAGGCATTCTTTTTGAGGCCAGGCAGAGAAGTTTGAAGCTGACGGCATTCGACTCCAAAATCGGGATGTACACTTTTATAGAAGCAGACGTCCCTCAGGAAGGAAACGTGGTACTGCCGGCTCGTTTTCTGGTAGACTTGCTTCGCAGACTTCCGGATGGAATGATGAGCATTGAGTCGGATGAAAATCTTTCTGTCGGCATCCGATGCGGAAGAACGGAATTTCACCTCATTGGTCTGGATCCGGACTCTTTTCCGGAACTGAATGTGGTAAATCCCCGTCAGACAATCAGAATTCCGGAAGGTCTTCTGAAGAGCATGATTAATCAGACTGTTTTTGCAGTTTCCACATCAGACAGCAGGCCTTTATATATGGGTGTTTTGTTCGAAGTGGGTGCGGGAGAACTGACAATGGTCGCCATTGACGGATACCGGATGGCAAAACGCAATGAAGAAATCGAAAGCGGCTGCATGCAGCCGTGTAGTTTCATTATTCCTGGAACTTCCCTGAACGAAGTGGAACGCCTTTGCGCTGCGGACGGGAAAGAAGAGGTCGTAATTGCACTTGGTGATAAACACGCATCTTTTTCAGTCGGAAATACCGTCCTGATAAGCCGCCGGCTTGAGGGTGAGTTCATGAATTACCGAAAGTCGATCCCGACCAGTTTCCGTTATGAGATCATTGTGGAACGTGAAGAAATGATCCGTGTAATTGATCGGGTTTCTCTCGTGATTAAAGAAAAGCAGAATTCTCCGGTTAAAATGATCGTAGGAGACGGAATACTGCAGTTTTTCTGTACAACCTCTTTCGGACACGCCGAAGATGTCTGCATTTGTGAAGGAAGCGGAGAAGGAATGAGGATCGGTTTTAACGACAGGTACTTTATGGATGCTCTGAAAGCGGCAAACGAGGAAAAGCTTCGGATTTCCATGAATACACCGACAGCCCCGATTATTATTGAAGCCGCGGAAGGAGGACAGTATCTCTATATGGTGCTGCCCGTCCGTCTGCGGGAAGGCGACTGACAGCATGGAACGCATTGCAATCAAAACGGATTTTATTAAGCTGGAAGCTCTCTTGAAGTTTTCCGCACTGACTTCCTCCGGCGGTGAAGCGAAAACGGTTATCGGCGAAGGTCTGGTCGGAGTGAACGGGGAAACCTGTCTGCAGAGGGGAAGGAAAATTTATCCGGGAGATATTGTGTCTTTCTGCGGGGCGGAACTGATGGTGGAGAAGGAAGAAAACAAACAGAAATGATTTCTGTTTACAGGCATGCATTGAAGTATAACAGATGAAAGTTCTTAAAATCGCGCTGAACGGATTCCGAAACTACGAATGGGAAACGGTGGAATTTTCGGGAGACACAAACATTATCTGCGGAGATAATGCGCAGGGAAAAACCAATTTACTGGAAGCGGTCTATTATCTGTCCTGCGGGAAGAGTTTCCGGACCCGGATGGATCGGGAGCTTGTCGGATTTCCGTATTCAGAAGCCGAAATTCTGGCAGACATTTTCAGCCGCGGGAGAGAACAGACCATAAGGATCCGGCTCTGCCCGGGACAGGCTAAAAAAATCACGGTAAACGGCGTCCGGAAAACGGGAACGGAACTTGCACAGACGATGAATGTTGTTCTTTTCTGCCCGGATGATCTGAACCTCATTAAAGAAGGCGCTCAGATTCGCAGGAGAATGATGGATCAGGCTATTTCCCAGATTCGGCCGAAGTATGCCGCCCTGCTGACGGAATTTAACCGGCTGTATGAACAAAAAACCAGAATTTTGAAGGACTGGAAAGAAAAGCCGTCGCTTCTGGACACGCTGGATGCCTTTTCCGACGGATTGTGCAGGGTTTCCGCACAGCTGATCCGTTACCGCGCCGCGTATCTTGAACGTCTGAATTCCGCGGTAGGAGGCATTCACGAGGAATTTTCCGGGCGGGGAGAACATCTGGAACTGCAGTATCATACCGTCAGTACCGTAAAGGATCCGTTTGCCAGTGCGAAGGAAATCTATTACGACATCTGTGACCATCAGGAATCACATCGTCAGGCGGAACTGGACAGCGCTCTCTGCCTGACAGGGGCCCATAAGGATGATGTGGACTTTCTGATTAACGGCGTTTCTGCCCGGAGTTATGCCTCACAGGGGCAGACCCGGACGGCGGCACTTTCGGTAAAGCTTGCGGAACGGGATATTATTCTTCAGGAGACGGGAGAGTACCCGGTCCTCCTGCTGGATGATGTGTTATCCGAACTGGATGAAAAAAGGCAGTCTTTTGTGCTGAACCGCATCGGCGGGGGGCAAACCCTGATTACCTGCTGTGAGGACGCAGAAATATCATCGCGGACCGGAGGAAAGGTCTTTTTTGTTGAAGGAGGACGAATTCGGCCGTGTACCTGAACATCGGAAAAACTGCCGTAATCCCGGAAGAAACAATCATCGGCATTTTTGATCTGGATACAACGACACAGTCATTCCTCACAAGAGAATTTCTGACTGCCGCCGAAAGGGGAGGGACTGTGACAAACGCAGCGGAGGATATCCCGAATTCCTTTATCCTGTGTGAAGAGAGAAAGGCAGTCAAAGTATATCTTTCGCAGAGCACATCCAGAACCTTATCAAAACGCATGAACCAAAAGGAAGAAGAACGGAGAACAACATGGCGGAAATCAATGAACTGACCCAGAAAGTGACAGAAGAATACGACGCATCACAGATTCAGGTGCTGGAAGGTCTGGAAGCGGTAAGAAAAAGGCCCGGTATGTATATCGGATCAACTTCCTCTTCCGGCCTGCATCATCTGGTCTATGAAATTGTGGATAACTCCATCGACGAAGCGCTTGCCGGTTTTTGCACCCATATCGAAGTTGTGATCGAACAGGGAGATATCATCCGGGTTTCGGACAACGGTCGCGGGATCCCGGTGGATATCCAGGAACAGACCGGCAAGAGCGCGCTGGAAGTCGTCTTTACCGTGCTGCATGCCGGCGGCAAATTCGGCGGCGGCGGATACAAGGTGTCCGGCGGACTGCACGGGGTGGGCGCATCGGTTGTCAACGCGCTGTCAGAGTGGCTTCAGGTTCAGGTTCATAAAGACGGGAAAATCTACCAGATGGGGTTTTCCCGGGGAGACATTACTGAGGAAATTCACATTGTCGGAGAGACAGACCGTACCGGGACCACGGTGCGCTTCAAGCCGGACCCGGAAATGTTTGACGATACGGTCTACGACTATGAAATCCTGCATACCCGCATGCGGGAACAGGCGTTTCTGAACGGCGGGCTGATGATTACGCTGGAAGATTGCCGGGAAGGGCGGGAGCGCAGGGAGAGTATGCGCTATGAAGGCGGAATCCGGGAATTTGTCACCTGGCTGAATCAGCACAAAACGCCGATCCACGAAGACGTGATCTATCTTTCCGGCAGCAAAAGCGACGCCATAGCGGAAATCGCGCTGCAGTATAACGACGGCTTCAACGAAACCCTGATTTCATTTGCCAACGACATCCACACCCCGGAAGGCGGCATGCATGAAACCGGGTTCAAGACCGCCCTGACAAGAGTGATCAACAACTACGGTCAGAAATACAACATCATCAAAGGTGACGACAAGGTCTCGGGAGAGGACGTGCGCGAAGGCATCTCCGCCGTCATCTCGGTAAAGCTGCCGGAAGCGCAGTTTGAGGGACAGACCAAGCAGAAGCTCGGCAACGCCTATATCCGCACCCTGGTTGACTCCATTGTCAATGAACAGCTGATGGAGTATTTCGAGGAACACCCGGCCGCGGCAAAAGCCGTTCTTGAAAAGGCCATGATGGCGAACCGGGCAAGAGAAGCCGCCCGAAAAGCACGGGAATCCGTCCGGCGCAAAACCGGCCTGGAAAGCGGCCAGATGCCCGACAAACTGCAGGACTGCAACGAGAGGGATCCCTCTCTTTGCGAGATTTATATCGTCGAGGGCGACTCCGCCGCAGGTTCTGCCATCCAGGGCCGGGACAGCCGTTTTCAGGCGATTCTAGCCATGTGGGGCAAGATGCTGAACGTCGAGAAAGCCCGTGCGGATAAAATCTACGGGAACGATAAACTGTATCCTCTCATTGTGGCGCTCGGCGCGGGCATCGGGGACGAGTTCAACATTGAAAAACTCCGGTATCACAAGATCATCATTATGGCAGATGCTGATGTCGACGGTTCGCACATCCGCACGCTGCTGCTGACTTTCTTTTTCCGCTATATGCGGCCTCTCATTGAGCGGGGCTATGTCTATTCCGCCGTTCCTCCTCTGTACAAGCTGACCCGCGGGAAGACGCAGCGCGTTGCGTATTCCGATGAGCAGCGCGACCAGATCAGCAGTGAGATGCGAGGAGACAATCCGAACGTCAAGGTGGACATTTCCCGCTTCAAAGGCCTCGGCGAGATGGATCCGCACGAGCTCTGGGAAACCACCATGGACCCGGAAAAGCGCTCGCTGCGGCGCATCACGCTCGGCGACGCCATTCATGCCGACCGGGTGTTCACCGTTCTGATGGGCGAAGAAGTGGAACCGCGCAAGGAATGGATTGAGCAAAACGCCCGCTATGTGGGCAATCTGGACATCTGAGGTACCGGAATATGGCACATAAAAGAGATTACAAGCCGGAAGACATTCTGTTTCCGAACCAGGTGATTACCGAGTCGGAACTGGTCGGCGAAATGCAGCGAAGCTATATCGACTATGCCATGAGCGTCATCGTCGGCCGTGCGCTGCCCGATGTGCGCGACGGCCTGAAGCCGGTGCACCGCCGCATTCTGTACACGATGTACGAATCGGGCCTGAGTTCGGACAAGCCCTTTAAAAAATCTGCCACCTGTGTCGGCGATGTGCTCGGCCATTATCATCCGCACGGAGACGCATCGGTCTACGACGCCATGGTGCGCCTGGCGCAGGACTTTTCCATGCGCTACATGCTGGTTGACGGACACGGCAACTTCGGTTCCGTCGACGGCGATCCCCCTGCGGCGTATCGTTATACCGAGGCCAGGCTTTCAAAAATTTCAAATGAGATGCTTCGCGACATCGAGAAGGATACCGTCGACTGGGATCCGAACTTTGATGAAAGCCGGAAGGAGCCGCGCGTCCTCCCCTCCCGTTTCCCGAACCTGCTCGTGAACGGCTCCAGCGGCATTGCCGTCGGTATGGCGACCAACATTCCGCCCCACAACCTGACCGAAGTCATCAATGCCTGTGTTTGCGTACTGGAGAACCCGAACGCCAACCTCATGGATCTGATGCAGCACCTGACGGGTCCGGATTTTCCGACCCGCGGGATTATCATGGGCAGAAGCGGAATTATGCAGGCCTATGCAACCGGCCGCGGGAAGATCGTTCTGCGGGCCCGGGCGGAATTTGAGGAACACGGGCAGAACCGCACGCGTATCATTGTGACGGAACTCCCTTACCAGGTCAACAAACGACAGCTGATCCGCAACATTGCCGACCAGGTTCACGACAAACGGTTGGAAGGCATTTCAGACCTGCGTGACGAGACCGACCGCAACGGCATGCGCATTGTGATAGAACTCAAGCGCGATGCAAACCCTCAGGTTGTCCTGAACCGGCTGTACAAGCAGACCGCACTGCAGTCCAGTTTCTCCATCAACATGCTGGCCCTGGTCAATAACCAGACCCAGCCGAAAATCCTGAACCTCCGCAGTATTCTGGATGAGTATCTCGTTTTTCAGGAAGATCTGATCGTCCGACGCACCCGCTTTGATCTGAAAAAGGCCGAAGAGCGCGCCCATTTGCTGGAAGGCCTGCTGCTGGCGCAGGACAACATCGACGAAGTGATCCGCATCATCCGCAACAGCTACGACAACGCAAAGCAGAACCTGATGGCGCGCTTCGGATTCTCCGATGTGCAGGCACAGGCCATCTGCGACATGAGGCTGATTCAGCTGCAGGGTCTGAACCGGGAAAAACTGGAAGAAGAATACCGCCAGCTGGAGGAAAAGATCGCATATTACAAAGAACTGCTGGCGGATCCGGAAAAGATCAAGGGAGTTTTAAAAGACGAGCTGATTGCCATCCGGGATAAATTCGGCGACGAACGGAAAACGGAAATTCAGGATGTGGATGACGAGATCGTCCTCGAAGACCTCATCGAAGAAGAAGAATGCGTCTTTACCCTGACCCACGGCGGATACATCAAGCGTCTGCCGGTCAGCGAATACCGTGCCCAGGGTCGCGGCGGAAAGGGCGTCCGCGCCATGTCGACCAAGGAGGAGGATTACGTCAGGACGGTCTTTACGGCCTCGACCCACGACAATATCCTGTTCTTTACCTCAAAAGGGCGCGTCTTTGTCCGGAAAGGATATACCATTCCCGCGGCCGGCCGCGCTGCCCGAGGAACCAATATCGTCAACATTCTGCCCATCGAACTCGGCGAGCAGAATGAGAAAGTCAGCGCGATGATCCGCGGCCGTGGTTATGAAGCGGATAAATATCTGTTCTTCGTGACCCGGAACGGAACGGTCAAGCGCATCAGTCAGGCGGCTCTGAAAAACCTGCGAAACAGCGGGATCCGCGCTATCAGCCTCGATGAAGGCGATGAACTGATCGCTGTCCTGCCGACCGAAGGAGAAGAAAAAATCATCATCTCAACCCATAACGGGCAGTCGATCCTGATTCCGGAGACGGATGTCCGTGTTATGGGCCGCACCGCGGTTGGCGTCCGCGGCATCCGGCTGCGCGGCGGCGACTATGTGGTCGGTGCGGGAAGCAGCGCCGAAGGCGATTGCCTCCTCAGCATCACGGAAAAGGGCTTCGGCAAGCGTACGGCGCTGGAGGAATACCGGTATCAGAGCCGCGGCGGAACCGGTGTCATCAGCCACAGGATCACGGAAAAGACGGGTCCGGTTGCCGCCGTTAAGGTGGTGCGCCCGGAAGAGGATATTCTCCTTGTAACAGACGACGGCACCATGATCCGTGTCCGGGTTGACCGGATTTCGGAAATCGGCAGAAACTCCCAGGGTGTCCATGTGATGCGTTTGGCCGAAGGCAGCCGGGTCATTGATATTGAGAAGACGGAACGCGTAACGGATCCGGAGAATCAGACGGCTGAGGATTCGGACCTGATTCTCAGTGCGGAAGTCCCGGAAGAAGCTCAGGAAGCAGGCGAAACGCCGGAGACGGAAGAACCGTGAAACAGGTCAGCATCTATACGGACGGCGCCTGCAGCGGAAATCCCGGCCCCGGCGGCTGGGGAGCGATCCTGATCTACAACGGCAGGGAAAAGGAACTCTCCGGCGGGGAGGGGCAAACCACCAACAACAGGATGGAACTGCTTGGTGTGATTTCAGCCCTGCAGGCGCTGAAGGAACCCTGTGAGGTTGATCTCTGGTCCGACTCCAAGTATGTCATTGATGCACTGGAAAAAGGCTGGGCGGAAAACTGGAAGCGGAGAGGCTGGGTAAAGCCGGACAAAACCCCGGCAAAGAACCCGGATCTCTGGGATACGCTTCTGCAGCTCACCGCTCAGCACGCGATGCACTATCACTGGGTAAAAGGACATGCCGAAAACCCATACAATAACCGCTGTGATGCGCTTGCGGTCCGGCAGAGGGACCGCTTTGCCGAAGCGGAAGGACAGATAATATGCTGAAACTCAGAGAAGCAACCACGACAGAACTGGGGCGCTGGTACAGCGCCCTTGAAACTGATTTTGACAGGCGGGAACTGCTGCCGCTTGGCGCGATCCGGAAAGCGGTTCGCAGGGGAGATCAGGAGTTCCTGCTTTTTTATGAGGAACAGACCGGGATCCCGGAAGGCTATGCCCTGGTCTGTACGAGAAATGTCTACGGCTATGTGCTGCTGAAGTATTTCGGGATTTTCCCATGGTACCGGGATCAGGGCGTCGGGGTCGCGGCCATGCGCCTTTTACACAAGCGCTATGCGGACCGGCAGGGCGTCCTTGCCGAACTCACGGCCTTCGATGACAGCGAAGACGAGTCCTACCTGCGTAAGCTCGAACGCTTCTTCCGGCGCTTCGGCTATGTCGAAGTGCCCTGCAGTTACCGTCTGGGCGGCGCTGATGTGACATTGACGGTTAAACCCGTCCGAGGCTCTGCGGAAATAGCGCCGGTTGCACGGCGGATGCTGCTGGACTTTTATTCGCGCTGTCTGCGCCCCAGCCAGATGGAAGGAATGCTTCGTTTCGATCCATGAAGGAACTGACCGACCAGATACTGCATCATAAGGAATTGGCCGCTCTCCCGGATCTGCCGGAGAGCGGCGGGCTTCCTGCGCTTATTTCCGGTCTGTCTGCTGTGCATCGGGCCAATCTGGCCGCTGCGCTTTCGCTCCGGCTGAGCAGGCCGCTTTTTGTTTTGACGCCGGATGACACGTCGGCAGAAAACTTTGCCCGTGATCTGCAGAGCATGCTCGGCTTGCCGGTACAGACACTCGGCCTGCGGGAGTTCTGTTTTCTTCCTGCCGAGGCGGTCTCCCGCCGGACGGAGCAGCAGCGCTTAACCGCGCTGCACGCGCTCGCCGTAAGCAGTGCCGGGGTAACACCGCCCCCGGTTACGGTGGCGTCGGTTTCCGCCATGCTGCAGCGGACGATTCCGGCAGAGATCCTCCGCAGAGCGGCATTTTCCCTGCGCGTCGGGGAATGCGTCCCGATGGAAGATGTGCTGGATGCCCTGGTCCGCTGCGGATATGAGAGGACCGAACAGGTCGAAGGACCCGGGCAGTTTGCCTGCCGCGGCGGTATTCTGGACCTGTTTACCCCGGCGGAAGATCTGCCGGTGCGCATGGAATTCTGGGGCGACGACATTGACTCCATGGGCTTTTTTGATATTTCTACCCAGAGACGGGAGGAAAACATCGACGCATGCACCGTTCTCCCTGCGGCTGAAGCCCTGCCGACGCTGTGCCCGGGCGGCGTCGATGTTCTGAGCCGGAAAATCGAAGAACTTGCGGAACGCTATACAAAACGCCGCAGCAGCGAACTGTCCGGGAAGCTTGCCGCATCGGCGAGAGCAGATGCTGAGAAAGTGAGGACAGGCCTGCGGATACCGGATCTGGACCGCTGGCTGCCGCTGCTGTACCCGGCGGCAACCGGGTTTGACTATATTCCGCCGGACGCGCTTTTGTTTGTGGATCAGCCGACGCGCTGCAGCGAGATGGCAAGGGATTACCGGAAGCAGCTGGGAGAGGATCTGCGCATGCTGCAGAAAGACGGTCTCTGTCTCTTCGAGGCCGACCCTTTCTGCTTCCCTCCGGAAGAAATCTGGAAAGAACTGGAGCGCTTTCCGGTGTTTGCAGCGGATGCATTCACATTGGGGCGCGGAGGGTTCCGGCCGAAAACTCTGCTCAGCATTCCGGCAAAACAGCTGCCCACCTATGCCGGAAATGCCCAGGCGGCCGCGGACGATATGAAGGTTTACCGGAAACAGGGCTACCAGGTTGTGATCCTGGCCGGCGATGAACGCCGGGCAAAGGTCCTGCAGGCATACCTGAAGGAGCACGGGGTCCCGGTGCTGATCCGGCCGGGGATGGAAATCCTGCCGGAACCCGGCGACTGCTGTATCGGGATCGGCGCCCTTTCTGCCGGTATGGAATATCCCGGTCTGAAGCTGGCCGTGCTGACCGATGCGCAGCTGCTTCGCGGGAAGTCCCGGAAGCGAACGGTAAGAAAACTCCCGGCTGACCGGAAACACATCGAAAGCTATGCCGACCTCTCAGTTGGGGACTATGTCGTGCATGAAGCGCACGGCATCGGCCGTTTTGCCGGCATTACCAAAATGCAGGTAGACGGCGTGGAAAAGGATTATATCAAAATTAATTATGCCGGGACGGATGTTCTGTATGTTCCGGCGACACAACTGGACCTGGTATCCAAATATACAGGCGGCGGGGAGGATCGAAGCGTCCGCCTCTCCAAAATGGGCGGGACCGAATGGGCAAAAACCAGAAGCCGGGCCAAAGGCGCGGCAAAGGAAATGGCGCGCAAACTGATCTCTCTCTACGCGGAACGCCAGCGTCTGCCGGGCTATGCGTTTTCCCCGGACAGCACCTGGCAGCGTGAATTTGAGGAAAACTTCCCGTACACCGAGACCGACGACCAGCTTCGCTGCACGGCCGAAATTAAAAAAGACATGGAGTCTTCCGTCCCGATGGATCGCCTGCTCTGCGGAGACGTCGGCTTCGGGAAAACGGAAGTTGCCTTCCGTGCGGTGATGAAGTGCGTTCTGGACGGAAAGCAGGCGGCGATCCTGGTCCCGACCACGATTCTTGCCCAGCAGCACTACCAGACCGCCCTCCAGCGTTTTTTTGGTTTTCCGGTCGAAATCGAGACGCTGAGCAGGCTGGGCAACGGCGGCGGAAATACCCGGACCCTGCGGGATCTGGAAAACGGCAAGTGCGACCTGGTCATCGGGACGCACAGGCTTCTGTCCAAAGACGTACACTTTAAAAACCTCGGTCTTCTGGTCGTGGACGAGGAGCAGCGTTTCGGCGTGACGCACAAGGAGCATATCAAGGAGCTGTCTCACGGCGTCGACGTACTGACATTGTCCGCAACGCCGATACCCCGCACAATGAACATGGCTCTGAGCGGCATCCGCGACATGTCCACCATCGACGAAGCTCCGGAAGACCGCCTGCCGGTGCAGACCTTTGTCATGGAACACGACTGGAACCTGATTGCTGACGCCATCCGGCGTGAACTGCAGCGAGGAGGACAGATCTATTATCTGCACAACCGTATCGAAGACATCGACCGCACGGCATACCGCCTGTCACAGATGCTGGAAAACGTCAGCATTGCGGTGGCGCACGGGAAGATGGACAAGAATGAACTTGCCCGAGTCATGGACGGTGTTGTAAACGGGCAGACCCAGGTTCTGGTCTGTACCACGATCATTGAGACCGGCATCGATATCCCAAATGTCAACACCCTGATTGTCGAGGATGCGGACCGCCTCGGCCTGGCCCAGCTGCATCAGATCCGCGGCAGGGTAGGCCGTTCCTCACGAAGGGCTTCGGCCTATCTGACTTTCCGGCGGAACAAAGTCCTGACCGAAGATGCGGAAAAGAGGCTGACAGCTATCCGCGACTTTGCACAGTTCGGTTCCGGCATCAAAATTGCGATGCGCGATCTGGAAATCCGCGGCGCTGGAAATCTGCTTGGGGCTGAACAGTCCGGCCACATGGTCGATGTCGGCTATGACATGTACATGAAGCTCCTGAATGAGGCTGTTCTCGAGGAGCGCGGCATCCCGGTCCCGCAGAGGGCAGACTGCTCGGCGGATCTTGCGGTAGCCGCCAGCATCCCGGACCGGTACATCCCTTCCTCCGAACAGAGGATGGACTTTTACCGGCGCATCGCCATGCTCCGGACGGAAGACGAGGCGGATGATCTGCTGGATGAGATCATCGACCGTTACGGGGACCCGCCGCCGGGAGTGAACGCTCTGATTCAGGTGGCTATTCTCCGCGGCGTTGCCGGGAAAGCCGGCATCACGGACATTGTCCAGAAACAGGGAGAGCTGCGGTTTACCCTGAAGGATTTCGATATGGAAAAAGTATCCGAGCTGTATGCACGCCCGGAGTATAAAGGAAAACTGAGGGTCGAAGCAGGCTCCAAGCCCTGTCTCAGCCTGAAAATCAAATCCAAGAAAAACGTCATCAACGAAGCGCGCGAGTTTGCCCTTGCCTGGAGCGGGAGCGGCGCGGAAAGGAAAGAAGCATGAAAAAACTGATTTTTGTCCTGATCGGGCTTTGCCTGATTGCCGCCGTTGTCTTCGGCGTCGTGAGCATGAGGGGCGGATCGGCTACAGAAGCCGAGCCTGCAGGGACGGATCCCGTGGAAGCCGGCTGGGTCATGGACGAAATCGGCCCGCTGGAGGAAACGGAATCCGCTGCGGACGCGATGACAGGGGCGGTTACCCCTGCCCCGGAAGCCGCCGCGGAGCCTGTCAAACGGGTGGATTTCGAAGCGCTGTATGCACTGCATGATCCGGACGAGAAGGTTCTGTCCATCGGCAACAGGGAAGAAAGCTGGGGCGATTACTTTTATCTGCTTTACACCCAGAGCGAGCAGATTGAGAACTATTTTGATTCCATGGCGGCCTATTACGGCATGCGTTTTTCTTGGGACGATCCCGTGGAAGAAGACGGAAAGACCACCTACGCCGAAGCGGTGGTGGAAAGCGCCGGGAACCTGCTGAAGCAGCTGACTGCGCTGGAAACCTTTGCGGCGGAAAACAAGGTGGAAATCAGCGAAGAGATGCGGGCCATCATTGAAAAGCAGAAACAGGAGGATATCAGTTCCGTTTTGGGTGAAGAGGGAACGCAGGAGGCGTTCTTTGAGTATCTGGAAGGGATTTATCTGTCTCCGGAAATGTACGACCGTGCGGTAACCCAGAATGTGCTGTATCAGGAGTGCTTCAACACTCTGTACGGTCAGAATGCGGAAAAGGTTTCGAAAGAAACAGCCCTGAATTTCCTGAACGAAAACGGATACGTTTCGGCAGCGCACATCCTCTTCCTCTATAACGATCCGGAAACCGGAGAAGTCAGGGACGAGGAAACTCTGGCAGCGAACAAGACCAAACTGGAAAGCCTAGTAAAAGAGCTTCGCGGCTATACCGATCAGCGCGCAAGGGCAAAAGCGTTTCTGCAAAAGGCGGCAGATCTCAGTGAGGACAGCGGAAAGGCCTATTATCCCGAAGGGTATACCTATACTCCGGGAACCATGGGTCCGCAGTTTGAGGATGCGGTAAGCGCACTTGCGGAATACGAAATCTCGGGTGTGGTGGAGACGGATTACGGTTATCATGTAATCATGCGTCTGCCGCTCTCAGCCGATGCCGTGGTAGAACTGAATAACAGCACCGGAGAGCCGAGAACTGCCAGAATGCTGAGTGCCAACAAGGACTACGGGGAACGGCTTCAGACTCTTTCGGACTCGCTTTCGATAGAATGGCTTCCGGGCTGTGAGGCTCCCGTTCTGACGGACTATATTCACTGATTAAGGATTCTTTAAACCTCTGGAGAACACCATGAAAGTATCACAGCTGCCATATCGCCGCGTTACCCTCGACGAGGTTCAGTCTGTTATGGAAGACGTTCTGCCCCGCGTCCGGAATGCGAAATCCGTACAGGAAATCCTGGATGCCCGTGAAGACTACCTGAAGCTGATTCTGGAGTATCAGAGCAATGCGGCCCTTGCTTATATGCGGTATTCCATCAACACGGCGGACGAGTTCTATGTCGCCGAAAACAGTCATTACGACGAAATCGGTCCGGCGGTTCAGAATGCCGCGGTCGAGTCTGCTTCGGCATTGCTGGATTCCCCTTTCCGTGCGGATCTGGAAAAAGCATTGTCTCCGGTGCTGTTTCAGTCGATGGAAGTATCCCGCAAGGCCATGTCCGCCGATATCATCGACGACATGGTGGAAGAAAACAAACTCGTGCGGGAATACTCC
>JAEIGA010009917.1_pt1 | contig 14432 bp, 15 predicted proteins | sample 9270691 | NCBI WGS metagenome assembly JAEIGA01 (sample SAMN17057246, study PRJNA624740) | gut metagenome | biome: biome; isolation source: fecal sample | host: Bos grunniens | place: China: Xizang | collected 2019 | reverse complement strand
GGTTTCGCCCGCGCTCGCAAGCTCGTTTGAACCGCTTGAAACGATACGCGCGCGCGCCGCCGCTTCGTCGATTAAGTCAATGGCTTTATCGGGCAAAAAACGGTCGGTGATATAGCGGGAAGAAAGCTTTACTGCCGCTTCAATGGCTTCGTCGGAGATCACGATACCGTGATGCTGTTCGTATTTACTGCGAAGCCCTTTCAAAATAGAAATAGCGTCCTTTTCCGACGGCTCTTCCACCGAAACGGGGGTAAATCTTCTTTCTAACGCGCTGTCTTTTTCGATATATTTTCGATATTCTTCAATCGTCGTTGCCCCGATTACTTGCAACTCCCCACGAGAAAGCATAGGTTTTAAAATATTTGCCGCGTCCATACTCGAATCGGCGGAAGCTCCCGCCCCGACGATCGTGTGGATTTCGTCGATAAACAGCACGATATCCCCGTCTTCCATAACGGTATCCACGAGATCCTTTAAGCGTTCTTCAAAATCCCCGCGATATCTCGCCCCTGCCAGCATACCCGGTATATCCACCGAAAATACCGTTTTATTATAGAGCTGTTCGGGCACTTCGCCCAAGACGATAAGTTGCGCCAGCCCTTCGGCAATCGCGCTTTTTCCCACGCCCGGCTCACCGATTAAAACGGGGTTGTTTTTGGAGCGACGGGATAACACCTGCACGACCTTTTCAATTTCTTTTTTTCTGCCGATTACGGGATCAAGCTTACCTTTTCTCGCCCGTTCCGTCATATCTACACCGTACTGCAAGAGCTTTTCCGTCGTTTTTTTACTCGGCGCGCCCTTATCGAACAGACCTTCTTTCATTCTTTGCGGTGTGCGCAAAGATTTTTCTTGCGTATCTTGTCTATCAGGTTTTCCGCCTTTTTCAAAAACGGCGGGGTTTTCCTGTTCCAAAAAGCGTTCTTTATCCCGACGGAGTTTTTGCTCCCTTAACGCCGTCAACACGCTTTCTTTCAGTTCGCCCACGTCCACGCCAAGCTGTTTTAAAATTTTCACCGCGTAGCATACTTCACTTTCCAAAATTGCATAGAGCATATGCAACGTTCCCGCAACGCCGTCCGTTTCGCTCGCAAAGCGTATGGCGCGTTTAAACATATCTTTCGTCCGTTCCGTCATTCCTTCGATAGAAGAAGCCGTATTGATCGTACGCAAAAAAGGCGGAGTATACTTTTCTTTTTCCACGCCCGCCGACGCGAGCAAACGGTACGCCGAACAATTCGGCAAACACAAAAAACCGTAGACGATATGCTCGCTCCCTACGTAGGTTGCGCCACGCTCCAACGTGATTGCGTTGGCAACGTCGAGCGTTTGTCTTAAATTTTCCGATAATTTCGACATAGGTTCCATACCGTCCTCCATAGCGTACTTGGCTAATCCGTTCTTTCCTATTATATGCCCCGAACGGTTAATCCGTCCGTTGCACGAGTTCGGGCAATACTTTTTTAACGATTTCCGCACGCATTAAATCACATTCGTATTCGCTTGCCGTTTGCAACTCGTTGCCTAACCGAAAAGATGCAGGGCGCATATCGGCAAGAAAATTGTTAAAGTCTTTCATATCCCGCGCTTGCAAGAACCCAAGCGCCATGCCAAGCTTGACTTTGACCATACCTTCGGTCAGCTCTTTTAAAGGTAAAATCGCGCAATTCGTCAACGTGCCGTACGCGCGCAAGCAACCGTCTTTGAGCTTGATTTTCTCTTTTCGGAGCATACGCTCCCGTTCTCTAAGTTCCAAATCGCAAAGGCTCATCGTCACCTTGCTTACCATTTGCAAAATTTCCCCTTCCGAAACGCCGAGCGTGCGCTCGTTGCTGATTTGATAGCTGTATCCTTCCGCAAGCGAGCCTTCTCCGAACACCCCGCGCACGGTCATACCGCCTGATTTGAGTTCGGGCAATAAGTCTTCAAAGCTTCTATTCCAAGCAAGTCCGGGCAGAAACATCATTACTGACGCGCGCATACCCGTTCCGACGTTGCTCGGACAAGCCGTCAAATACCCTAATTTTTTATCGTAAGCAAAATTGATATTCGAAGAAATGTTTTCGTCGATTCCGCTCAACCGCTCGTACGTTCTAACTAAGTCGAAGCCTTGAAAGATATACTGTTCGCGCAAATGGTCTTCTTCGTTGACCATAATCGAAACGTCTTTGTCTTTTGAAATAAACGCCGCGCCAAAGTCTTTTCTCTTTAAAAGAGCAGGACTTATTAAATGTTGCTCTTGCAACAAATTCCCTTCTTCCGCGCTAATCTCGTCCATATCGTAGCGTTTGAAATTCCCCGCGCGTTTAATTTCATGCCCGACGATTTCGACGATTTCTTTGGCTTCCTTTTTCTTTAAGCGTTCGGGAAATTCGTAGGATTCTAAGTTTCTCGCGAGCCGTACGCGCGTGGACGTGACGATCGTTTGAATAAATTCGGGAGTTCTCACGTCAGTTCCCCCTTTTTCATTGCGGCAATGTCCGCACGGAGCGAAGCAAGCTCACGCTCGTAAATTTTTGCCGACGAGGAATTTTCCGATTTTTTCTTATCCAACAAAATTTGCACTTCGTGCGCGCGCTTGACGAGTTTTTCGATATCGCTCGAAGCTTCTTCTTTCCCGCAATGCGCTTCCGCCGCCCCTTGCATTTTAAGCACGACGGGCAACACCGCGCCCGAAAGATAAGAATAACACTTTGCGCACCCGACGAGCTTTTTTTGCTTAAACGCCGCAACCGTCATACCGCAAGCGGGACATACCGTACGCGGTTCTTTTTCGTCGCTTACGCTCACGAACAGACGGCAATAACATTCCAAGCAATAATATTCCGTCGTTTTCACCGTCTTTTTATCCACGATTTTACGCTTCTCGTAGGTTTTCGACGCTTGATTTTTCTTGCAATGACAGCACAGCATACCCCTTATTCTTGCTCCTTATTCTGTTGCTTACGGTTTTTTACGAGCGTGTAGCGGAAGAACGTCCAAAGCACTTCTAAAACCTGTAATGGTACGCCGAGAATAAAAAACACCCACGCGCCCGAAACGTCTGCGCCGAAGCGTTGACCGACGAACACCGTCGTTAAAAACGCTCCTAAAAGAGCCGACCAAATCACGAGCGAAACGGACAGGAAATTCAGCATTTTATATTTCCACACGGACGAGAATACGATTAAAAGAACCGCGTTGACGGGAATAGCGTAAATGAACGCCATCCATTCTTTAAGTTCGTCGTCAAACCAAAGAGTCGTTGCGGCAAACAGGCTAGTTGCCACCAACCACACGATACCGCTCGATAACAGCATAACCATAATGCGGAAGAAGGTAGATTTTTTCTTTTCCCTTTCCCGTTCCGCAACGATTTTCTCCGCTTTTTCCCCCACCAACTCGTCTAACGTCACTTTGAAAATTTCCGCGAGTTTTAACAAAATGTACACGTCAGGTACGCCGTTGCCCGATTCCCATTTAGAAACCGATTTATCCGAATAATTGATTTTTTCGGCAAGCTCCGCCTGCGTAAGGTTTGCCGCCTTACGGTATAAAGTCAAATTCTGCGCAATCCGCGCGTTGATCAAAGTAATATTCTCCATAGTATTATCATACCATTTTTTTTTCTTTCCGTCAAGTGCCTAACCCTGATTTTATACAGTTTTCACCTACGGTGAAAGGTTTTTTATCTAAATACGCCTAAATTATACGAAAAATCCCCAACGCAAGGTTGAGGATTTGATTTTTTAATAAGCTCTTGCGAACACGATAACGTGCTTTGCCTGCTTTCCGCAAACAGCGCAAGTTTCTTTTTGCTCGCCTTCGGCAAACACGCGCGCCGTCGCGCCCGTTTCTTCTTTGATTTTGTCTTCACATTCACGGCAACCGCACCAACCCGCTTTCACGAAGTTTCCGCCGTCTACCCCTTTCAAAATGCCTTGCATATCGTCGGCGTATACGATACGGTTTTCCCGACGGGTACGCGCGGCTTCGAGCATATCCTTTTGCACCGTAGATAACAGTTCTTTCACCGTTTGAACAGCGTTTTCTATAGGTTGTTCGCTCTTTTCTAAGGTATCTCTTCTCGCGCAGAGCATTTTGCCCGCTTCGATATCGCGCGGTCCAAGCTCGATACGAAGGGGTACGCCTTTCATTTCCCATTCGTTAAACTTCCAGCCGGGCGAATTGTCGCTGTTGTCGAAGACTACGCGAATACCCGCCTTTTCAAGCTCTGCTTTCAACGCTTCGCAAGCTTCCACGACCCCGCCTTTTCGCGCCGCAATCGGAACGATTACGCATTGCACGGGCGCAACGACAGGCGGAAGAACTAAACCGCGTTCGTCGCCGTGCGTCATAATCACTGCGCCGATTAAACGGGTGGATACCCCCCAAGACGAAGTGTACGCCGTCTGCAACACCCCTTCTTGTCCTAAGTATTGAATATTAAACGCTTTGGCAAAGTTTTGACCGAGATAATGCGAAGTACCCGCTTGCAAGCTCTTGCCGTCTTTCATCATGGCTTCCATCGTGTAGGTAGCTTCCGCGCCTGCGAATTTCTCCTTGTCCGTTTTTCTGCCCGTAAGCACGGGAATAGCAAGGCAATTTTCCGCAAACTCTTTATATACGCCGAGCATGGTCAGAGTGTCTTCTTGCGCTTCTTTTGCGCTTGCAAACGCCGTATGCCCTTCTTGCCACAAAAACTCGCTCGTTCTTAAAAAAGGACGGGTGGTTTTTTCCCAACGCATAACGTTGCACCATTGATTGACTTTCATAGGCAAATCGCGATAAGACTGCGTCCATTTCGACATCATCGTTCCGATAATCGTTTCCGACGTAGGACGAATGGCAAGCGGTTCGGCAAGCTCTTCCCCGCCCGCAACCGTGACGACCGCAATTTCAGGCGCAAACCCTTCCACGTGCTCCGCTTCTTTCGTGAAATAGCTCATAGGAATTAACAAAGGGAAATACGCGTTTTCCACCCCTTGTTTTTTAAATCTTGCATCTAATTCTTTTTGGATATTTTCCCAAATCGCATAACCGTAAGGTCGAATGACCATCGTGCCTTTTACAGGTCCGTAGTCCACGAGCTTGGTTTTAAGCACCACGTCGGTATACCATTGCGGGAAGTCCGCGTTAATGTCTGCGATTTGTTCTACGAATTGATTTTCTTTCGCCATAATTACCTTCTTTTCGACGGTGTTTTCCGTCCGTTTTTACATTTTTTTATTTCTATGAAATATTATACAAGAAAACACTTTATTTTTCAACCGTTTTAACGCCCTTTTCGTTTATTTTTCAAAAAACGCTATTAAAAAACGGTTTGGCGTATTCTAAACACTACGCCAAACCTTATATTTTACTTTCTATCTGAAAAATAATCAATACGCATTGCTTTTTTGACTTCCGAAAGCGTTTGCGCCGCTACCGCTTTGGCTTCTTCACTACCTTTATACAGCATATCCCAAATCGCAGGAATATCTTTTGCCAATTCTTCTCTTCTTAAACGGATAGGCTCTAAGGTTTCTTGCATTACTGCATTCAGGAATTTTTTCACCTTCATATCCCCTAATCCGCCGCGCTCGTAGTGCGCTTTCATTTCCGCTAAGTTTGCGTATTCAGGCAAATATCTGGAAAATTGTTCGTCCTTTGCAAATGCGTCTAAATAAATAAAGGTGGGGTTATGTTCCGTATCGCCCGGATCGCTTACTTTCAAATGGTTGGGGTCGGTGTACATACTCATTACTTTGCGTTTAATCTCGTCCGCACTATCCGAAAGATAAATACAATTCCCCAGCGACTTACTCATTTTCGCCATACCGTCCGTACCGGGTAAGCGCAAGCAAGATTTGTTTTCAGGCAACACCGCTTTCGGTTCAACGAGAGTTTCGCCGTAGAGATTATTAAAGCTTCTCACGATTTCCCGTGCCTGTTCGAGCATAGGAAGCTGGTCTTCTCCAACGGGTACGGTCGTTGCCTTAAACGCCGTGATATCCGCCGTTTGCGAAACGGGATAAGTTAAAAAGCCCATCGGCAAAGAAAGCTCGTAGTTCTTTTGCTTGATTTCCGCTTTTACCGTCGGGTTGCGTTCCAGCCGAGCAAGCGTGACCAAATTCATATAATAAAAAGTAAGCTCGGTCAACTCCGCTACGTGCGATTGCACGAATACGGTGGATTTCGTAGGGTCAATCCCGCAAGCGAGATAATCGAGCGCAACTTCCGTGATATTCGCGCGTACCTTTTCGGGATTATCGAAATTATCCGTGAGCGCTTGCGCATCGGCAATCATAATATAAATTTTGTCAAACTCTCCGCTGTTTTGCAGTTCCACACGGCGTTTTAACGACCCTACGTAGTGTCCGATATGCAATTTCCCCGAAGGTCTGTCGCCCGTTAAAATTATTTTAGACATTTTTCTAAACTCCTTTTCGTTTGAAGTGCGTAAACGCGGACACGGTAGCCCCGTTTTTTAATTTTCCAAATTCGTTTTTAATAATTTTCGTCATAAAAATCCTTTTCAGCGTATGGAATTTTCTCCTTTTACGCAAACTCAAACTATGAATAAAAATCTTTTACCCTTTACGGGTTTTATGTTTCTTTGCGCCGTGTTTTTACTTTTCGCTTTCGCCTATTTAAACGGCGGTTCGCTGTTATTTTTTAAGTTTTAATAAATTTTACGCGCCGTATTGTTTGCGGTATTCATACATTGCAGGTAAATGTTCTTTAAAATCGATTACCCCTTTTTCAATGGCTTCGATAATATCGTTCATCGTCACGACGGAATACACGTCGATCCCGAACTCTTTTTTCGCTTCGGCAACGGCGGAAAGCTCGCTATTTAACGCCTTTTCCATTCTATCGACGGAAATAATCATTCCCACGACTTGCACGTTTGCCGCCGCTTCTAATTTCGGTAAAATTTCACGCAAAGCTTTTCCCGAAGTCATTACGTCTTCAATGATAATCACCTTTTCGCCGTCTTGCAGTTGTTTTCCAACGAACAGACCGCCTTCGCCGTGATCTTTGACTTCCTTTCTGTCGAAACAATAATTGAGCTCTTTTCCGTAGCCGTTAAAAAGCGCAATTGCCGTCGTCACCGAAAGGGGGATACCCTTATATGCAGGACCGACGAGCGTTTCCGCTTCTAAGCCGTTATTTTCAATACAAGCGGCGTAGTATTCTCCAAGCTTTGCAAGTTGTTTGCCCGTTTTATAGTTCCCCGTATTGATAAAATACGGGGCTTTTCTTCCGCTTTTTAAGGTAAATTCACCAAAACGCAACACGCCGTTTTCCACCATAAACCGAATAAATTCTTCTTTGTAAGTATACGCCATTTTCTTTTCTCCTTTTATCGCTGATTAAGTTGGAGCGTACCCGTCAGTTCGCTCACGTTTTTCACACCGTGCTTATCGCACCATTCGTTTAAGCCTTTAATAATTTTCGGCATTGCGTAAGGGTCGGTAAAATTCGCCGTTCCCACTTGCACCGCCGTCGCGCCCGCCATTAAAAATTCAATCGCGTCTTCCGCACAGGTAATCCCGCCCATACCTACGACGGGAATATTAACCGCTTGCGCCGTTTCGTAGACCATTCTAACGGCAATCGGCTTCACGCCCCCGCCTGAAACACCGCCCGTGTTGTTGGCGATAATCGGTTTACGGCGTTCGATATCGATTGCCATACCCGTCAGCGTGTTGATGAGCGAAACACAGTCCGCACCGCCGTTTTGCGCCGCCAACGCGTTGGTTGCAATGCTTTCCACGTTCGGAGAAAGCTTCACCATAAGCGGCGTAGCCTTTAATCCGCTTTTCGCATAACGCGTCACTTCCTCCACCGATTGCGGTTTAATCCCAAACGCCATTCCGCCGCTTTTTACGTTCGGACAGGAAATATTCAGCTCTACCATATCCACCAGCCCGTCGAGCTTTTCACAGATATTTTTATAATCGTCGAGCGTTTTTCCCGCCACGTTTGCAATCACCCGCGTTCCCGTTGCTTTCAGCCATTCTAAATCGCACTTAATGAAATGCTCTACGCCGGGATTTTGCAAGCCGACGGCGTTTAAAATCACCCCGCGACTTTCCGCGATACGGGGAGTGGGATTGCCCACTCTCGGCTCTAAGGTCAGCCCTTTCGTCGATACCCCGCCGATTTCTCCGATATCGAACAATTCGTTATATTCACGCCCGAACCCGAACGTACCCGAAGCGCCGATAACGGGATTTTTAAATTGTACGCCACAAATATTTACCGATAAATTCGCCATAATTTTTTCCTTTAGTTTACTCTTTTTAAAGTTCGACGTCGTTGACGTTAAACACGGGACCGTCTTTGCAAACTCTTGCCCGTTCGCCGTTCGTTAAGTTGCAAACGCAAACCAAGCACGCGCCGATTCCACAGCCCATACGTTCTTCTAATGAAACGTAGCAAGGCAAATTTTCTTTTTTAACTAATTCTTTCAAAGCTCTGAGCATAGGCGTAGGTCCGCACGACAATACGACGTCGGGACGGTAGCCCTTTTTTAAATCCGCTTCAAACGCTTGCACGGCGTTCATCTTCGCGCCGTAGCTCCCGTCGTCGGTGACGGCTACGAACTTCGACGCCTTTTCAAATTCTTCCACGCCACAAACTGCGTTTTGATTGCGGTAGCCGATATACGCGTTAATTTGTTTATTTTCGCCGTATTCTCTAAGTACGGAAATAAGCGGGAACACGCCCACGCCCCCGCCCACGAGCGCAACGTTTCGTTCTTGTTTTTCCACGAAAAAGCCGTTGCCGAGTGGCATTAAAACGTTTAAACGCGTACCTGCCTCCATCGTTTTGAGTTTTTGCGTGCCTTCGCCTTTGATTTGATAGCAAAAGGTAATCAACGCCCCTTCCGCTTTACAAATGGCAATCGGACGGCGCAACAAGTGCGTACCGCCGACGGAAATATTCCCAAACTGCCCCGCTCGAACTTTCGCTTCTTCGCCTACGTCAAAGGTAATCGAAAAAATATTCTCCGCGATTTTTTCGTTTTTTACGATAATTGCATTATAATCTTTCATTGCCGTTTTCTCTTATTTTCCCATTCTTCCGATTACGCTCGACAAATCCTTTTGCATTGCAAGCGTAGCCGCTTTCGCCGCTTCGTAATACGTCCCGCCAAGCTTTTTATACGCGCACAAAATTCCGCGCGAATTATTGACTACGCCACCCAGCCCGTTTGCGCCGAAACAGCTTTTAAGCATTTCCGCGTTTCCGCCTTGCGCGCCATAGCCGGGAATCAAGAAAAAGGTATGCGGAAGAACTTCTCTAAGCCGAGCAGCTTCGGCAGGATGCGTTGCACCAACCACCGCGCCTACGGCAGAATATCCGTATTTCCCGATCGTGCTTTCGCCCCATTTTTCCACGAGCCCGCCCATATATTCGTAGACGGGTTTTCCGTTTTCCAAAATGAGATTTTGCAATTCTCCGCTCGACGGGTTCGACGTTTTCACCAGCACGAAAATTCCTTTATCGTTCTTTTCGCATTGTTCCACGAACGGCGCAATTCCGTCCGTCCCTAAATACCCGTTGACCGTCACGTAATCAGCAGGGAAAGGCTTATAGCTTTCTCCGCCAACTTGCGTTTCGCCTAAAAAAGTCTTTGCATAGCAAGAAGCAGTCGAACCGATATCGTTGCGCTTTGCATCGGCAATCACGACCAAATCTTTTTCCGCCGCATATTTAAGCGTTTCTTCAAAAGCTTTCATACCTGCCACGCCGTACATTTCATAATACGCGATTTGCACTTTCACAGACGGAATAAAATCTTTCAACGTATCAATCAATTTTTTATTGAAATCGAAAATTCTCTCCGCCGCCCCTTCGAAGGTGCTTACGCCCGCTTTCATCTCGTCGGGCAAGTAATCGAATAAAGTGTCCAGCCCCACGCAGGTAGGATTTTGCAACGCGATAATGCGTTCGATAAGTTGATCGGTAATCATAACGTTCTCTCCTTTTTCTTCCGTTTCTCTTTTCTTATTTCATTCTTACGCCACAAACGCGTAAAGTTTTCGTCTTTGCCCCGCCGTCTTTTTCTTGCACGGGTTCTAAACTCTCGCCGTATTTTATCTCGCCGTCGACGAGCGTATACTTCACAACCCCGCTCAGCTTATAGCCGTTAAAAGGAGTATTTTTTCCTTTAGACAGGAAGTTATCGGAGTTGACCGTCCATTCTTCGTTTAAATCGGCAATCGTGAAATCGGCAACTTCGCCTTCTTTAATTTCCCCGCCTTCTAAATCCAAAATCTTCGCAGGCGCGTAGGACATTCTTTCCGCAATTTCAGGCAAGCTCAAAACGCCCGCCTTATATAAATAGGTAATCGCGAACCCGAACGACGTTTCAATTCCGCTAATCCCGAACGCGGCTAAATTATATTCCACGTTCTTATCGTCCGCATGGTGGGGCGCGTGGTCCGTCACGATACAATCAAGCGTTCCGTCTTTCAAGCCTTCTAAAATCGCCTGTTTATCGATTTCTTCGCGAATAGGCGGATTGACTTTGGTATTCGTATCGTAGCCCAAAATAATCTCGTCGGTCGCAACGAAATAGTGCGGACAGGTTTCCGCCGTCACTTTAATCCCCGCTTTCTTCGCATCGCGAATCATTCTCACCCCGCTATACGTGGAAACGTGGCAAATATGCACGGGGGTATCCAGCGTTTCGGCAAGGGAAATTTCACGGGCGATAATCACGTCTTCCGCCGCACGGGGAATCCCTTTCAAGCCCGCAATCGTCGCACTCAGCCCTTCGTGCACCACACCGCCGTCGACGAGATCTTTGTCTTCACAATGGCAAAGGCATTTGATATTAAAGCCTTTCGCATACTCCATAGCAAGGCGCATCAAGCGCGCGTTCTTTACCGCCACGCCGTCGTCGGAAATAGCCACCGCACCCGCCTTTTTCATGCTCGCAATCGCTGCCATTTCTTCCCCTTTCTCGCCTTTCGTGATCGCGCCGATAGGGTGAATTTTACAAAGATTTACTTCCTTGCCACGATATTTTACGTAGCTTACCGCCACTTTATTATCCAACACGGGATTCGTATTCGGCATACAGCAAATTTGCGTAAACCCGCCTTTTACCGCCGCCATTGCCCCGCTTTGGATATCTTCTTTTCTTTCAAAACCAGGTTCGCGCAAATGCACATGCATATCAATCAAACCGGGAAATACGTGCAATCCTTCCGCGTTGAGCACCTTTTCCCCGTTTTGTTCGATTGTATCGGCAATCTTTTGGATTTTTCCGTCTTTTACTAAAATATCCTTTTTCTCTACGCCGTTTCTAAACACGACGTTGCCACCGCGAATAATCATTTGAGTACCTCCCCGCTATTTCTTGCTTCGTTTAATAAGCTCAACACCGCCATACGCACCGCCACGCCCGAAAGGACTTGGTCTTCAATACGGCTTCTTTCGTGGTCGATAATCCCGCTCGTAAGCTCTACGCCACGATTAACAGGGCCTGGATGCAAAATAATCGCGTTCGGATTTGCGAGCGCAAACGACTTTTCGTCCACCCCGTAATTCGCCGCGTACTCGCCAAGCGACGGGAAGTTGCCCGCTTGTTGGCGTTCTAGCTGAATACGAAGCCCCATTACGACGTCTGCGCCTTTTAAGGCTTCTTCTCTCGACGAGCAAAGCTTTGCGCCGAGCTTGTCCATTCCTTTAGGAATAAGCGTTTCGGGCGCAAACATTCTCACTTCCGCGCCCATCTTTTTCAAACCGAACAAATTAGACTTCGCTACCCGCGAATGTTTAATATCCCCTAAAATCGCCACTTTCAAGCCTTCCAACCGCCCGAAAGCTTCGCGCATCGTCAACATATCCAAAAGCGCTTGCGTGGGGTGTTCGTTCATCCCGTCGCCCGCGTTCAGCACGCCCGCCTTGACCGTTTTGGCAAGCAAATAGGGAGCGCCGCCCATAGGATGCCGCATAACGATAAAATCGTTTTTTTGCGCGTCGAGAGTTTTTCCCGTATCTACGAGGGTTTCGCCTTTGGCAACCGACGAAGTTCCTGCGGCGATATTAATCGTCGTCGCGCCGAGATATTTCGCCGCTTGCTCGAAGCTCGTACGGGTACGCGTACTGTTTTCATAAAACAAAATCGTGACGGTTTTGCCGTCTAAGCGGTTAATTTTCTTTTCCCCGCGCTTAATGCGCTGTTTAAACTCTTCGGCAAGGTCGAGAATTTGGGTAATTTCTTCTTTACTCGCATCAATAAGCCCTAACAAATCTTTTCTTTTCAGCATTACTCTTCTCCCGTACGTTATTTTCTTTATCCAACTTGAAATTATACCATATTTCGCTCAAATTGTAAAGGATTACGCGACGAATTTTACAAAATCCGTCAATAAATTTTCACTAACTCAAAGCGTACCTTATCGCAAGAAGCCAAAATATACTCCACGCCGTTCTTTTCTGTTTTTAAAGGAAAATACGCCGCGCCGTGTATATGCCCGAACACCGCTTTCTCTACCCCGTTTTTCTCAAACAACTGCGTAAAGAGCGTATCTTCCCCTTTGACGGTAAAGGGCGGATAATGGATCATAGCAACGAGCTTATCCCCTTCACGGCGCAAAAGCTCCGCATCTTTAAACGCAAGCCGAAAGCGCTCCGCTTCCCGCTCGTAGAGTTTTTTATCCTGTTCGGAAAAATCAGGCGCACCGGGACAACTCCACCCCCGCGAGCCTACGATAACAAGCCCGTCGAAACGCACGGCATCCGTTTGCAGAAAATAAAAATTATTATCGGGCGCGCTGTCGCGAAGTTTGGTAATACCGTTCCACCAATAATCGTGATTGCCCCGTATAAAAACTTTTTTGCCCGGCAAAGGCGCAAGCTGTTTTAAATCTTCGAGCGCATCAGACATCTTCATTGCCCAACTGATATCCCCTGAAATAAGCACGACGTCGTCCGCCTTGACCTTTTCCAACCAGTCGTATTTAATTTTTTCAAAATGCCCTTCCCAGTTCCCGCCGAACACGTCCATAGGCTTGTTCGAATTCGTAGACAAGTGCAAATCGCTGATAGCATAAACGTTCATAAGACGATTATACCAAAAAATACCGCAAAAAGCAAGTTTTTGCACATAAAAAAACGAGCCTTTTCCCGTTTTAAGGAAAAGACCCGTCTGCTTTTAGCACTTATCCCTTGCCGTTGCAATGACAACCCTGCGGATACAAAGGCAATTCAAAAAATCCCGAACATACTTCTTGCGAATATTCTTGCGCGGGCGGAATTACGCAATACCCGTAAGTCGGCACGAGCAATTCCACGAGCATAGAAATCTTTAAAATTACCGTCGCGCAAATATTCACCGTAAAGGTGTTATTCGTCGCGTCGAACGAACCTTCGGGCGCAACCACGCTGACCACGCCTTTCACCGAAAACGGCATAATGGAGGGGGCAGGTACGAACAAAAGCACGTCTTCCACGATAGAAACGTTCGCCGTTGCAGAGCCTTCCACGCCGTTTGCATCGGTATACAGCACTTCGACGGGAATGGTAAGGGTAGCTTGCACGCGCGCACAGTTTTTATCCACCTGACGGTCAATCGAAAGATTAGAAACGGTAGCTTCTGCGGTGAGCGACCTTGCGCTGATAAACGTCAAAGGATATGTAGGATTTGCGGGCGTAAGGTCGGTGAGAGTGAGCGTATAGTTATCAATTTGGGTCTGACGAATACAGGCGTCAAATATTTTCTCCGCCTGTATACAAACCTTTTCCGTCAGACCGTTCAACGGATTGCCCGTGAATTGACCAGGACATCTATCCGAATGAAAATTGGAAAAAAAGGACATTTTTACCTCCTGTTGCAAGGTCGGTTTTTGACTTTGCGCAAATTCAATTACTTAGTATATTGTATGCGCGCATTCTTATTTTTGTGTTTGCTCAAAGCATCACTTTCATACCGGGATACAAAATATCCGTACCGTTTTTCTTTTTAAAATTTTCCGCGCTCCCGCAAAGCAAGCTCTTGCTTTCGCCCGCTTTGGCTGTATAAAGATTTCCCCGCGTGCAGGGTATTTTCAGAACCTGCCCATCGTAGACTTCTTGGGTCAGCTGATTTTCACAAATCAACAACGCGGTGGTCGTAGAAAAGGCGTGGGCAATCTCCCTAATCGTTTGCCCGCACTTTACCTTATAAAATTTCGGCACTTTGATTTCCAACATATCCCTATATCCTATGCCCGCTTATCAATTTTTATGCTCCCGAACAGGAAGTCCAGAAACTCAGTTTCTGGTGGCGTACGGGGCAACGGCACGAATTACCCAACGGGCGAAAATGATTGTCGCAGTCGCTACCACTCCTTCACAATGACGCGCGGAACAGGCGTGGCAATCTAAAAAAGAAAAGCCCTTATTCCCAAGAGCCTTTCCTTATGCTATTTTTTAACTTACAACGCAACTTCTCCGTCCGTACAAAT
>JAEIGA010009916.1_pt1 | contig 14432 bp, 16 predicted proteins | sample 9270691 | NCBI WGS metagenome assembly JAEIGA01 (sample SAMN17057246, study PRJNA624740) | gut metagenome | biome: biome; isolation source: fecal sample | host: Bos grunniens | place: China: Xizang | collected 2019 | reverse complement strand
GATTATGCAGGGAGCTGCTGTAGTAGCTTATATTATCGGTGAAGGTTTAGCCGATGGTTCTACAACAGAGAATTATTATGTAGGTAGTGAGGAGGAATAGTATGGCTAAATATATTAGAAGTGCTGTAGTAGAACAGGCTAATAAATGGCTTGGTTTAAAAGCTACAGATAAATCGAATGCCATCATCCTTGATACATATAATAAGAATAAACCGTTACCAAGAGGGTATAAAGTAAAACATGGAGATAGTTGGTGTGCTACATTTGCATCAGCTGTATTTATTGCTTTAGGATATAAAGAAATTTTCCCAATTGAATGTAGTTGTGGAAACGTTATTGAAAAAGCAAAGAAAATGGGTATCTGGGTAGAGAATGATGCTTTTGTACCAAATGTTGGTGATTGTGTATTATATGATTGGGATGATAATGGAAAAGGCGATGCTACCGGTTGGCCTGACCATATCGGTGTTGTAACCTACGTAAATAAAGATGCCGGTTATATTGTGGTTACAGAAGGTAACTATTCAAAGTCGGTTAAAAAGCGTACAATTAATATTAATGGCAGATACATCAGAGGATATGTAACTCCTAAGTTTGATACTGTTGGTGTAGAAGTATCTTCAACAGTTAATGAACAGAATAAGAGTGTAAATGAAGTTGCTCACGAGGTTATTGCAGGCCAGTGGGGTTCAGGTGATAGTAGAAGAGTTAAGTTAGCAGCAGCTGGATATGATTATAATGTTATTCAGCAGGAAGTTAATAAAATTCTTAATAATCCTAGCAAGACTACCACAAATGCAGCAAGTACAATTAAGGTTGTAGAATCTTCAGTAAAGCCTAGTGGTATTGATAGTAGTATTTCAGGTACTTATAAGACAACTGCTAATTTATATATGAGAAATGGTGCAGGTACAAATAAGAAGATGTTGGTTAAAATTCCAAAAGGAACATCTGTTAAGTGTAACGGCTACTATTCTACATATAATGGTGTAAAGTGGTTTTATATTGAGGCTGTTGTAAATGGAGTTAAATATATTGGTTTTAGTTGTTCTACTTATTTAAGGAGATAAATAAATGGGTGCTAAAAGCGAAGAGGAAAAAGTTATTTTAATGGAAGAAACTCCTGATGTTTTAACAGCTTATCTTAAAGTTCCTTATCCAATGATTGATACCGAGATTGAAACCGGTTCAAACTGTATTAAGCAAGAGTTTGGAGAAATTTGTAAATACTATAAAATTTACAAAAAGGGTAAAGATTTTACCGTTGAAGGTTCTAATGGTGATTATGTACCCGCCAAATTAAAATACAGAATGTCTTACAATCTGATTAATAAGGAAGCAAGGTTCCTCTTCGCAGAGAGACCTGATATTAAGATTAAGTCAAAAGGAGAGGTCGGTGTAGTATCTGATGAAACAAAAGACTCGCTTAGTAAAATGAATGAGCTTTTAAATACTATACTGACAAATAATAAGTTTGAGGATATTTTATTAAAAGCTGCAAAGGATTGTTTTGTTGGAAAACGAGTAGCTGTACTGGTAAACTTTAATGAAGAAGATGGTGTAACTATTACATTTTTAGATTCTTTGCAATTCTTATATGAAACAAAACCAAATAATCCAAATGTCCTCAAAAAGTTTGTATGTTGGAATGTAATAAAAGAAAGTACAAACAATTCAGAGAAAAGAATTTTTAAGAAGAAATTTACATTAGAAGATGATGGATTTGCATACGTTGAAGAAAAGATTTACGATGGTTCAGGTGTAGAGCTTGAAGTTGTAACGGAAAAGCAGGCTACATTGCTTAATTTTATTCCAGCTGCAATTATTTTAAATGATGGTTTGTCTGGTGATAAATTAGGTGAATCAGAAGTAGAACTTTTAATGTATGATGAAGAGTGGTATAGTAAGTTATCTAATGCAGATAATGATGCACAAAGAAAATCAATGAACCCAACTAAGTATACGGTTGATATGGAAAGTAATTCTACAAAGAATCTTTCTACAGCTGCAGGTTCATATTGGGATTTAGGTTCTGACCAGAATCTTGAAAATCCAAAACCAATGGTTGGTTTATTAGAGCCACAAATGCATTATAGTGAATCTTTGAAGACTACACTTGATAGAATTAAAACGACGGCTTATGAGAATGTAGATGTACCAAATATAACAAATGAAAGTTTGTCTGGTGTAATTACATCTGGTAAAGCGTTAAAAGCTATTTATTGGCCGTTAATAATTAGGTGTAAGGAAAAGATGAAGGTCTGGGGACCGGCAATTGTATCAATGACAGATATAATTATCAAAGGTTCATCTGTTTATCCTAAGTGTATAAGCAAGTATATTGATTCTCCATTTAGTATGGTAGATTATGAGGTTGTTGTAGAACAGAATACACCGCTACCTGAAGATGAAAATGAAGAAAAGACAATAAACCTTGCAGAGGTTGAATCACAGTGTATGTCAAAGAAGACGTATATGCAAAGATGGTATGGAATGACTGATGATGATGTTAACAGAGAACTTCAGCAGATTGCTTTAGAAAGACAAATTCTTGAAGATAGTGCATACGATACCAATAATGGTTTCAATGGAGACAACAAGATGGTCAATCTAGGTTCAGAAGATTTTAGTTTGGCAGGTGTCAATGCTATGAATGGTGATGGAACCGATAAAATGAAAAAAGAGCAATCAGAAAGTTCAGGAGATGTTAATGACGTCGAAGGTTTTGGTACTGGTGTAAAATCAAATGTTCAGAGTTTGAATGCATCAAAGACTATGAGTTTAATACGAATTATATCTCAGTATAAAAATAGTAACCTTTCTTTAACACAGGCTATTAGCATAATGGAATCTATGGGCCTTGATAGAAGTTATGCAGAGAGGCTTTTAAAGGAAGAAAAACAAACCGATATAAAGTAGTATGTCAGAACTAGTTTTTAAAGATGCTGTGGAGGCCCGTAATAAATTAACAATTAGGCAGGAAAAAGAAATAAGAAAAATATATAATGAGTGGGCTAGAGAGGCTAGAGATATAGCAAAGTCTGTGGAGAAAAGGAACATTGATGAAGCTAGAGCTAATGCTCAGTTGTATTATCAATTAAGGTCTGCTAGTAAACAAATTTCAGCAGAGATTAATAAAGAGGTTTCAAGAAATATAAACTCCATGGGAGATGTAGTTGTTAGTTCAAATACAAAGTGGCTTAGCAAGTTAGGGTTTACAGAAGAAACCCTTAATAAAAAGTTTAGTCCATCAAAGGATATGGCTATTAGGAGTATCTTGTCTGGAAATTTATATCAAGGTAGTGTACCACTAAGTGATAGGGTTTGGAATATAACAGACTCTAATGTAAAGGATATTTATACTATAATATCGAAAGGTGTAGCTACAAATCAGTCGGTAAATGAGATAGCAATTCAGTTAGAAAAATATCTGAAACCTAGTGGAAATTTAGGGTGGTCTATTTCAAATGTTGATGGTAAGATTTATAATATTCACAATAGAAAGGCCGATTGGAGAGCTGAAAGATTAGCAAGGACTACACTTCAGCATGCTTATCAACAGACATTGGTGGCATTGACAAAAGATAATCCATTTGTGTCTGGTTATATTTGGCATGCGGCAGGTGGACATGCTTGTGATTTATGTTTGGATAGGGATGGTAATTTTTATACAGCAGAAACTTTACCACTCGACCATCCAAACGGTCAATGTGATTTTGAAGTTGTTATAAATCAAGAAAAGGCAGAAAAAGACCTAGCTGGATTTTATGAGAACCCAGTATATTATCCAGATATACAAAGGTTTGCCAGTGGTCTTAAATATATTGACTGAGGGGTTTTCTTCTGTACCCCTTGGTCTTTATATATTGAATTTTTAAATATCATATATGGGGCAAATATGGGCTCAAAATATGGTATCATTTTTACACAATTTTTAGTAAAATGTTTGACAAAAGTAAAAAGATATGATATAATGAAAAGGAGTTAGAGAATGGCAAATACAAATATGTCAACGACTGTAGAATGTAATCACTGTAAACACAGATTTCAAATTAATGGACAGACTATAGTTTCAGAAAGACAGTGTAGAGGCAACGATGGAAAATTAATTTATATAACGTATTTTGATTGTCCAAAGTGTAAAGAAAGATACTATGTACAGGTAGACGACCAAGAGTCAATTGTACAGAAAAATAAGTGTCTAGTTTCTTTTAGAAGTTTAGCTAAATTAAAGATAGCTAAAAAGAAAATCTCTAAGCAACAGCAGGATAGGTTCAATAAATATCGAGAAGTGCTAAAAGATATGAGATTTGAACTTATGAAACAGTATAATGAAACTGATGTGACCGACACAATAACCGGAGAAGAAATGTTTGTTAAGTTTACTGTTTTGTAGCTGTATAGATAAATATTATTCCAGAGTCATCAATTTAGAATTGTAAAGTAAAAGTTAAACAAATCGGCTAAAGTACTAAGGTAAGAAAACTGTTAATATTACCGTGAATTAACACGGATTTTTAGAAAGGAAATTAAAAAAATGAAAAAGAAGTATTTAATTTATGATTTACAACTTTTTGCAGAAGACAACAAAGGAACTGGTTCAGATAACCCAGACCAGGCTGGTGAAGGTGAAAACACAGACACAACTGGAGCAAAAGAAGGCGACGAAACAAACGGTGGTGCCGATGATTCATCAAAAGCAGAAAAGACATTTAGTCAGAAACAGGTTTCTGCTATGATGACTAAAGAGAAAAAGCAGGGAAGAAATGCTGCTTATGCTGAGTTAGGAATTGACCCAAATAATGCACAGCAGGTTGCTATGGTAAAGGCTCTTGTTGAGAGTCAAAAGACTGATGAGCAGAAGTTAAATGAAGAGGCTGCTGCTCAGGCTGCCAAAATTGCAGAGGCAGAACATAGAGCTGTTGTTGCAGAGGCTAAAGCAGAGGCTATGAAGGCTGGAGCAAAATCAGAATTTGTTGATGATATTGTTGCTTTAGCTATGACAAAGGTTGATGAAAACACAGATATTGAATCAGCTATTGGTGAATTGAAAACAAAGTATCAGGTTTGGTTTGGTCAGGATGAGTCTGACGGAAAATCTGCTGGACAGAGAGGAACAGGCACATCCATTGGAAATGGAACCGGAAATAGTTCTTCCTCAAAAGGCGGAGAACAGAGTTTAGGTTCAAGACTTGCAGCTAATAGACAGGCTGTAAGAGCAGGTGGAAAGGAAAGAAAATCTTTCTGGTCTTAAATTTAAGGAGGTATTAAAATGTTAAACAATGATGGTATTAAGAAAGCCACGTATGGTGCTCCAAAACAGATTTTGTTTAATGTAGAATTACAGTTATCTGTTGGATGTAGAGTACCAAAGACAATGGGAACTTCAGTAGATGGACGTTCTATTGTTAAAGCAGGTACACCTATTAAGATTGATTTTGCTGATTTACAGACAGTGGCTGTAGCAGCCGGTGAAGGCGTAACAGCAAATGCAGTACTTTTACATGATGTAGATGTAACTGATGCAGCATCAGGTGGTTCAAAGAATGGAACAGCTTTAATCTTTGGTTTTGTTAATGTTAACAGACTTGATTCTGATGTTCAGGCTCTTGTTACAGCTGGAACAAAGATTGGTGATGTACAGTTTATTAAGGGCTAATGACAAGGAGGTATAAAGATGACAATTTTTGATTTAATGACTTCTCAAAATATCGTAGCTTATTGGGAAGTGTTATTACAGGATGAAGCTCCATATCCTTGTGAAGAGCTTTTCCCGGATGATAAAAAGAGAGGAATTTCTCTTAAGTGGATTAAGGGTGCAAAAGGTCTCCCTGTTGTATTAAAGACATCTGCATTTGATGCAGCTGCAATTCCGAGAGGACGTATTGGTTTTGAGAAGTTAAGTGCAGAAATGCCGTACTTCAAAGAAAGCACATACATTGATGAAGAACTTCGTCAGGAATTAAATCTTGTTTTAGAAACTGGAAACCAGGCTTACATCGATTCTGTTATGAATAACATTTTTGATGATGAAATGAGATTGCTTCGTGGTGCTCGTGCATCTCGTGAACGTATGCGTATGCAGGCTCTTACCACTGGTGTAGTTGCTATGGCTAATAATGGTCAGGCATTCACTTATGATTATGGTATTCCGGCTGCAAACAAAGTTACTGTACAGACTTCTTGGTCTGATTTAACAAACTCTGACCCAATTAAGGATATTAGAGCTTTAAAGAAATCTATCAAGAATCGTACAGGTTCAGACTGTGTAAGAGCTATGTGTGATGAAAATGTTCTTGATTACATTTGTAATAACGAGAAGGTTAAGACAGCAATTTTTGCTCTTCGTTCAAACGTTGGAGAGATTACATACGACGAAGCAATTCGTTATGTAGAGAACCGTACTGGTGTTCGTATCCGTACAAACGATATGAGATATGCTGATGAAGATGGTCAGACACAGGCATTTATGCCGGCTGATACATTTGTAATGTTCCCGGCTGGAACACTTGGAAAGACTTGGTTTGGTACAACTCCACAGGAATCAGACCTTATGTCTTCAGGTGTAGCTAATGTTTCTATTACAGAAACTGGTGTTGCTGTTACAACAACTCAGAAGGTTGACCCGGTACAGGTAGAGACAATTGTTTCTATGATTTGCTTGCCTTCATTTGAAGGTGCAAACCATGTTGGTATTATCGACGTAACGGCGTAATTAAGTTTGGTCGGGGTACATCGTACCCCGGCATTTATTGGAGGAAAATTAAAATGGCAATGATTGAAATTACCAATGGTGAGGTAACATCAAAAGTTCCATATACTGCTTATGAATCACAGTATAAGAAATTAGGTTTTCGTCCTGTTTCTGATTCTGGTGTAGAGGAAAAGAAAGATGTAACTCCTGTTGAAGAAGAGCATGAAGAAGAAGATGCTAATGTAGTTGTTACTAATGTAGCTGAAGAAGATGTAGATGAAGAAGACGATGCAGATGCTGCATTTGTTGAAGATATTCTTGAAAAGCCACTTTCACAGTGGACTACAGATGAATTAAAAGAATTTGTTCGTATTAAGGATATTGATACAAGCGGTGCAAAGAAAACATCAGAGGTTCGTTCTATCGTCAAAGCATTTCTTGAAGAACAGGACAAGGCATCAATTAATTCTTAGTGGGGTATTATAATGACAGATGTAGAACGAGTTTATAAAGAGATACGTGAGGAGCAATGCCCATACTTTGAAGAGGGAGATATTGAATATTATCTCGAAAAAAATAATCACAATGTAAATGCTACTATTTACGAAATGTTGATTATTAAATCTGAGGACTCGTCTTTGTCATTAAGTGGTATTAATACAACAGATACCTCAGGTTATTTTAAAAGGCTTGCTTCTAGGTATAAGCAGTTTAATTCTGGTGAACTCATAGGAGGTTAACCATGATTAATAATAAGTTTTGTTTATATCAAGTTCAAAGAGAAATAAAAAGAAATGGTACAACCATGGAGTTCTACAGAAGAGAGTTAAACGAGTTTGGAGAACCAAGTGATGAACCCACGCTTTATTGTACATTAAAAGGTTTATATCACGAACATAATCCGCATATGTTAGATAGTTATAAAATACTAACAGGTCAGACGTTAGGTTCTTATACTGGTGATAAGTTTCCACAGTTAATGGTACCTTATAAAGACTTTTGGATTGAAGAAACTATCGTTGATGAAGAAACCGGTGAAGAAATCATTGTTAAGAAAAATGTACAAAAAGGTGACGAGGTTAATTTTAATGGAAGAATACTAAGAGTTACTGGTGTATCAAATGTCCAAGAGTGGAATCTATTGTATGATATTTCATTTGAGGAGGTAGACGATGGCACAGCAACCGGGAAGAACCAGTAAATCAGGTAAGACTGTTGTAAGTCTTGATTTTTATAAAGACAATGGAATAGTTTTAGGTTTACAAGCTGTTAATGATAGGGCTCCAATAAATCTTCGCAAGTATATGGAGAGGAGAGCTATTGAAGTAGAGAACTATATGAAAGCTAACCATCCGTGGAGAAATAGAACTGGAAGAGCCGAAAGAGGCTTATGTGTTGATATTGTAGATAATCCAAACTTTAAACAAATAAGGATGGAGCTGAAACATAGTGATGTAGTATGGCCTTGGTATGGTTACTATCTTGAATATGGTACAGGTAATCGTAGCGGTAAGGGCAGTGGCAACGCAAGGCCTTATCCAATACTGGGACCAACACGAGATGTTTTTGGTCCAAGATTGTTGAATGAACTTAATTTATCAGAGTTATACAGGTTTGCTGGTAATCCAAAGAAATAGGAGGTGTGTAAGTTGGCAATAAAACCAACAGAGTTTGAATATAAAGATTCTAGGTGGCAGGATTTAAGTACACATCTTAAAAATAAAGGTTATGAAGTTTATTCACCTGCCACACATCCAGAGGAGTGTATAAGACCATATCTTGTTATAAAGAATGATGGTACAAATAAACATACACGGTTTAGTTCAAATAGGGAACAATATACAATTTATGTATGTGTTCCAAAGTTAAAGTATAGTGAGTTAGAACCTCTTGTACAAAAGGTAAAGAGTGACATGAAGGAATTATACCCAATGTTTTTGCCGTATGATAATTTAACATTACCATCTTCTTATGATGATACAGTTAAAGCCAATTATGCCACACTAGAGTACGAAAACTATAAAAAGATTGAATTTATGTAAGGAGGAAGACAATGGGAATTAATAAGTCAAGAAACGAAATCCCTACCATTGATGTCAATCTGGTTACAATCACTACCAAGGCCGGCAAGGAATATGGTTTTGATACAGCAAATCAGATTGAAGTGGAGGTTCAGACAGAAACAACCGATTCTGTAAAGCTTGTTATCAAGGGAAGACTTAGAGCTCAGAAGCCGGAAGAGGCTACAATTACTGGCCACAAGATTACAATGCACGATAATGTATTTAATCCTGAGTTAGTAAAGACTCTTCAGGGTGGAAAGATTTTTTACTTCCAGGATGAAGACAGAACTGTTATGTCAGAGAATGAAACAAGTTTTGGTTTTGCAAAGTATGTACCGCCTGTTGCAGGTTCTGCAGAAAAAGGAGAACCGTTTACATTAAACGCTTATTCTGCTATTTATAATGCTGCTGGAATTATCACAGGATATGAAAAGACAATGTACCCTAACTGCCAGGGTGTTCCAGTAGCATTTAATTCAGAAGATGGTTCATTCAGAGCTCCTGAGTATACCATTAATTCTGCACCTGATACAGGAGAGGCCCCGTATGAGATTGCTTGGGTTAAAGAGTTACCAGAACTTGATGACCCAGATGCAATTCATGTTACTGGAGTTTCAGTGGCTCCTACATCATCTACACTTTATGTAGGTGGAACGGCATCTGTAACAGCTACAGTTGAACCTTTCTCGGCTACAGATAAGACGGTTACTTGGTCAACGAGTAATTCTTCAGTAGCTACTGTAAGTGAAGGTGTAATTACAGCAGTTGGTATCGGTACGGCTACTGTTACAGTTACAACCAATGATGGCGGATTTACAGCCAATGTATCTGTAGTTGTACAGTCTAAAGATGTAGTTACAGTAACAGGTTCAGATGATTCAACAACGTATGATTCAGGTTCTACTGACCCACAGACGTTTGATGCATCTGCTATGTTTACAACTGTACCGGCAACTGGTATTGGTGCAATCACCTATGCTATTACAGCCGGTGATAATGTAGCTACAATTGATGCTTCTACCGGTATTGTTACATTGACCGGTACTGGAGAGATTACAATTTCTGCAACAGTTGCAGAGACCGCAACCACCCAGGCAGCATCAGGAACCGCAGTATTGACAATCAATGCAGCATAGTTTATAATAATTTAATGAATAATAAGGTTAGCTGGCTGGTAGTTTATTTCTATCGGCCGGCTTATCTTGTATTTTAAAGTAAAAGGAATGGTGATATTTATGATGAAATTTACACGTGAAGATTTACAGGGTATGGGTATGCCAGAGGCACAAATCGAAAATATTTTAAAAAGACAGGAAGAAAAATGTGAGGAAGAAGTTAGTACTTCTTTTAAACATGCTGAGCATTATACAGAGTCTGATATTACAAGTGTTTCAGATATTGTAAAGTTTACAGCAGGCTCTATTGTAAGATTACCAGATTTTTCAGATGGTCAGCCGTTTATTGCTAAGTTAAAAAGACCTTCTATGCTGGTACTTATGAAATCAGGTAAGATTCCAAATAGTCTTTTAAATCAGGCAACCCAGTTGTTTAAATCTGGTGCAGGTGCATTAGGTGAGGGTAGTGGAATTGATGATTTGTATGACATTATGGAGATTATCTTAGGTGAGGCTATGGTAGAGCCTAAGTATAGTGAGTTGAAAGATGCTGGTGTACAATTGTCAGATGACCAAATGATGGCAATTTTTAGTTATACACAGCAGGGGGTAAAAGCATTAGAAAACTTTCGTTAAGTCAGAAGAAATATTAAATGTAATAGCTATGTCTAAGCTATATAAAGTTAGACCAAGTGAACTTATTGGTGTAATTGATGTGTACACTTCTTTTTGTTTTGACGAAGCATGTGCTTATATAATTTCAAGAATAAAAGATGGTGAAGAACCAGATTTCACTGTTAAAGAAAAAGAAAGTTTAGAAAAACGACATTACAGCTCTTTGAGAGAAATGTATAGTTCTATGGGATATAAGAATGGAAGTTATAAAAAAGTAAATGAATAGTCAATATAAGAAAGGAGGTTGTACAAGTGGCAATACCAGTTGGAACAGCGGTAGGTTATTTAGACTTAGATTATTCAAAATTTAGTAAAAAATTGGACACAGCTATATCAGAAGCTAATGGACTATCAATGAAATTGTCAGATACATTAGGCTCTGGTCTTACAACTGTGGGAAATAAGATTGCAGGTCTTGGAACGGCATTGACTACAGGTATAACAGTTCCTTTAGGGTTGGCTACAGGTTCTGCTATTAAGTTTGGTGCAGAATTTGATAAAGGTATGTCAAATGTAAAGGCTGTATCTGGTGCAACTGCGGAAGAATTTGAAATGATGCGAGATGCAGCTATTGACTGGGGTGAGAAAACAGTTTATACAGCCACAGAGGCATCTGATGCATTATACTACATGGGTTTAGCAGGATGGAATGCAAATGATTCAGTTGCAGCATTAGGACCTGTATTGAATTTGGCAGCAGCCGGTAATCTTGAATTAGGTAGAACATCAGATATTGTAACAGATGCTATGACAGCGTTACAAATTGAGGCAGATGGCTATACAAATGGTATAGCAAATGCAGAACATTTTACAAATGCATTAGCATCTGCAATGTCTAATTCTAATACAGATGTAGACCAGTTAGGAGAGGCGTTTAAATATGTAGCTCCTGTAGCTGGTTCTTTAGGATATAGTATTGAAGATTTATCACTTGCATTAGGTACAATGGCTAATGTAGGTGTTAAAGGTTCTCAAGCAGGTACAGGTTTAAGACAGGCTTTGAAGAATCTTATTACACCAGCTAATGATGCAGCTGCTGCATTGATGGATGAATTAGGAGTAAGTCTATTTGATAGTGAAGGTAAGGCATTAAGTTTTAAGGAGGTTATGGATAACCTTAGAACTACATTTGGTGGTGTAGATGTAGATATTGAAAAGATGTCTGATGTATTAGAGAATGAAGGCGAGGATGCATTACTTAACTATGTAGATGGTCTTAATTTAACAATGACACAGCAGGAGAAGTTACAAGATATTGTTCAAATTTTTGGTACAAGAGCTCTTCCTGGCGTTTTAGGTATTATTAATGCTTCAGAAGAAAAATATAATGATTTAGCAAATGCAATATATAGTTCAGATGAAGCGTTTGTAAAACATGGTGATGATATAATGACATATAAAGAAGCTGTGGAACAGTATGGTGAAGAACTTATTAATACATCTGATGAATTTGAAGTTCTTGGTGCTGCAGCTGGTATGGCAGAGGTGCAGATGGATAACTTACAAGGTGATTGGATTAGGTTTACATCTGCATTAGGTACATCTAAAATTGAAATACTTGATTTAGTCAATGGTGCTTTAAGAAACTTTGTACAGAAGTTAACAGATTTAGTTAAATGGTTTAATGATTTAGGCGATGAACAGCAGAAGAATATTTTGAAATGGGCTGCTATAATAGCATCTATTGGACCAGTATTGTTGGTATTTGGTAAGTTGATAACAGGCATAGGAAATACAATTACTGCTATTAGCGCAATTGGCGGAGCTATGACAAAACTAAAAATTGGTTTTGGTATGTTTCGTTCAAATCTTGCTGCTGTATCAAATGCGGCCAGGCTTGCCAGAACTGGTTTGGCAGGCTTAGGAGCAGAAATATCACCCTTAGGTGCAGCATTTGGTACTGTAACATCGTTACCGTTTATTGCAGCGGTGGCTGCTATAGTAGCTCTAATTGCAGCATTTAAACACCTTATGAAAACCAATGATGAGTTTAGAGAAAAAATAATTGGTATATGGGATGGAATAAAAGCTAAATTTGATGAAGCCGGACAAAAGATACTTGATGTAATAAATAAATTAGGTTTTGATTTTGAAAGTTTAAGTGAAGCAATGAAAGCAGCTTTTGATTGGTTTGCAAATGCAATTGCTCCAATATTTTTGGGAGTGTTTGAAACAATATCTACTGTCATTGGTTCAATAATAAATATCGTAACTGGTTTATTTGAAATAATTGGTGGATTGATTATAGGCTTTAGAGATGGAGATTGGTCAACATTTACACAAGGTATTGTAGATTTTTTTGGTGGAATATTTGATATAATCGCCACTCCATTTATACTTGTATTTAATGTTATTACAGAATATTTAACAGCCTTTGGTACATCTTGGAATGAGATTTGGCAAGGTGTATTTAATTTCTTTGAGAAAATTGGAACAGGTATTGTCGAAACTGTTACAAGTTTTGTTAAAGGTGTTATAGAAAGGTGGAATAATCTTAAAACAGATATTACTGTAGTTGTTACTGTACTTAAAGCTTTATTGGAGTACTATTGGGATAAAATAAAAGAAAATATATTGTTTGTAGTAGAAGTTATATATAATAATGTTTATACAATTTGGGATAACTTAAAACAAGGCTTGATTATAATTGTTACAGTGTTAAGAGATACCATTGTTGGTGTTTGGAATTTTATTAAGAATTCTATAATTAGTGTTGTTACAGTGTTAAGGGATACGATAAATAATATTTGGCAGGCAATAAAGGACTTTATAGTAACAACTGTTACAGGTTTAAAAGACACTGTAATTTCTTTGTTTGAAATCTTAAAGGCAACTGTTATAAACATTATTACAAATGTAAAAGATACACTCATTAATACATTTACAACATTAAAAGAAAGTCTTGTAACAAAGGTTACAGAAATAAAAGAAGGTATAGTAAATGTATTTAATGGAATTAAGGAAAAGTTTGCAGAGATAGGTAACAATATAGTACAAGGTATTTGGAATGGTATATCAAGTGGATGGGCATGGTTAACAAGTAAGGTTACAGAGGTGGCAACTAGCTTATTGACAGCCGCAAAAACCGCATTAGGTATTAAGTCACCGTCAAGAGCATTTAGGTATGGTGTTGGTAAATGGATTCCACCAGGAATTGTAGAAGGAGTTGAAGATGCAATGCCAAAAGCCATAGATGAAATTCAGAGTGTGTTTGATAAAGGATTATCACAAATAAGTGGAGAAGTCGAAATTGGTAATCCATTGTTTGGTTTGGTTGATACTATAAAGACTGTACTTAATGAAACTACAATTTGGTTTGAATCAATAGAAGAAAGATTATATGCCATTGTAGATAACATGAAAACAGATTTAATGAATCTTATTGAGTTAGGTCAGGTAACTATTAATTCAGATGGAACATTATCTGGTTTGGTTTATGAAAAACCATCCAATAGTATTAAATCAATTAATGGTACAGATAATGAACAAAAAGGAGATGTTATTAATAACTTTTATTATACGTTTAATTCACCAAAAGCTATTGATGAAATTGAAGCGTCAAGAAAGATAAAAGAAACACAGAGGGATTTATCAGAAGGTTTTTAGGAGTATAGAGCAATGGTAGAGAATATTATATTAAAGAATTTGAGTACATCAGCTCTACTTGAGCTCGATGTTACTACAACACCATATTACATACTTGATACAGTAGAATGGGGGCAGATTGAAGCTGCCCACCATTCTTACAAGTATGTTAATCAGGTAGGTGTTACTATTGTAAGTACAACATTGGAGACAAGAGATGTTTCTATTGTAGGTTGGATAGTTGCAGATAAAGAAGAGTCAATGGAGAAAAGAAAGCATACTTTAAATAGGTTTGTAAAT
>JAEIGA010009915.1_pt1 | contig 14433 bp, 16 predicted proteins | sample 9270691 | NCBI WGS metagenome assembly JAEIGA01 (sample SAMN17057246, study PRJNA624740) | gut metagenome | biome: biome; isolation source: fecal sample | host: Bos grunniens | place: China: Xizang | collected 2019 | reverse complement strand
CAGCGGTGTAGAATTTCTCGGTTCATTCGTAAAACCATACCGAGACTATGTGAGCAATAAGACATTGGTGCGTATGACTAAGAAGATACAGGAGATAGACCTTCGCAACGAAGAGAAAGCCGTGCGTGCCATTGACTCGTATCTCGGTATTCTGAGCCACACGGCAAGTCGTTGCATCACACAAGATTTGATGAGTAAACCCCTGGCGGCATAATGGGCGATAAGTAAAGACATTAAACGCGAACGATTATGAACAAAGTAAACGGAAAGAAGACCTCCTTCGCACCGATACGCGAGGACGGTAGCCGTATCACCATCTGCTACGGCCTGAAGAAACTGAGTAAAGACCTCTACGAGTGGTTTGAAGTGTATTTGCCCAAGAAGCAGCTGTCACAACTGACCTTTGCCGACGTGAAGGCCGCAATCATCGCAGACATCGACGAGCGCGTAAAGGCACAGATCATCGGTGGTATGGTGTGGAACGGCAAGCCCGTATGGTACAGCATTGAGAACCAGCTGAACTTCACCAACGCCACAGCACCCGTCATACTGAAGATTGGCGAACAGGAAGACGGTACCGCCATCTATGAGGACTTCGACACAGAAGAGAAACTCACAGCCTTCTGTGCTGCTTGCAACGCCCACAAACAGACCTCCCTCACCTACGGCTGGGGAGAGAAGGACGATATCGACTGGGCACCATACGAAGACTATTTCAAGTCCGAAGAATAGTTAACGGGAGCCGAATAGCTCCCGTTTTTTTTATTTTTACCAAGTTCCTTCGTATGGGGTAATCCATTCTCCGTTCAGCGATAGCGACATGCTACCGCCTGCGCTAAAAAGCGGACCGGAATAGTCGCTGACGCGGTTGGCCTTGAAGGGTGCCGCCGCGATGGTTGCCGAGCCCAGCACATCATCCGTGGCCGTTCGACTGATGATCACTACATCGGTGTTCCACTCTTCTGCCGTGGAGAATCCGAACAGTGAGGCTTGTATGCCCGTCTGTCCCTTGCTGGCATCGGGGATGGTGATGACGGTTGCGGCATCCGTCTGTGCGCTTGCAGGCTGTCCCGTCGTATAGTCCAAACCATAGTACCAGGTATGTGGAACGATGGAGATGCTGTTGGCAGTGGCTGGCACTTCATCGGTAAAGGTAAGGCGGAGCTTGGTAACTACGCGGTCGAGGGTGACAGCCCTGTTGCCGTTACTGGTGCTTACGACGTTCACCTCATAGTCTTTCCAGAATGTGTCGCGCACCGACGACCATGTGATAGTTGCGTTGGTGGTATTCAGAGAAGGCTCCGCACCACGACTGGCCACGAAATAGATATGATGACTGCCATAGCTGAGCGTCATCTGAGGTTTTCCGAAATTCTCCGCCGTGTTGTCACTCTGGTGTACTTGCTGGACGAGTGCGCCGTCCATGTAGTCCAGCACCCACACGTCTGTTAAATCCTTACCATCAGCAGAAAGATACCCGCGAGTCTGCTTCCAATCGTCCCCGAAATCACCCTTCATAGTAAACGTGAACTTCTTCGTCTTCGCCGGTTCTTCCACCACTCCCGACGCTTCTCCGTCGGGCACCTCGATTGCTTTCTCGCATGCGGTCAACATGGCCACCGCACAGGCCATAATGAATAACTTTTTCATAGGTTGTAATAGTATTAAGTGAATAAAAAAATAATGGGCCTCTCGGTCTTGTCTAAGCTGCTCAATTCCTGACACGGTACACCTGTACCCACCCGAGAGAACCCATCATTATGAGTCCTTTTCGGGTACAGGTTTCCCGTAGTCAGCGAAATTGAGCACGGCAAAGGTATGAATTTATTTTTACACTACCAAACGTTTTCGGGAAAAAGTAAACCCAAGACCACATTTTGACCGAATAGTATATGGCAGATATTAGCGGACAATTTGAAGTTGACGGACTGGTCAGGCAGCGTGAAGAGCTGGAACGACTGTTGATGTCGAACCCTGAGATGGAGAAGAAAGTCCAGGGGTTGATACGCAAGGTGCTGCTGCAAGCTCGCAAGACCATCAGCGGTGACATCGGCACCAAGATGAAGAACGACCCGCGCCAGGCATACAAGGCGGTGAAGTCGGCAGTCTATCGCCGCATCCTTGGCGGTAACGTCAGCCTGCTGAACAAACGACGTGCGGGCACTCGCGGACCCGTGCCACCCGTGGTACATAAACTGGAGATGAAAACCAACAGCAAGGGCAACCACCGAGGCGGCAACCGCATGCCGCGCAGTCGCAGAACGGAAGACCTGCTGACATACCAGGGAGCCGACCGCGGTTTCATTCTCCGCTTTCTGAATGCAGGTACCGACGACCGAGAGTCGCGCATTGGCAACCGTGGTGCAATAGCTCCGCGTAACTTCTTTGCCAACTCGTCACAGAAGGCAATAGAACAGGCTGCTGAGCAGCTCGAAAGGCTCATTGAAGAATTGATAAAAAAGGAAATAAAATAAAGCTATGGCAGATGTAATCAGCAGACTGAAACTCGAATCAGGAGAGTTTGACAGTAAAATAAAGCGGGCAGGTCAGGAGCTCATGGCCTACTCCGAGCACTGCAAGAAGATGGGCTTGGAGATGGGCTACGCCAACAAGGACGCCAAGGAGTTTGCAAAGGCTCTCGGCTCGATGCAGACCACCAGCTCGTCAGCACGCGGCAAGATTAACGAACTGACGGAGGCATTCGTCAATCTGAAGGTGATGTACAAGAACATGACCGACGAGGAGAAGAACAACACCTTCGGCAAGAACCTCGCCGCCAGTCTTGACCAGCTGAAGACGCGCATAGACCAAGCAAAGGCAGATCTCAACGACGTCAACAGGGAACTCGGCAACACCAAGCAGGCCGAGATTGACACCAAAGGCGGACTGGAGGGACTGACCAGCGCACTGGGCATCAACATCAAGACGCTTGCTGGTTGGGGCACCGCCATCGCCGCCGGCAAGGTAGCCCTCGACGTGGCAAAGGACGCCTTCTTTGCCAGCGAATCGACTGTTGACGAGTGGGGCCGCACGGTGGCAGCATCGCAAAGTCTGTATGAAGGTTTCCTGACGGCCATCAATAACGGCGACATCAGCGGGTACCTGAGCAACATCGACAGCATCGTCAAGGCTGCACGACTGGCTTACGACGAACTCGACAAGCTGGGCACCATGGAGACCATACAGGCACCGCAAATCAGCAAGCAACAGCTCGAGAATGAGCGCATCCGCTCGATGATCCAGACGGGCCGCTACATAGCCCCGCAGGACGGCCGTAAAAATGCCGTCTTCAACGGCCGCGAGATGCAGACTGGCGACAAGCTGACTGCCGGCCAAATCCGTGCCATGGAAAAGCAGTTGCAAGGTGGCATGCAGAAGATGGTGAAACTCGTCGGCAACGAGGTTGACCAGACGGGCAAGGCCATCAATGCCTACTATGACAAGTTGGCCAAGACCAACGGCATGAGCTTCCAGGAGTTCAAGAAGGGCACCAGCAGTTGGGCAGAGTTCAACAAGCGCATGCAGGGCTACGAGCAATACAAGGAATGGGACAAGCAAGCCCGCTCCGAGTTTGCCAAGCAGGGTGGCCGTGGCTATGTGGACTTTGACAAGAGCAACCCGTTTGCCGAGTTCCGCAAGTGGGGCACCTTCCGCGTTGACAAGGAGGGCAGCAGCAGCTACAAAGACCTCGTAAACCTCATCCGGCAGCGCGACCAAAAGGTCGGTCAGGTGTACAGCACCCAGGCACAAGCCTACCGCACCATGAACCGTGCCGAGGGCGTGACCGTCCGCCAAATCATGGGTGACACCGGCGGCAAAGGCGGTAAGGGTGGCACAACCGACAAGAACCTCGACGACGAGCAGAAGGTACAGCAGAAAATCAACGACCTGCTGAAAGAGGCTCTGACTGCCGATGCCAACCGTCAAGGCGAAATACGCCAGCAGGTAGCAGAACTACAGAAGCAGCAGGAGAAATACAAGGACATCAAGAACCTTGCACAGGGCATACTGCCAAAGGACAAGGAGGCGGTGTTCACCATCGACGGCCAGCTGAGCGAAGAGACGAAGAAGAACCTCCGCGACATCGAGAACGTCACCATCGACGACAAGACGATGACCGTGACGGCTGACACGCAGGAGGCTATGCAGAAGGTGCAAGAGCTGATTGGTCAAGTCTCTACCGCCACCTTGCAGGTGAAGGTGCAGCCAGTGGAGATGGTCACAGGACTGTCAGGCTTCAACGAACAGACCATCTCTGCATGGACTTCGATGATGAAGTCTGAAATCGCCAAGGCTGACTTGGGTAGCGACCTGTACAACAGCTTGACACAGAACGTGAGCGACATGAACACGTTGACAACTGCTGTGCAAGACGCCATGAAGCTGGGACTGAAGATACCACAGGAGGACGTGCAAGAGATGTTCGAGTCCATCTTCGACCGTGGCACACTGCCAGAAGACCTCTATGCTGGCATGATCCAGAAGTTTATCGACGAGTTTAAGGAACGCACGGGCAAAGACCTGGTGGTTGGCGAGAACGGCGGGCTGTCAGAGGGTACTTCACAGCAGCGCAAGGACAAGCGCGACGGCAACCGCTTCCTAAAGAAGGACGACGAGGGCAAGTACGAGGCCAAGATGACCGACATTATGTCTGGCATGGCTGGCGGCATCGGTAACGTCGTATCGGGACTGAACGCGCTGGGCATTGAGATACCAGCGGGACTGCAAAGCGTGTTGGGTGGCATGCAAACCATCTCGTCCATCCTGTCGGGCATTGCCGTCACAGTAATGTCTATCGAAGCCATAGCCGGTGCCGATGCCATAATACCATTTGCAAATGGTGGTATCGTTGGCCGTGCCGCTGCTGGCATGATGATACCTGGCAACTCGATGAGTGGCGACCGTTTGCGTCTGCCCGTCGAGGGCGGAGGCGGTGTGATCGGCGTCAACTCCGGCGAGCTCATCCTGAACAAAAGCAGCCAGAACTCGTTGGCCGCAGACCTGCTGAACGCCGAGGCACTGATAGGATCCATCAAGGACTACTCCGTCTCGCTTGGAAACGCCCAGCAGGCCATCCTCGCCAAAGAGCTCGAAGGCGGCGGCATGGGAAACCTCAACCTGACCGCCACCATCAAGGGCGAGCAAATCCGACTGGCTCTGAATAATAACGGTCGCCGTACCGGACGCGGTGAATATGTGCAAACGAATAGGAGATAAGATGAGTTGGGCATTAGGAAATAAAAAATGGACGATACCATTCGTATCGCTGAAGAATGTCAGCTGTCGCATTGACATATATAAGCGTGGATATACGGGCAGCACTGTCGCTACACTGTCTTCTGATGTGAGTGGTGCACCAGGTGTGGCAGCGGCTCAGCCGTTCTACTTCGAGGAAGATGATGACGAAAACCTGTTGAACGTTATCCGCGTAAAGACGGGTTACATAAATCTGGTGGAAACCACGCGCGACGGACTCACCGATCTCTATCCATCAACAAACACGGAGCACTTTGTGGAGGTGACTTACGGCAGCTCGTTGATATTTACAGGATTTATGCAGGCCCAGACTTTCGAGAACGAATGGGGGCCAGCACCGCGCGAACTATCGTTCCCTGTAACATCACCCTTGGGCATGATGGATGGTTACACCTTCAGCACAATCAATCCACCATCAATGGTGACGTTCGCCAAATTATTCCGCGAAATCATCAACAATAGCGATAGGGTATACAACTACGTGTGGATGCAATCGACAGGAGGAACCCCAACGACATCGGTTAACGAATTCAATAGTTTGAGCATTCAGTCGTTGATAATATCGCCTTACAAGAGCGACTTCAGTTATGGAGACACCAATCCTTTCGAGGGCGTGAGCTACCTTTATTTCATCGAGGCGGTATGTAACGCATTCGGACTGATAGCACACGACGAGCCTGGCCGATTGGTATTCTCGAAGTTTGATAACACAAACAACTATTATCTTTACATTAATGGCAGCGGAACGGTATCGGTTTGGACATTGTCGGGCGATTATGACTTAGATGCAGAGTTTGAAAACCACAGTGATGACAATACAGAGAGTCTGATATTGCCATTAAACAAAATCACCATCGACTACGAAGGTGAAGTGGTAAAGGATGCAAAGATGAACTTTGACTACTTCAGCAAATCTGTTGGAACCATTATGCTCAGCGGATGGGATATGGTGAAGTGTACCAATCTCGACGGATGCCTGACAAGCGACCAATTAATCAACAACCCCATCATCGACTCTAACGGCAATATGAATTCCAACGGTGTAGCGTTCATTGCCTGCGGTGCTGACGCCTTGACTGAGCAGATATTTGCCCAGTTTCCATCGGTAAGCCAAAGTAATATATTCAAATGGATAATTCCTGATTGGAGTGGCAATTCAGGGCGTATCAAGTTCAAGGTGTTTGGTGGTGGAGGAATTCACATCCTTCAAGATCATGATGTTCAGCTGGAATTGCGTATATATCTGTCGTGTGGCGACTTAAAATATGACTTCTCAAATCAATCATGGGGGTCTACATCCTACGCCAAGCAATTATCTGGAGTTGGAGAAAAAGATGTTGCGTTCATTAGACCTACCATCATTGCTCCTTTGGTTGTGGAAGTGTTTGTTACCAACTATTCCGGATTTGCTCCTTGTTTCAGTTTTCAGAACTTACGCATCGAGGCTGGTGATGACAAGGTGAATGCATATCTTGGAACGGGAAGTCTCGATCTGAAGCGAGTGATTCAAGGTACCCCAAGCCCAGAAGAGGGAAGCATTGATGCAACCATCGGGCGTTTCTTCACTAACTACACAAACTATGTATATAGCACCTACCCCTACTACGGACAGAACCCGCAATACAACTACCTGAAGACTGCACAGAACCGACTGGTCATTTCGGGCGCGTTGATGAGCGACGGTTCGCCGAGGGCATTGTTATCTCCTTACATGGAAAAGACCACCTTCTGGAAATCGGGATGGAAATGGAAGATAATAGCCGTCAGCTTCGAACCAAGGGAAGACCTCTATACGCTGGTTCTACATCACTCAACAGTAAATGATTAACAACTTATTAAAAACATACGATTATGAAAAAGGAAATTATCTCATTTATTCTGCTGTGCTTTTATGTATTGGGCAGCATCGGTGGATTCGGAAATGCTTGCTATTGCGACGAATATCCTACAGCCATCGCAATCGTAGTGCTGGCATATATGGCTTGGCCAACAGCCAAGACATGCTTTGAAAACTTGACTAAGTAAAGAAAAAGCGAAGGAATCAACCCTTCGCTTTTTTCTTTTTCTCCAGCTTTTCCGCCACCATATCGAAGTCATCATAGACATCTTTCGCCAGCACCTTCGCATAGCGTTGCGTCTGTGTGATATTAGTGTGGCCCATCATGCGGCTGACATTCTCAATCTTTGCGCCATTCGACAGCATCCAGGTGCCAAAGGTATGACGGCCCATGTGAGAGTGCAGGCGTTCAATACCGATGACCATCCCAATCGCTTTCAACAGTTGGTTGTACTTCTGATTGTTCATGATGGGCACATGCCAGTCGTACTTCTTTAGCACATCCACCACAGGAGGCAGCAGCATCGACACGTAAGGAACGCCCGTCTTTACGCGCTCACCTATGAATTTCCACTTACCATCGACCTCACGATACTGTGTGGCATCGAATCGCTGCGTGTCAACGTAGGCCAGCCCCGTGTACATCTGGAATATGAACAGGTCGCGGGCCATATCCACCTGACTGCCTGGCACCGGCTCAATATCCAGTATCTTCTGCATCTGCTCCTCCGTCAGATACTCCGTGGTTTCGCGTTTGCTATGCTTGAACTCACCACGCAGCCGGTCGTATGGGTTCACGTCAATCTTCCCCATCTTCAGAGCACGGTTAAGCATCGCCCGCAGACTCTTATGGTATGCCGAAACGCCAGTATCACCCATCTTTCGCGGTTCCATGCCAGCGTTCAACTGATTCTCCGACAAGTGAACATCCTGTTGGTGCAGCCATGTGTCGAAGTCGTAGATAGCTTCCACCGACAAGTCCTGCCAGCGCAGAATCTTTCCGTACTCCAACATCTTATTGCAAAGCGTGAAATACTTCATGCGAGTGCTCTTTTTGACATTGATTGAGCCAGCACGCTGCTTTATCCAATCAACAAGCGAGGTATCATCGCCACCGTCCTGAGCCACGCCAAGACTCCACACCTTGCGCCTAATGTCCGCCACATCAATCTCGCGGCGTTCATCCAGGCACTTGTTCACCTCCTGTTCAACGAAGGCCGTGACAGCCCTCAGACGATCATTCAGAATGTCCGCATCGTTAGTTTCCTTGGTGTCTTTGATGGTTCCAGCCACAAATCTATTCTTACACACGCGCACGCCCGTATTAATATAATATGGTTTACGATTGACGGTGACGCGCACCTCGACAGGGCCTTCCTCACCCTTCTGAGTCCTGCCGCGATGGTCATATACTAAAGATAATGTAATCATGTCCTATTGGTTTTTTATCTGTTATTTGTACTTTGTTTCCACATTCCCCGTCGATTTGGGGAAACAGCGGGGAAACGTTTGGCTATCTTTTCACGCCGAAATCCACCAATATCCACCGATTTCCACTTCCGCTCATTTTTCAGTCTATCGTCCGAAACCTTCACACCCACTGGGATTGCGCCTGTTTACGCCACTTTCCCACTTTTGAAGATGTGGAGCTGGAGGAGAATGAATAGATATTTTGGGACATCTGTATTTATGGGCCTCGCAAGCTATTCATTAACGTTTATTTATTATTGTGGGGAAACATTTGGACGTAAAATATAACAATCAGAGAAATAGACGCAGTCATTCTCTCCAATATAGCAAAAGCATGGGCATGGGAGTGTAGCATATTTGCGCACATCTGCGGTCATATCCTTGGGGACGTATCCGACATGATGACCATCGGCAGCGAGTACCTTGATGGCATTGGGGTCATAGGCATTGTATGGTTCTGCTTCCAGTGTACCTTTAAACTCTCCGAGATATTCGTCAATATTGTCTCGGTGCGACATGCCAGCAATATTGAACTCTACAATGCCAAATTGGCTATAATCCTTTGGCCAGACGCTGACGTGGTAGCCCTTGTCCTTGATACTGAAATACTGGAGTTCCTGGACGGGTGCATCAGAATCACCGCCGCCAATCACTATCTTCATCTTAGGTGCGTCAATAGGGTCTCCGTTGTCATCGAGGAGATCGAAATGGCGTGGCTGACTGGTGGCTGGCGGTTGTTCAGAAGGTGTCGGTTCTGAGTAGTTGCCGTGTGATAAATAATAGATGTAAAACGCGATTGCGATAACAAAAATAATAACAAAGAATATCATAGCATTTACATTTTAGTTTGTTCCAATTCTTCAGCTACACCAACCTTGAAGGGATAACGGGTGATGTCTGAGGTAGTGGCGACAGCCAGCTGACGCTCCAGAGATACGATGCGGGCATCCTTATCCTTGATGGTTCGTTCAAGGTCGGCGATGCGGGACTGCTTCTCGGCAATGATAGTATCCTTGTCGGCAAGCCGGTCGGACATTTCTTGCTTTAGGCGGTTGGTGAGTTCAACGTAAGCAGCGATGGCTGCGTTGATAGCACTGGAGGCATCGACGGAAGTCTGTGGCTGCTGAGTGGAAGGTGACTGCTGAACGGTCACCGATTCGCTTTCGCCGCGCAGGAAAGCAGGGTCTATATCGCGGAACTTGGAAACGAGCTTGCGAATGGTCTCAGGCGAAGGCTGACGCACCTTGTTATTAAGTATGCGCGATATAGTTGCCTCGTTGATACCAGTCTTCGAGGACAGCTCTTGCTGATCTTCAACCAGGCCTTCAGAATAGAGCCAGTCGAGTGTTTTTTTAAAACGTTCGTTTTTTGTCATTGCATCAAATGTATTAAAAAGACTTAAAATTTGACACCGTTTTGCACGGGTTTCATTTTTAGTTTGTATATTTGCACCCGAAAGTAAGTAAGTAGTCTTACAACGAGGCAAGAAAATAGCCGTCAGACGGGAGGCCGTCTTTTCGCAAGCGGATAACCGCCTTTGCAACACACTTTTGGCGAAGTAGTTGGATTGCAAATATACGGCTTTTTCTGCCAAGTTGTGCAAAAGTAAGTAAACTATTAAGTAAAATTAAGAAACTATGGTAAAGGAAAAAGTTGGAAGAAATGACTGGAAAAGTCTGAAGGTTGGTGAGACTGGTGTGTTCACATTACCCGACGAAAGAGCAGTGGAGAGCGCGAGAGTCGCAGCCCAAGACGTGAAGAAGTACGACCATTATGAGTTCGAGCGTATCAAGGTGGCTGAGCCGCTGACGATTGCATATAAAAGACTGAAATGACCAGATGCTGACGAGACTGGAGCGGTGGCTAAGAATAAGATTATCTAAAACAACTAAGATACTATGACAAGGGATGAGTTGAACGAAGTGAAGGCTGTGGTACGTCGGGCCGTGGAAGAAGAGCGCGAGATGTACGACGAGGTGTGGCTGACGGAGAAGCAGCTGTTGGAGCAGTTCGGTATGTTTACTCATGACTGGCTGAAGAATTACGGACAATGCTTGCAACCGGCAAGGGCTATCGTGGTGGATGAGCAGGGAGTAGAGCATCCCACGAAACGTTTAGCATATCCCAAGCACAAGATACAGAGAATGATTGCATCTGGAGAGATCATGAAGCTGCGATGCAGAGTGGTGAGACTTGACCAGCAGGAGGCGGTCAGGGTTAATGTCGCTATGGCATAGCGACATACAGAACATGGAAGGTTGGCTGAGAGGACTAAGGCAAGAGCGGCGATTGGTCGTGAGCTGAAAAGCGCGGGGGTTCGAATCCCTCACCTTCCGCAAACGCCGAGGGACGTGCAGCGAGCAATCCCGGCAAGTAGGCTGAATATACTGAATACACAATGGCAAGATGGGTGGCGAGTAAGCCGTAGCGGTGATGACACCGTGACCCACCGAAAGGTGGCGAGGCTCGTGCAAAGCCCTGAGCTGAAACGGCAGCGAAAGAGACCGGGCTGAAGAGCGAGTGGAAAGAGGCGGCATGAAAGAGGGCCGCGAGTACAACAATCTGACGCAGGTAATTTCCGAACCAGCGACGACCTACGAGTTAGGTCCCGATGAGAGCAATAAGGCTGGCAGGTAGTAGCGTGAACCATAAGAACCATAGTCCGAGGGAAGTTGTGAGAATTGAAGGCCGAATATGGTTGCGATAACATCGCAACATACTGAACGAATAATACAGAATCCTGATTGCAAGTCCAATAGTGCGGATGGGCTCTGCGGTTGTTGCCGTAGGCTGGTGTGGCTGCCAGCTGCTTGTATGAGGGAATATATATACGGTGTGTCGTGTAGCTCAGTTGGCAAGAGTCCTCACTTGTAGGTTTCGACCTACATACTGAGGTAGGTCGCGGGTTCAAGTCCCGCCACGACACCTAAGACCTTGCAACCGAATTGTAAGGCACAGTCTAAACTAAAACAACGAAATCATGAAAGAGAAATTTTTGAATTGGTGGCAGAAGAACAACATGACGTTCAGTGCCATCGCAGGAGAGTCATTTACTAACGGCCAAGTGGTTTTGACACACATTGGGCTGGTGGTATTTCTGATAGTGGCGATAGCTGCTGGGAACTAACAACAGTGGTCGCTATGGCATAGCGACAAACTAAACAAGAAGAGAGCGTATGACTTACGAGGAACTACAACAGAAGATTGCGGATGTGGAGAGCATGATTGACGTGAGGTTCGCTGGAGCGATGGAGGCATACCATAGCTATTATATGGATTGCATCAACAACAAGAAGGTTGTTGTTAAGCCAGAACCAGAGCGCAGTCAGTTCGAGCACCAAGCAATGAAGAGCATCGACCGGCTGAAAAAGGAGTTTGCCATGCAAAACAGTCCTGCTGATGTCGGAGATGTGATCAAGACGGAGAAGTACATCATGAGGGTGGAACGTATCGAGGCTGCTGCCTTTGAATATCCCACCCTGCAATTCTATGGGACATACCTGAAGCAGAACGGCGAGCCGTTTGCGCGACAGATATTTCTACCTATTCTACAGACAGACGTTATCGGAGTCGTCAAAGCAACTCCGAACAAATAACCAACATTATTCATTTAAAAACAACAAACAACTATGGCAAAAGAGAAACATTTCCTGAAGATTGAGGTACACACACTTCCCAATGGTTATTCACTGGATGTTGACGGTACTGGTTACATGTACTACCATGAGATTGACCTCATTGCTGGTTTTATGGCTCGCGTCGGACTGAGCGAGACGAACTACATGGACAGAGGTTCTATCCTGAGTGCGCTGATGAGTGCAATGATAGGCGACGCTTATTCGGATGCCGTAACAACACTGAAACAGCGTGTTGGTCTGCTGACAACTCAGTACACCACCACTATCGAGCGTATGGATAAGGCCATCGACTATGTTACTCAGGCAGAGAAACAGATTGATAGCATGCTTGGCCGCGTCAAGGCACTCGAAGAGCAGATCAAGGGCACCGAGCAGATACACATTGACAACAAGAAGATTGTTGAAGACACCAAAGTCAAGCTATCATCCATCGAGAAGAAGGCCGACAAGGTGATGGACTCGCTGGCCAACAGTGCCACCATCATGAGAGCTATGGAGGAAGCTAACGACGAAATACAGAAGAAGAAGGCGAACGAGGGCCTAAAAGAGCCTGACAAAAGCGGAGACGCTGATGGCAAGTTTGCTGAGCCTGCTGCTGATAATAAGCGAAAAGGCAAGGGAGGTCGTAACAAGGCTGCTGATGCTAAGATTGTGAAGGAAATTGAGAAGAAAGCAGAAAAAAACCCAAACATCAAATAGCCATCATGATCAGTCAGTACAGCAACCCCGTGGATATTGACCGCGAGTTCTGGGCAGATTTGGAAAGAGCACATTACTGGCTAACGAAAAAGCATGGAGCCATCAGCAACCGAATGAAGGTGTATGACGGCGCGTGGGAAGTGGAACGGCATCAACGGGAATACTTTATGTCGGACATTTACTACTATACGTCGCCTAAGACCGGAAACAAATGGATGACCTACATGGTGTCTAAGCTGAATAAAAATGGCGAGGTGGACTTTCACAGCCGTTGCGTGCTCTACAGCTTCACTGAGCGGTACATGACCATCATGATTCCGTTGGTGGTTGCTGAAGGTGATGAAGAAGTGGAAAAGAATACGAAGTCGGTGACTATTTACACGTCCCACATGTTCCAACGCATGGCAGACCCTGACAGGTTGGGTGTGGATATGTCGGACCGGGTGAAGGTCATCCGTAACTTCGTTGAGTTTGTGGCTTCTGGTTGGAGTGATACCAGACCACCGCGAGAGGGTGAGCATGATACGCAAATCATGATGCGAACTCCTGGTTCATGGCTTCGAGGTCATACGTTTGAAGTTGATGACAGGCGAGCCACCATCTATCGGACGTTCTACACAGACCGTTCAATGACTCACAAGCAACTACGCGATGTCAAGAGTTTCCGCAAGTTTGCGGACGAAAAGATAAAACAAGGTAATAAATAACAATCTTATGGAATTTGAAGGAAGAATCCAAAGAGTGCTGCCGGTAAGAAGCGGCACCAGTCAGAGGGGCGAGTGGAAGGCTCTGCCCTTTGTGTTTGAGTATTTCGAGAGTGGAGAACAACGGTGGAGCGACAAGGTGCTGCTGGAGACGTTTGACACCAACATCATGGCGCAAATCGGTGCCTATCTGAAGAAAGGTGCAGACGGCAAGGCAGTCGTTGAGAACGGCGAGTGCGTGCTGTTGGCAGAGCTGAAGTGCCGCGTGGGATTCAGTCATTCGGTGCGGACGTTCGAACGTCAGGACGACACCAAGGCGACCGTCAACGACGTGCGGCTGTATAAGTTCGAGGTGATAGCACAAGGGGCTGCTGTACAACCTCAGACGCAGCAACCGACTTACCAGCCACAGGTACAGATGCCATTCGGTGCACCACAGCAGCAGGGAGGAGGTGATACCGATGACCTGCCGTTCTGATGAATATTTCTGTGAGTGGTGGCCTACGGGTCACTGCTTGCGGTTTTGATATGGCGATGCAATCGCCATGTAACAAACGAAACAAGGGACTATGAGACCATTCCCAGGCGAGATGCAAAAGGTGACGTCTCGGGCACATCCTTACACACTCAATGATGAGCAGAAGGCGTGGATGGCTGAGACGTTTCCCGTGACTGAGAACCGAAAGATGATGGCGGTGATGGGTATCTCTTGGCCGACGCTTCACAAGTTGGCGCACGAGCTCGGACTGAAGAAGGATGCTGAATGGATGAAGGACATCAGAAAGCAGAATTGCGAGGAGCACAAGCGCATCAACAGACACCACAAGCT
>JAEIGA010009914.1_pt1 | contig 14434 bp, 18 predicted proteins | sample 9270691 | NCBI WGS metagenome assembly JAEIGA01 (sample SAMN17057246, study PRJNA624740) | gut metagenome | biome: biome; isolation source: fecal sample | host: Bos grunniens | place: China: Xizang | collected 2019 | reverse complement strand
GTATCAAAATGGGATTACACCCCCGAAAAGTGTGACGGCGATTTCTGCCCGGGAGATTGCGACCTCTGCCCCAAGGCAAACAATGGAGACCCGGAAGAAGTGGAAACGCTGGTTGCCCTTTACGATGTCGTGGAGGAGCACGACAACTGCCATGTGCAGGTGCTGCGAAATTCCGAGACCGGGGAAGTCTCCGTCGGCTGGTGGCCCAACAGCGCCGAGCCGGCGCAGGCCGCGGAGAGCGCACAAGAAAGCAAATAACAAGAAGGCCGGGGGCAATGCCCCGGCCTTCCGCTTTTCAGGTTTCCTTGTACAGAGCTTGGAGTGCTTTTGCTTCCCCGGCCTTTTCTATCTGCTTCCCGTGGAGGTAGTCGTAGACGGCCAGCATGGAAGGCGGGGGCTCGCCGTGGTCTTTGCGGTATTGCTCAATGATCTTTGTAACTTCTCCGTGGAGGATCTGCATGTGCCGCATCTCCTCCATGGAAAGCAAATAGAACGCATCTGCAAGCCCCCGGTTTTCTTCCCGGTACTCCAGTGCACACCTGGCATACTTCCCGGCGTCGGCGATTTCCTCAGAAATCATATCGGAAAGCTTCTGAATGATTTTCATGACTTACACAGCCGCGCCCGGGGTATAGGAGCCAAGCTGAGACAGGAGGTACTGAGACTGGTTAGCGTTGCTGATAACGCCCTGCGCAGCGACAAGGGCCGCGTTGGCATCGTCCAGGCGATTCTGGAGCATCTGCGTTTTGATATCGCAGCAACAAGACTGCAGCTGGAAGCCGAGCGCGTCAAGCTTGGAGCCGAGGGTGTTGAAGCCCTGAATCGCATTGACCAGGTTAGTGTTGTTCTGCTGAGTGATATCCCGGGTCTGATTCTGGATCAGGAGGCCGGTCTGATAGTTGTTGTCTGCGGACGACAGCGCGATCTGCTGGAGCTGGCTGTTGATCCCGGCGGTGTCAATGGCGGTCTGGACGTACTCCTGAGTTGCGGGCGCGGGGCCGCGATTGCCTCCGAAGCCAAAGCCGCCGTTGAACATTCCAAGGAGGATAAGCAAGCCGAAAATCCAAATGAACGCATTGCCGCCGCCTCCGAACAGTCCGTCGCCTCCGATAGGCATGACGGGAGTGATGGAAGTGTCCATAGTTTTTGTCCTTTCAATGTATTTATCCGCCGCCGTCTATGCGCACTCGACAGCAGAACGAATACAAGAGAAGGTTATTTCAGGGCGTTAAGGATCTCGTTAGGGTCAACGCCCATCTGATTTGCCAGACTGTAAAACGCTTTCTGAGCGTCGCCCCCGTTGTCGGCGATCAACTTCTGGACCTGTGCGTACTGCGGGTTGCTCTGCAGCATTTTCTGGATCATCATTTGAGGGTTTCCGGCAGCGCGGGCCATGTTCACCATGTTCTTAATCGGCGCCATCTGCCCGGTCAGCATGTTCCGGTTTAACATTCCCAGCATTGGATTTAGCATTGATAACCTCCATTAACTGAGCCTCCACAGCGGCGAGGCGTTTTTCAAAATCGTTCTCTTTCGGGGCTTCCCTGTGCGGGGTGATATCATACGGGGTCGGTGTCACGTTTCCCAAACTGTCAGAAGTGCAGAGCCAGACCATCGGCGCGGTGGCGTCCATCACGAGGACAGAGCTGTTAGGCGCCATCCGGATTGCGTCGATGCTTGCCTTCCCGTTGGCCTGCAGCACCTGCTGTGGCGGGAGCGTGTTCTGCTGGGGCGGGTATTGCGGGTACGGATTAAACTGGTACGGGCTGTACATTTTCAGGCTCCTCCTCTACCGGGAACAGATCGTCGTCAAGCATAGTCTCCCCCTCTTTCTGCATAAACAGTACAAAAAAAGACAGCCGTTCACGAGCAAGTGAATGACTGTCTTTCGTCTGTTTTTCGGCTATTTCTGGAATAATACTTGCCTTGATTGGTAAACGATGGCCTTGACACGCTGGACGGAGAGATCGAACTCCTCCGCCAGCGGCTCAAAGCAAACACCGTCAATGTACCGTCGCTTCAAAATAGCCCGGTCTCTCTCGGAATGGATGCGTTCGTCGATGGTTTCACGGATCTGGCTGTTGGTATACTCCATAAAGCGCCTCCTGTTAAGGCAGCGCCCGACAAAGTATATCATCTGTGGCGACTCAGATGTGGCGACATACACTGTGCTGGGCTGGTTTTCATCTTCCGTCCCAAGCGTTTTTCTTTACCTGGTTGCCCACTTATGGCTGTTTGAGAACATTCCATACAAGCCTATTGCGTTTTCTCTTGTGAAGCCATACTCCATCGCTTTGGCAATGACGTTCTGTTTCTTGCCATCGCCGGTAATTGTATTGTAGAGTTCATAGAACGCTGCAAGGTGTTTCGGCTGGAAGCCCATACCACGGCAGGCCATGTACGCTTCGTACGTCGACATCTTGCCGTTTTCACCGTGATTGAGGTATTGGCTCATGAAAACATCCTTTTCCTCATTGGACAAGTCAGAGTTTCCGATAAGCGAGACTTGCTGGTAAAGCAGCGGTTTTTCGTGCCCCTCCGGCGGGGTGATATCTTTGGCTGCGTCCGTGATAGCGAAATAGCTCTGGCTGCTGATCCCGGCTTGATATGCTTCGTTGACTTTCCGGATCTGGGAATCTTTCGCCTCCAGCATGGCCCGCACGTCCGGCGCCAGCGTCTGGTAGCTTTCCATCATGTCGTCCAGCTCGTCGTAATCCCGGTTATACTTGTTCCCGGCTGCGTCGCTCCATGCCTTTGATGCTGCGAAGTAAGCCGCGGGATTGCTCAGCGAAGCTACATCACTGTAGTTGTCCGGCATGGTCGGCTCTACCATACGCTTTGCCTGGTAATTCGCGTAAGAGTAAATATTCTTGATCGCCTCGGCGCGTGCGTCGTCGCTCATGGCGTCGTAGACGGGAGAGGACATAAGGTCCTTGACCATCTGGAGCTTCGTCTGCCCGGCCTGCCGCTGGACTTCTACATACTCGTCTGCCGTCATCTGCCGCTGTCCCGTGACTTGCCCGTGTTCGTCGTAAACATTGATCGGGTCCGTCATACTGACGCGATGATCCGTCGGGAGAACGCTTCCGTCTCCACCAGCATTCGCGTCATACAGCCGCTGTATTTCTGCGTCGACCTCCGTGCTGTTGTTGTTGGACACATAGGACGGGTTAACAATGTCGTTGACCGCTCTGGAGAAGCCGTTGGTATCATACATCTGCGGGCGGCCCCAGGCATCCAAGTATTCAACCTGTTGATAGTCCAAGTACGGGATTTTTTCTCCAAGAGCGCCAAGCCTTCTCTGCACAGATCGCGGAAGCCAGCTCTCGGTGTCCACATAGGTCTCCGTCCGCCGGTCTCCTTGGAATGCTTTTTCAATCTGCCCGCCCAGCGTGCTTGTCAGCCCTTGCGTAAGGTAGGACGCAGCGGTCGCGGCGAGAAATTCACCCAGGTCGTTTTCGGCAAACTTGATGTTGTCAAAGGTGTCCTTGATTCCCTGCAGCATGGACATTTCGACCATGGGGCTCGTGACGGAAGTCAGCAGTTTGACCGCTTCCCGACCGGAAATTCCTCCGTCTGCGAAAGCGTCAGCAAGCTGTGCTCCCATAAACAAAGTGCTTGCGTTCGGCGAAAGCCAATCGAGAGTAAAGCTCCTTCCGTCCGGGAGAACATAAGACCAATTCTGCTGCCCCTGCAACTTGTCAAAATCGTTTTGTTTGTCGTCCTCGTCCTTGCCGCGCAGCCGTCCGGCATTGCGGAGCATCGCGCCGATCAGCATAAGCCCCGTACCTGTCGTTGCCTTGGAAAGCTTGTTGATTACGTTCTGCCATGAAGAGCCTTCTACCCCGGCAATGGTTTTCCCGGTCGAAATAAGAGTGTCCACCAATCCAATAGGGGAAAACTCGCCGATGCGTACCATGATATTGGCGGGGGTGCGGCGGAACGGCATAATGCCTTCGCCGATCATTCTAAGAAGCGGCGGCGTATCTTTGCCGCGCAGTGCTTTTGCAGCGGCATCAGAGTATGCGTTGTGGTCGTGGAAAGTGGCCTCCTGCGCCTCCTTGGAGGCGTAGTTGATTGCCCGCTCTAACAGCGCTTTTTGTTCCGCTGTTGCCTCTACGCTTCCGTCCTGGATGCCGGTAAACGTCGCTGCGTCTATACCGTTGGCCTGCAGATAGCCAGCCAGACGTCGGGCGAATTGCGGGCCGATAAAAAGCTTGTCGCCGCCTTCTGTCATCCAGTTGGTGACAGTGTTCGCAACGTCAAAAGGCTTGAATGCGAAGTGCTGCTTTTCTTCTATGCCACGCTGAAAAGAGTCTTTGTTGAATTGCTCGCTTCTCCGTCCATCGCCGTCGATCACTCCCGAGTTCTTCTTGTAATAATCCAGAGCGGCTTTCACAAGGGAATAGTCCTTGACGTGGAAAGATGTCTGCCGTTCGTATTTCCCTCCACTTGCCGCATACACAAGGCCCTCGATAGCGGATTGCAGGCTGTTCTTAACGTCAAACGCCACTGCGCTTGCCAGGTTGCCGCCCAGATTTCGCACCTGTGTTTTGATGTTACCCAGCATATTTATATATCGAAGCGCGGTCCAATACTTATAGGCGTTTTTCCAGTTGATCTTGCCGTTCTCAAAGATTCGTATTGGTATCTGGTTGGCTATGCTCTGCTGGATTTCTTCTACGACCTTATCCCGCGTTTGCTCGTCCGGGGCGTTTCGGTATTTTTCTTTAAGCTCCTCGCTGACCGCCACGCCTTCCGGCGCGGCGTCGCCCATCCTGTCCAGCATTTCTTCAACCGAGCGATCGATTTTGTACAGCCTGACTTCAGGGTCCATGTTCGCAAGGAGTTTCCGCGCCTGCAGCGCTTGGCCGAGGTTCGTTCCTGCGGCGATATAATCCGTGAGGAGATCGGTTGCCAGGTTTTGATCGCCGGAGGATATAGCGTTGTTGATCAAGATCTGGCCGATAGCCTGCATCTTCGCGCTGGTTCTCCCGGCCCGCGCATCTGCCGTCCACGCCCGAATTGAAGCGTCCCAGCCACGCCGCCGGATGGAGTCTGTCGCCTTTTTCGCCGTCTCGTCATTGGTTATTGGAATATACCGATAACCGCCGTCCTCAACGCTTTGGTCTATCAGCGCTTGCATGCCCTCCGTTGTTATCGGAGAGCTGCGCACCGTCTCCACGCCTGCGGAGAGCTTCGTCCCCTCCGCGTCGGCCGGTGCCGGCGCTACCCGAGAAACGGTCGTCCGTGTGCGGGTGGTGCGGGTGGGTTCTGCCGCTGCTGTCTGTCCCGTCGGCGGTGCGCCAGCAGGATTCTCCGGAGTGACCGACGTTGTCGAAGCGCTTGGATTTGTCGGAGTGGTGGTCGTCGGCGGTGTGCCGGCGGCTTGCTCTCCGTTTAGCTGCCTTTGAAGCTCCGCAATCTGGGCGCGGACTTCGGCCTCCCTCTGCGTATCACCGTCGATGCGCAGTCGGTCGGCAAGCCGGGTCAAAGACTCCATTTGGTCGACAATAGCGTTCCGCTCTTCAATGCTGAGTCCGTTTGCCTGCGGCTGTTGCTGCACCGCGGGTGCCTGCTGCTGTGCCGGTGCCTGTGCGGGCTGCGGTGCGGTTGGTGACTCTTCCTGAACGGGAGCCTGCGCGGGTGCTGTCTCGGGCTCTGCCGTTTCCTGTACCTCGCTGCGGTTGGCGGCTTCCGCTTTCTGCGCGGCAAAGCCCTTGATGATCTGCCGCTGTTCGCTCTTTGTTCCGGTCAGCTCCTGCCCGCTCATTTCCTCAAAGGCGGCCCGAAGCTCCGGGTCGTTGATGATGGCTTCCGCTTTGCTGTTGCTCACCGTGCCGGAGAGGATCTCCGTAACCCTCGCCTGAGCGGCGTTCTGGGCGTTTGTGGGCGCTCCGGGTGTCCCAGCCTGCCCCGACTGGGAAACGTTCCCCTGCGGGGCTTGTGGCGCGTTTAACTGCGTGTTGTCGGCTTGCTGCTGCTCGTTGGAGAGAATGGTTTGTGCCAGCGGGGTAGTCGGCTGGGCGTTCTGTTGCTGTTGTTCCGTAGGGGATTGCCTGTACCCGCCCATAGCACCGTTCAGCGCAAGGTTGCCGCCGCCCACAAGCGCGGAGACAGCGGCCCCGCCCTTGAATTCGTTTACCGCTGTGGCAAGGTCGAAGATGGCTTGAAGATTCTGAATGCCTTGTACTTCGTTGTTCTTGTCCAGCAGAAGGGCTTGCAGCGCACGCTCCACGACGCCTTGGTTTACTTCCTCCATGCCCTCTTCCGGGATGGATTTCAGATATTCCAAAAGCGCATTCTTGAACGGGCTGCCAACGATTTCCTTTGGCAGCTCCTGAGCGCCGCCCACTTCCAGAGCTGCGTTCAGTACGCCGTTCAGAGTGGCATACAGCGCCGCCGTCTTTTCGTCAGCGCCTTTTTCGATTGCGTCTTCGTAGCTGCTGCCAGTAACTTCAAGTGCGGTATGGTGAAAGGTGGGATTCGTCAAAAGCCCGGAGATAAAGCGCGAAGCGGTAGAAAGTGCACCGCTGGACTGCGCCAGAGTCGCGCCTTCCGCTGCGGCAGTACCGGCAGCGCCCAGTGCGCCAGCCCAGCCCATAAGCATGGTGGGAGCCATGCGGAATACTTCTTGCGCATAGCCGTAGTATTCCTTCTGCTTCGGCGTCCAGTCCTTGGTCTCCTCCTCGATCTTCTTTTGCGCTTCGTTTCTCTCCCGGAGGATTTCTTCCGTGAAAGCATCGTGCCGGTTGTCCTTGGTAACGAGGTCTTCCCCCATCTGGATTGCCTTTGCTATTCCGGCAGAGCCTTTTGTAATGCCACCGGCAGCGGCAAGCTGGGTCAGCTCTCCGGCTCTCGTGGCCTTTGCGGCAAGCCCGGTGTCTGTGGGGGATGCCGCGCCCGGTGTCAGGAAATTGCTGACAATGGCAGGCCAGTTGTAGAAAACGTCCTGCGCATTGGCTCCACGCTGGAATGCCTTTTGATCCCGCTCCGACAGCCCCTCCGGCATGGCGCTTGACCCGAACAGCCCGGAAAGAAACGGACTATAAAGAAGTTCACTGACGGACTTCTGCTCGGTAGGTTTCCCAACGGCACTGTCCAGCTCCGGTGTCTGGATCGTCGCCGGGCCGTCTGTCGCCCGCGCCGGGCCGCCGGTCGCGGAGGCGGAGACCGTCGCCCCTCGGTTGGAAGAGCTTGCCGGTCTGCCTCCGCTCTGTGTCGTGTTCCCGGTGACACTGTTCAGCACCGGCGTGCTGATGATACTCTGCGTGGCAGGCCGGGTGCTTTGCGTGGCAGGCCCTACGCTTATGGTGTTGTCGCGGATGATCCTGCCGGTGTCGATGGCTCCGCTCTCCGTCTTGTACTGCTTCGGCGCCAGCTTGGAAACAGCCTTCACCAGAGCGTCTGCGAAAGAATTGCCAGCCATGGCAGGTCCTCCTTACCGTTTGTTGTACAGCGCGTTCCAGACGGTCCAGTCCATATTGGCCTGGTTGACCGCCGTGTTGACAAGGCTCTCGTCCACGCGCTTGGCCTCCTGATACAGAGCCTGCGCCTTCTGTAGGTCGTTCTGCGCCACGGCCTCCCGGATCGCCTGCTGGTACTGCGCCTCCATCTGCGTCCGCTGGAAGTCCAGCTCAGCCTGCGCGTCTGCCTGCGCCCGGCGGATCTCCGAGATGTTGCCAAGGAGAGCGTTGTTCTGGGCCAGCTGCGCCTGACTGGCCGTGCCGGTATTCAGCCCGGATGCCGCCGCCATCTCATTAAAGTTCTGACGGTTGATAGCAGCCTGGGCCGCCGCCTGATTTGCCGCCGCGTCATACGACGGGGCAAGCTTTTCCTCCTGCCGTCCAGCGGCGGCGAGGTTGTTTTCGTACTCCGCCTGCAGGCGTTCCCGTGCCGCCGCCTCGTTGGCGGCATACATGGCGTTGATGTAGTCCTCCTGACTGGCCGCAGACGGCAGCGTGGGGACCTCAAAGGTCTTTTTGTCCGCCGCTGTGGACGAGCCGCCGCGGCCATAAAAACGGTTGTAATCAAAGCCGATCGGATTGCCGTACCGGTCTGTCTCGCCTGTCTGGTTGGGGTTGGGATCGTTTGGGTCGCCAGTGCCGGCTCCGGCCCGTGCTAAAATACTGTCTACCCATGCGTTGGCGGCCGCTGCGTTGGGATCGGCAGTGCCTCTTGCGTATTCATCATGCAGATACGAGTTTCTGGTGCCGTTGCTTGCCACCGGCGTCCCGGCTGGAGCGGTAGTGGTGGCCCCGGCAGCGGGCGCCGCCGTCTGCGTGTTGTTTGCCGCCGCCGCAGGGGTTGTGGTTGTGTATACCGGGACGGGGTCAGTCCCGTCCCGCAGATTGTAGTAAGTATTGGTAGGCATGGCTTATCCCTCCCGCTTGAGTTCGTCAATGCGCTTGTGGGCCTGCTTGGCCGATTCTTCCACGGCGGTAAGCCGGGAAACCACTTCCATGTTGGTCTTGCGCTGTTCCTTTTGCTCGGCCTTGATGTCGTCAACGCCGCTTTTGATGTAGCCGATGTCGGAGAGCAAAGTCCCGCTCTCTTTGCCGTGTTCGGTGTCGTCCTTCTTCCTGTTCCGGGAGAATGCCAGATAGCCGAAGATGATCGCGCAGGCGGTGGAAGCTACGCCAAGAATTTCAATCCATGTCATGGTCGTCCACCTCCGGTAGCCCAGTAGCAATGGAGGTCAGCAGAGACAGCACCGCCGCCAGAGCAGACGCGGACAGGACGTTGATCCAGTTGACTTCACTGAGAAGTGCCGACGTGCCGATGGTGGCGACGGCGGTCTGCGCAAGCGTGCGGATGGCGCGGATAGCTGCGGCGATCCAAAAGTTCTTTCCCATGGTTATATCCCCCTTGAATTAAAATTTTCAAAGACACTTAATGATCCAGTCAATGCTGTTGAGGTATTCCTGGTTTCCGTCGATGTACCGTTTGCAGGATTGGGCGATAGCGTATAGCTCGTTGATCTTGTTTTGCACGGCCTTTGCATCATACCCGGCCTCAGTGAGCTTTTGCACCCGTTCCTCACCGGTGCCGTACTTGCCGTGGAGTACGTCCGAAACCACAGCGGTATCAACGGGCCGCGCTTCCGGCGGGCTGTAATGCTTGCCCCTCGCCATCTCCAGCCACTCGGCGTAGGAGATGTAACAGCGGTCAAAGTCAAGGTTGCCGTCCCAGCCGTCGAGCCGCCCGCACGGCGTGTACTGCTGCATGACGTAGCGGTTGAACGGAGCAATGCTTCCTTTTTGCCAAGGCTTGTCAAGGAAACCGTGGACGGTGTTCATGTCGGCGTACTGCGCCAGCCATAGCTGATAACCGGCCTCCGCAATCGCCTGGAAGTCCTGGGACTGGATAACGGACAGGGAACAGTACACCAAAGGCTTGACCCCGGACAGTTCAACCACCCGGTCGAGAAACCGCTTCAAATATCCCGTCCCTGCGTGAGTTGCTTTGTCCTCGTAGTCCGCGACGGGAACACCGCTGCCGAAGTAGTTGTGCGTGTGCGTCCAGAAGTAATTGGCCTCGGCAATCGGATCGCCGCCGGAAAGGAAGTGGTAAAAGCCCCACGGCTTGCCCAGCTCCTTTGCGCTTTCAATCCAGTGATTGCAGAACGGGTTGGCGTACCCCGTCCCCTCCGTGGCCTTGACAATTACGCCGTCAAGCTCCGGGTTTTTATCGCAAAGGGTTTTTAGGTCAAGGCCCTGCTGCCATGAGGAAATGTCGATAAAATTCATTCCCATCCTATCGTCCTCCGTTCCTGGATCGTCATGGTTCACTCGCCCTCGACCGGCTGCGCCTCGTGGTAAATGTATTCCTTACTGCCGTCAACAACTTCAAGCTGCCAGTCGGAAATCATAACATACGCCTCTAATACATCTGGGGCGTTCCAGAGGGTCTGGCAAAGTCCGTGGAACTGAACTTTTGCCGCTTCGAGCGTGGCTATGCCCTCAGAATGGATGAAGTAGTTTCCATTGATAACTTTGATAATAGCGTAATTCATTTCTTTGACCTCCCTTATAGCCCTGACGTACAATCTGTCCGAATGTTTTCAATTACCCATGATATATAACTGTTTGGAACTGGCGTTTTGTAAACATCCGATGTTACAACAACATTCGTATTTGCCGAATCAATGTATGCTTTCCGTGCCGTCGCAAAATAAGTCGCATTGCATCTAGCGTTAAGCTTCGTAAGTGCAAATGAAAAAGATGTACCAGAGGCTGTGACTTTTGGCGAAGAATCAAAATAAGCCCCATAAGATGCTACGCTATAAGTTAAAGTGCCAGTTGTACTGCCATAATATCGAATACCATATCTCGCCGTCTGACTCGAAAATGTAACGCTCGAATTTGTTCCACCCACTAAATTCGCATTATCATTCGGGAACGGAAAAATCAACGTAGTATAATAATGGCTATATCTTTTCGGAATATTTTTTAAGGTTACTCCGGATTTGTATGCATAATCAACATACACTCTTGTAACAACCCAATAGGCGTTATTGTAATCCCCTGTCACTGTAAAATCAGCAGAAGAACTTGCCGCCTTGATTTCCCCAGCCGTTGTGCTTGCCGTCCAAGAATCAAAGGTCGTGTCATTGGCAAGGTTGATTGTTTTATTCAGTTTCCGCTCAACGAACGTCGTACCCGGTCCAAGCCAAGGGTATGAGCCGCCACCGCCGCCACCCTCATAAGTACCCGTTACACCAAAGATGGAAATATCCTTTTTGATGTTCCCGGCTACGAGGTTTGCGTCTGATAACGTCTTCGACGCATCGGAAGCGTAAAACCCAGCGGGTGCCGTTACTATCAAATTGTTGGCTGTCAAATCCGAGCTTGTCTTTGTAGCAATGCTCCCGGTAATATCAGTTCCGTCATTCTTTAAGGCAGTAGTTCCGCTCAGCATAGACCCGGAGGTCACGGTCTTTTGCGTCACATCCATTTGGGTAACGCCGTTCAATATAATTTTTGATATTGCCATGCTCTGCCTCCTTACGCCGTGCGGATGAGCGAGATGTGATCGGAATCGTACCAAGTGCCGCACAGTCGGACATACGCAGCATTGGCGGGGATTTTATTCCCGCTCAAAGTGCCGTGGCCCGTGTTGCTGTCGTCGGGATCGGGCGTACCGTCCGAATAAACGTAGATTGTGCTGATGACCGCCTTGCTGGAATCGTAGAAACCGATGTAATGCCACAAGCTCGATGTGTAGGTGAAGGTCATACCCGAAGCAATCGGCGTGTAGTCGCTGGCGTAGTACCATTCCGTCGTCTCTGCCTCACCCTGCGAGTTGATGGACTTGTTGCTGACGCACTGGCTATAATCGACCAGCTCCGTGTTCAGCGGGATCACTTGCGGCTCGTACCATGTCACGCCGTCCAACTGCGCCAGCGTCACAGTCTTCGCTCCGTAGGTGGTCGGCTCGGTCGAAGTGATAAGCGTTCCCACCCAGGAATCGTCATAGTCCACCTCGATGTCCTCATCGGTGCCGTCGGAGAATTCAAGATGGATCGTGTGCTGCGTCGCACCGCCGCCGCTTCCCGTGCCGGTCAGCTTCACGCCCAGCTTGTTATAAGCTGTCACGCCCTGCGCCAGTTGGTCGGCGGTCGTGAGAGTGGAATCGGAGATATCCAGTGCGGTAATTGTACGCACTGTCCCGCCAGCCGCATCCGTGGTATCCACAACGGAAATAGCCGCCGTGCCGCCCGTTGCCGTCCCCGCCGTCCTAACGCCGTCCGCACCGTAGAAGTATTTGCCCTGCGCCACATCAGCCGCAGTAGCCGTGGTGTCGGTCAAGTCGATGATGGTTTGACCGTTATAAACTACTTTGTTTTTTGCCAAGGGAGATTACCTCCTCTCAGCCGATGGTTACAGTTGTTCCGTAGGTGTTCGGCGTTTCAACGTAGGGGATTGCCGCCACCGTTACCTGTGCCAAGTAATCGTAGCCGGTATCGGGCGTGATGATCTGCTGGCTCGCCGAAGGGGTGGCGTTCTTGTTGGCCTGGACGCTGACGGCCTCACCGCTGTAAGTGCCCTCCACGCCAAGGATCGTGACCCCGGCCTTGATGTTGGAGGCAATGATTTTGGACTGTTCAGCAGACGCGATGCCGACCTTGCCGCTGCCGTCGTGGAAGCCCTGCGGAACGGTGTACTGCCCGGCCTTGGTAGAGATCGTCCCGGTCACGCCGCCGTTGTTGGTCATCGTGCCGGTGATCTTGTTCTTATTGACATAGGCGGTCTTGGTAGCAAGGATTTCCGCAGCAGTCGCCGTTGCATCGGTGGTGTCGCTGTCCTTGGTGGAAGTCCCCTGCGTCTTTACGCCGGCGTTGGTATAGAAATACTTGCCGCTTGCAACGTCAGCGGCGACCGCCGTACTATCGGTCAGGTCAATAAGCGTTGTCCCGCCGTAGATTATTTTGTTGACTGCCATTTGTTAAACCTCCGAAGCAATGTAGATTGTGTGTCCAAACGGATTGGACGTTTCAAAATAGGGAACCTTCAAAACGATCACATTGTCTTGCATAACAAGCCCTTTTGTTTCAAGCGTTTGCTCGTCGTTCGCGTCCGGGGTAACCACATACTCGCCGCTGTAATAATCCGGTACAGGGCCTGACGCAACAAGGTCAGCTTCGATAACCGCCCCGCCAACTATTTCGGCATGGATTTCAGCGCCGCCGTCCAGTTCTACGGGAATCTCTGCTTCAACTTCGATAGTTGGTGTCAAGCCGCTCGCCATCAGTACGTCACCTCTTCCGTCAGAGTGAAGGTCGAGATCGTCACAATGGTCATCACCGAGCCGTCGGAGCGGGTGAGCTGGATATCATATACATAGTCTCCGAAGTCCATGCCCTCCGTGTCGCCGGAGGAAATCGGGATAACAGCCCAGCCGTTCCCGTCAAAAGTGGTGACTACCTTTTGCAGCAGGATGGGACTCTCCGCGTCCTCCCGGACCGTGAAGGTCACTGTGTCCCCGTTCTCAAAGGGGACCGCCGCGCCGTTTTGAAAACACTTCACGGTGATGCTCTCGCTGTCGCCCCTGGTCATGGACAGGTTCTTTCCTCTTACCTTCAGTCCCTCGCCTCCTTATCGGTCGCCCAGATACAGTTCCTGAACGTCCAGGTAGTAGTCCTGGTTGTTCCTGTAGCCGTAAATCCGGATGGTATTCCCGGACGCCGCCGTGTAGGAGAACGAGACATTTGCCCAGTTCACTCTGTCATACGACACGAAAACGGGAGACAGCGTGTCCCCGGAGGTGTTCGGGTTCAGGCCGCTGCCATACCCCAGCCGGGCATAGCTCGTGCTGTAAACGCCCCGATACCGCATCGTACAGGAGCCGTATCCGTCTCCCTCATGCGCAGAGTTGATGATGTGCCAGGTGCCGTTCACGGGGAAAGCCCACCGGAAATAGATATCCGGGTCCTCGGTGTCCGGGTCATGCTCCACCACACCGGGGTCTTTCGTATACGAATACTGGGGATTCACCGTCCAGGAGCCGTACCAGTAGATGGTCCCCACGGGCCGGACGTGGACAGTGGCCGTGCTGCTGTCGATGGTCACGGTCCGGACGTAGCCGCTGGTGCCGCCGTTGAACTGGTAGCTGCCGTTGGGGAGTTTCAGCGTCCCCGCCCCGCTGGCGTTCAGCGTGACGGTGCCGGACACGGGGCCGGCATAGGTGATGACCTCGTTTTTCGCCCCCAGGATCATCCGGGCGGTGGCGCTTCCCCCGCCTCCCGCCAGAATGGCGTTTCCGATGATGCTCATGCCGTCACCTCCGTCACGGTGCACTGGATCGTCAGGGCCGCCGTGGTAGGCGCTCCCACCGCGTGGGCCGTCAGCGTCCCGTTATTGTTCTCGATGTAGATGGCTACGCAGCCATCATCAACCATTTGGCTGATGGCGGTGCTGTCCGCCTGCAAATCGATCTTGCTGTTGGCCGTGGGTGTGGCGCCGGTCACTGTCACCGTCTGGGTCCAGTCGTTCGTCTGTTCGGTCCATGTGGCCGTGAGCGAGATAGCCGCAACAATAATGCCGTTCTGCTTCCCCGCAAGCGCCGTATAGATGCCGCCGCTCTTGACCGGGTTGTCGGAGCCGGAGGCCGGGGCGTTGTCAAACGTAAGCGTGTTCTGCTTCCCGGCAATGGCCGACGTGTTGGCGGCGATGTCACCGATGTTCTTGTTGATGGCGGACACCAGCGTGCCATTGATGTATGCCTTGATCAGGCCGCTGGCATAGTCGAACTTCTCTTTGAACTGCTGGGCCGTCAGGTTGTCGTCCATGACGGGGTTGTCGTGGAGGGCGGCGATGACGTTCACATCGCCGGAGAAACTGGAAATTGCCATTGTCGTTACCTCACTTTATATAGCCTGTCTGACGCACCCGGATGTCTATGCCGAGCACGGTAGCGGTGGTGTCCACCGTGT
>JAEIGA010009913.1_pt1 | contig 14434 bp, 5 predicted proteins | sample 9270691 | NCBI WGS metagenome assembly JAEIGA01 (sample SAMN17057246, study PRJNA624740) | gut metagenome | biome: biome; isolation source: fecal sample | host: Bos grunniens | place: China: Xizang | collected 2019 | reverse complement strand
CTTGGTATCGCAGAACTGGTACATGCAGTTTCCGTCCAGACCATACTTTTCCCCGAACCACGCCTTCTTGCGGTAGTACTGGTCGAGATCGACGCGCGGACTCGTGTCGCAGGTGTAGTGGCGGACCGATTTGCCGAGCTTCTGCTGGTTTGCGAAAAATTCACGATACGGTTTTTCCAGGAAATAGTTGTCCCACACGATCCATTCGTCCGTAACCTCGCCGAGCTGCACGTATTCCTCCATCTTCATTTTGCGGTGGCCGAGGGTTATTTCGAGACGGACCGTCGGAGCGACGGCCTTCGCGGCCTTGTGGAAAGAGAGCATTTCGGCGAAACCGTCAGACGGCGGTTCGTCGTACGTCTCTATCGCATATTCCGCGTCGGACACTCCGCATTCGTTCATGAGCTTTTTTATGCCCAATACGAACTGCGGCCAGAGCTTCCGATCCTTCTCCGGATCTTTCTTGGGATTGTACAGTTTGCGGAAGATGTCCACCGTGCTGTAGCACACGAGAAACTGCGGGCGTATGCCCAGCTTTCCGCCCCATTTCAGGTGCTCGGCGATCGTCTTCTTCATCTTGACGGCGTTCTTCTCGGGACGGGACAGATCGAGATTTCCGGCCTCGTCCTTACCGTACATGAAATTCCACGGTGTGAGATTGAAATACTCCGCTCCAAGCTGCACCTGATAACCGAACGCCTCCTCCGTCAGACCTCCCATGAAAAACCCGGTAGGCGCGGCCGCCCGTACGGGAAGTTCGATCGGCAGCACCTCGAGCGTCACCGCGATGCTCTGCATCTCCCCGGAATATGAAATATCGTGAAACCCGCCTTTCCCCGAATTGAACTTTCCGTAACCGCCGAGAGGGATTATGTTCAGCCTGCCGGTATAGATTCCCGGAGCGACGCGCGCAGTGTCGAAATCGAACCAGACGAGCCCCGCCTCCTTTGGCGGAACGGATACGCTGCCCGTTCCGTCCGCCTCGGGCAGCGGATCAAAACGGAGCGTGGGATTGCGCGCGGAGGAATCCTTCATCCTCAACGCCTTGCGCATGGTCACGGCGGCCGCGGGAAAACCCTTAAGGCCGAATTTTCCGGTATTGCGCGCACTGCCGTCGTCCAGCGTCACCACATAATCCTCCGCCCGGTCGGCCAGGTTCGCGATCGCCAAAGGCAGCGCCTTGCGTTCGTTCACCGCCGCCGAAAGCCTGATCTCCTCCGGCGGATCGAATATCTCGGACGGCAGAAACGGCACCGAGAAATCGGATGTCACCGGCACCTGCGCGGCCAGAAATCTTCTGCCCTTGAGCTTCTCGAATCTGGCGTTCAGCTCGGCGGCCCTCGCCTCAGCCGCTTTCGTTTCGTAATCGGATCTCGCCTTGCAGACGACATCGAGACCGAAGCGGGATTTCAGCGCGGCCGAATAATCGTCGAACACCAGTTCTCCGAAATTCGCCGTGTCGCCGAACCCGCTCTTGAGCCCGCTCCAGGTATCGAATATGCGCGCGTTTCTTCTGCACCGGCCGACATTGAACGCTATACGCGATCCCGGTTTTGTGTCACTGGCCCATCCGAACGCGGCGAACGGAACTTTCGCGCGGACCTTCCAGGATTTGGCGGCGCACTCCACCCGAACGTCGAAAATGTCGGCGGAAACCTTTTCACCGTTGACGGCGGCGTGCTTTCTGCCGTTCGATCCGATCGCAAGCTGGGTGGATATCCGCTCGTCGCCGACACGTCCGAACCAGATCTCCAGCGAATCCCCGGCCCATGCCGATCCGCCCTCCTTGACGTTGACACCCTGCGGTTCGTCGCAGAAAACATCGAACAGAAAAGCTCCCTCCGCCGCCGAAACCTTGACCGAAGTCTTCGCCTCCGACGGCGTACCCGTGCGGAGATTTACGAAATCGTCGAACGCGGCGTCTCTGGAGGCGACGGCCTTTCGGAGTTCGGCCTTGACCTCGCAAGACTGCGCGCCGAGATTGTTCGGCGACTCCTCGACCTTGACATTGTCAAAGAGCACAAACGTCCCTGGCTCAAACAGCTTTCCTTGGCTGCTGCTCCAGAACGAAAGCTGTATCGCCGCGCATTTAACGTCCGAAGGAGTGCGGAAACTGCCCCTGAACGTCGTCCAGGACGACTCGAGGGAAAGGTTCGCGCCGCTGCGCACCTTGATCGTTCGGCGATCGCGCCAATAATCGTCTCCGTGCCAGCCCATTACGCGGATCTTGGCGCTTTTGACCGGATTCGACGGATCGTTTCTGACGTCGATGGAAAAATCGTAATTGGTGTCGGGCTTGACGGCGAAGCCGTTGAGCTTGCCGTCGCGGCCGATCGAGACGATCGCCGAGCGCGTCACGACATTGTTGTTGGTCCTTGCCCTGCCGACCTCAAGCTTTCCGCAGTTGTTCCACGTATAGTTTTCATTGTGAAGGGAAAACTTCCCTTCCTCCGTGCGGCACCAGCCGATCTTCCCCTTCTTGGCCTCGGTAAAATCACCGCCCGGCACAAGGTTTGCGGCCATGCAGCAGAGCGACGCCGCGTAAAGCGCCGAGAGACAGAATGCAACGCGTGCAATATTCATTATGCAATTTCCTTAAATCACAGCTATCCGATAGAGCGGACGGCAACCTTTCTTTCAACAGTCACGTAGGATATCATAAGATGATGATTTAAGTCAACACGAAACCTCAAGATACTTGCAATAAATTACCTCACCCCTAACTTTTTGCCGCATTATGAAAAATCCCCGTGCATTCGTGTATCGCCGTTTAGTCCGTTTTTATTTTTGGACGCTCTCCGACAGCGCGGATCTTCCGGCGGCGTTGAACGCTTCCACTGCCCAGACATATTCATGCCGGGCATCCAGCGAGCGGACCTGCGCCTCGCACGCGCCTCTGACCATCAACGATATGTGCATCTTATCGCGCGAAGGCCCATAGCGCAGCAGATACCCCTCCGCCCCGTCCGCCACGCTCCACGAGATACGCGCAATCCTCCGGTCTTCGGCATCGCGCACCACGAGCGGCCTGCCGGGAACGGAGGGGACGACGCTCCCCATACGCCCGAACGCCCGGATTTCCCGAAGCGCGAACAAAGCTCCGGCGGGAACGCCTTCGCACACGACGCGAAGCGCCGAAGCCCTCACCGGCTCGGGCAGCACGCGGTAGCAATGGTCGGCGTCGTTCTTCGCGGACGATTCATCCACCGCCGTGCGCCACGTCCTGCCGTCTTCGGAGACTTCAAGCCGCCAGCGACGGAAGGCGCCGACAGCTCTCCACGCCTCAATATCCCCGGCGTCGGCAAACGCTATCTGCACCGCCCGTATCTCGGCGACTCCGCCGAGGTCGACACGCGCCCACTCTCCGCGGCTGCCCGTTTTCGCGCTCCAGCAAAAACGCATATTTTCGTCCGTCAGGCGGCTCTTATCCGTTCCCGGAGCCGTCGACGACACCGAAACGGCCTTCCCGAACGTCAGCGGCATCCAGTGACTGCGGAAGTCTTCAGGATCCGTGCTCCTGCACTTCGGAACGGCGATGGGCCAGTCGGCCGAGGAAGTGTCGCACCACATTTCACCGTCGCGGGTGAAAAACACGGGGAAGAGCACGATTCTCCGCTCGACCCCGCTGATGACGCAAGTCGTCACGTGCCACCAGTTTCCGTGAAGGTCCCTGAATGTGCCGCCGTGCCCGGCGCCCTTGACATATCCGCACGGCTTTATGGAAAACGGATTGATTTTCTGTCGAGTGAACGGCCCGGTCGGCGACGGAGCGGTAAGCGCCACGTCACAGTAGGAATGGAACTGTGTTCCAGGGGTCGCGTATTGGAAATAGTATCTTCCGTCGCGTTCAACCATGCTTGCGCCTTCCTTGTAGCCTGGCCTGTCGAAAAGATCGTTCCCGTCGCCGCGCACATCCCAGCCGAAACGCCCGTCGTCCATTTCGCAGACCGGAACGTTTTTGCCGACACGCCTGAATGTCTCCGGATTAAGTTCGCAAACCCAGAGCGGAACTTGATTGGTCGTGCCGCCCCAGTAGTTGTAGAGCCGTCCGTCCTTGAAGAAAACCTTGGAATCGAGGGTGTACGGTACGCGCTCTTTTAGCAGTTCCCATTTTCCTGCGGCGGCATCGATCGCGCGGTGCACGGTGCCGCCGCGCGAACTGAAATACAGTTTCCCATTCATCACCCACGCCGTCGGCGCATACTCCTCCAGCGGCAGATCGCTGGTGGCGATAAATTCCCAGGTCGCGAGATCGTCAGAAACGTAATATCCTCCGCACTTCGACGCGAAAAGCCAATAGCGATTCTCCCACACCACGATTTCCGGATCGGCCCCTTCACGGAATTTCATATTCTTTTCCGGCCGCACGCGGTAGTCGAGATCAAGTGGATTGGCGAACGTCACCGGCTCGCTACCGAAGACGACGGAAACGGCGATAAACGCCAACATTAAAACCACTACTCTCTTTTGCATTATTTCAATCATCATTTCTATTCATCAGCAGCCCATTCATTAGCTGAATGGATGCAATAGTTTTGCACAGTATACACCATCCTCAGCCAAATCTCAACACTCGTGCCGCGTGAATTCATAAACGGTGACACAACAACCATATGCCGCGCTTAAAACCCGCCCCTTCGCTTGAACGCCGCAACTGCCGCGTAACCCGACCGAAGCCCCAAAATCACTAAAAACCCTAAGGTTTTTGGGGTCCGTCCCTAAAAATTCAAAGCGCATCTCCCCTCCGCGCTTCACCATTCTTTATCCGCTTGCGCTACCAGTTTTCAACGCAATAAAATGTTCCGCATTAAATTCTCATTTCACGATATACAAACAAAACAAGAGAATAATCCATCGGTTTTAGAGATTTCAATTACTAACGACGGGGTCCATCCCCGCGATTTTCACAAGTTAAGATTGTTCCGCAGATGATTCTCACCGCAACCGTTTACCACCGGATTTATATAAATGCGGCGCACCGGGCTTTTCATCGCTTCTCGATCGTCACCACAATCGACTCGGCATCAACGCGGCGTTTGACGAGCGACAGATAATCGTTACCGCGAATAGCGCGAATGTCTATGAGAATGTTTTCAAGCTCCTCCAAAGCTTCACTTTCTGACTTTATATTGCCGACGCGGGCGATCTTGCGAACCGTGTAGACGGGAATCGTTCCGTAATTCTGGATATCATCCGCAACATCCATCGCGAATTTGCGAAGTGACGCCGAGAGCGCCCCCTTAAGCTTGCTGAGCACCTGAACCGCCACGACCGCGTCGCCTATCGTTACATGCGCCAGCTGAAGTCCTTTCGGCTTATACGCTTTCAACGATTCATAAACGCCTTTAGGCTTTCCTTCCTCCTGCGCGGCATACTTCCAGAACTCGGGGCTGAAATCAGCGCGGGGCGTATTCCACTCCTTACAGTCAAGCTCAACATCCTTAAGCGCATCCTCGAGCGGCACCTCCTCGATTTCAGTCTCTGACTTTCGGCTGACCAGCGCAAAAAATCCCGGCCCCTGGCGGCGGAACATATATGTCGCGTGAGGCGTCCCTTCCCATGCCGTCTTGACGTTGCCGGGATATCCGCCGATCCGCTCTATAATCTCCGGGTGATTCTTTTCAAGAAAGGCTTTCGCTTTCTGATATTTTATTTTCGCCTCGGTATAAAAGCTCATTGCCTCATCTTCGCCGAAATGCGACACTTTTGAATACAGTCCCGACGGTGTGGGCTCCTCGTCGATAGAGAAAATCTTTGCGTCCTCGCCGAGAATCTCATGAATCGCGAACATCTTGTTTTCCGCGATCGCGCGGTTGGCGACGATGGACGATCCCTTGACCGTGGGGAAAAAGTTGAAGATGTAAAGATTGTCGAACACCTTCCTGCCGATACGGTTTATGCGTCCTACCCGCTGAATGACGCGCGTGGGGTTCCAGGGAATGTCATAGTTGATGACAAGTCCGGCCCGGTTCAGGTTAAAGCCTTCCGAGAGCTTGTCCGTCGTCAAAAGAACATCATACCCGTCCGTCTGGACTTCAAACGAGGCGTCGAAATTCTCCTTTGCCGATCTCGCCATTTCCTTGCCGAAATTGTCGCCCGTCACGACAAGAACATTCCCCGGAAACGCCTTCTCCACCCACTTGCGGATATGGACTATCGTATCCTTGAAGGTCGAAAACACGATAACCTTCCGCCTGGGAGAATCTTCCTCGATCGGAATATCAGGATGTTTATCCTCCAGGACATCCTTCAAAACCTTCACCAGTTTGGCGGCCTTGGGATCTTTGACATCGAGCTTCAACGCCTCCACCTCTTCAAGAATCCCCTCCATAAGTCCGATATCCTCCTTTATGTCGGAAACGAACCTCCTGCCGTCAAAGCCTTTCGCCGAAATATCGTAGAAGATGGCGTTCTTGGTCTTAACGCCGCGCTTTTCGTACAGCTCCTCCTGCTCTCTGATCGCCTCGAGCATAGCCGCCACCGCGTCCTCATAATCGTCGATATTGAGAATCTTATCCATCGCCTTGCGGCTGTAGAGAAACGTATTCATCCGCTCCACGAATTTCAGCGACAGCTCAAGACTTCGCTTCACGCTCTTAACCGACATCTTGAACGCCCCGAAGGAACTCTCGAAGCGCTGAACGAGCCTGCCGCGAAGCATCTGGTAGAGATTCTCCTGCGCCTCGTCCGTACCTTCTTTGTCCTTCAGATACGCCTGCGGGTGGTATATCGCGCCGTGGAACGCGCCGCCCGGTCCGAAATAGTCTTTGATGACCTTGTCGTAGAACTTATCCTGCTCTACCGAAAGCTCGTAGAACTGCTCTTTGGGATCGCGCACCTTTGAAAGCGTGGTGATCTCATCTTTGTAATCGGGATCGCCCGTCAGGTCGAGACGGTTTCGGCGGATGACGATCTTCTCCATAATCTGGCGTATCTGCCTCGTAAGCCGCCGCGACGCGGACGCCGCGGCCTTGCGGGCCTTCTCCATGTCCCGTCCGCAGTTGCAGCTGAGCGGCTCGATTCCGCAGGCCTTGAGCTGCTTCTCGATCGCCGCGTAATCCTCTTTTGCAACCGCCTTGTTGAGCTTGAGAATATTCTCATATCTCTGCATAAAAAAGCGAAAGCGCTCATCAAGCTCTCCCCCGACGACGAACGGGCTTTGCTTGCCGGGCGAAAAGAGATGCAAAAGCGCCTGCAGATCGCTCGGGCGGTTGTTGAACGGCGTAGCCGTAAGAAGCACGACCTCCTTACCGAAGCAGATATCCGCCAGACGTCCATAATCCTCTGTTCTTTCGCTTCTGAAATTGTGCGCCTCGTCGACAATAACCATGTCGAAATCGGGATCTTTCTTCAGCTTCCCGGACAGATCCTCCAGCTTTCCTCGGCTCCACACCTCCCAATCGTGAAGTTTGAACTTGTTGAGGTATTCATGCCAGCCGCCGGTCGAGCCCGACGGATCTCCCATCAATCCGGGCGGGCATACTACAAGACCGCGCTTGGATCTTACCGCTCCTAAAAGTCCGCCGATAATCGACTTTCCAAGCCCCACGACATCCGCGATGATAACGCCGCGGTACGCGTCTAACCTCGCCATCGCCTGCGCCACCGCGTCAACCTGATAACGGTATTTCGTGAAGCCCGCCCCTTTAAGAATGCGCTCGACCTGCAACTCCTTCAAAAGCGTCTTCTGATGTTCAAGATAATTCTGCAGAACAAGATAATACGCTTCAAACGGCGTCACTTCAGCCGCGACCGAACACTCCTTCAAGATCCTGACAAGCCGTGTACGCGAAGCGTCATCATCCGTCAGCGGAACGGCCACATTCCAAAGATCGTCAAAATACTTCTGAGCCTCCTCCTCTCCGAAATCGCCGATCTGAACGTTCAGTTCGTCGCGAAGTTTAAGCCCGGGCTCCGAAAAATTGCTTGAGCCCGTAATCCAGTACTTCTTGTTGCCGACCTGTGATTCGTCCATGGCGAAGATATAGAGCTTGGCGTGATTAGGGTCGCGCGTCTTACGGATATCAAGCCGCTTGGTTTCCAACAGGTCGATAAAAATTCCGACGCGTTCATGAAACGCCTGCGAATCGACAAAGCTTGAACCCATTATCTTTTTCATCGACTCCATAAAGCGCTCTTCAACAGCCTCATTGGAATCAGCCCCGCCCTTCTGAACAACCTCAACGAGCTGACCCAATGCAAACTCCGCGTCCATGCCGACAAGCACGCGCATTTTCATCTGAGGTCGGTCGCGCAAAGCCTCCGCAAGAACCTTAACTCCCGAAAAATAGAAAAACCCGACGAGCATATCGAGCTGATCCGTATGGCTTATAAGTTCGGCAAGCCTCTTCGCAAGCGTCGTAGCGCCGTCCTTGTTCTGGTTAGTTATAAACGCCATAATTATCCTCCTTTTAGATTCTTAGCGCACAGAGTGCGCTTGGCCAAACCCAGGTCCCGCCAGGCTGGTCCTGCCAGGCGCAGCCCCTGCGCCGACTCCCTTTTTTTGCTATAATCGACATATGATCAACCGCCGCGATAAAAACGGTCATCTTAAATCTGGAATTCGCCTCCCGGGCTGGGATTATTGCCGACCTTGGATTTATATGATTACGCTTACGGTTAAAGAGCGCCGCCCTATTCTCGGTAAAATCATCGACGGTAAAATGGTTCCCTCTCAGCTTGGCGAAAGAGTCGCCGAAGCCTGGCGAAACATCAGCTCGCTCTTCCCTGAAGTCGAGCCTTGCGAGTACGTAGTAATGCCTGAGCATTTCCACGGCATCATCTGGGTTCATAAGCGTCTTAAATCGCCGCTCGGCGAAGTTGTAAGAAGTTTTAAGATCGCCTGCACCAAAGCAAACGCCGCGCTTGAAAACCCCGCGCTTTTCGACGACTCGCCGACATTCTGGTTCCCTGGGCTTTACGATACAATCCTCTTTTCTAAAGGTCAGCTTAAAAGAATGGCAGCCTACATTCATAAAAATGTCGAAAGACGCTGGGCTGTCATGCAGAATCCCGAACTTTTCAAAGTGACGCGCTCGATCGCGCTCGCGAATGATAAAAGGTGTGATGCCGTAGGAAATCACTTTCTCTTGGACGCGACCGACAAAATGCTTATCCAGGTTTCGCGAAGAGCGAGCGAGAGCGAAATCGCGACAATTGTTGAAAAAGCGATTCTCCACGGCGAGCGCGGCGGAGTTACGGTATCGGGCTGCATTTCGCCAGGTGAGCAGGCGGTCGCGAAGGCCGTGCGTGAAGCGTCGCTTCCGCTTATCGCGATAATTCCGCGAGGCTTCGGGCCGTATTTCAAGCCGAGCGGAGATTATTTCACCGCCTGCGCCAACGGAAAACTCTTGATGCTTTCGCCCTTTAAGCCAATAACAAAAACCGAGCGGCTTACGCGGGAGCGTTGCTTCGCGATAAACGCGCTCGCCGCCGAGATTTGCGGCGACGATCCCGCTACAATCCGCTACCGCGGCACCAAGCCGGAAGATCTCGCCGGGTCCTGCCAGGCGCAGTCTCTGCGCCGATTCCCTGCGCCGATTCTCTAAACCGTCGCTACTCAAGCTCTTCATCCTCATCATTAGCCGTCTCAGTTACAGCGCGACGGCGGGTCCTGCCAGGCTGGTCCTGCCAGGCGCAGTCTCTGCGCCGTTCTCTTTCCCCCTCTGCGCCGTCCTCTCCTCCGCGCCCTTCAACTACCGCAATCTCTTCATCAGTTAAGCCATAGAGCTTATAAACAAGCTGATCGATTTCAGCCTCAAGAGCCGAAGTATCTGTAGCAGAATCAGCTTTCTTGGCGGCAAGTATGCGATCGACAAGCGCGGCAATTTGCGAAGCAACTGTGTTATCAGCAATCGTCCCGTTCATCTCGGTCGTCCCGGTTGTCCCGGGTATCGGTATTCTCCCGAGATACTCCCATATAAGCTGATAGCCGTTTTGTATCTGCGTACAGTGCTTCGAAATAAGCCACCAGCCCATCTTTGAATTGAGTAACCCTACCAACCATTTCTCTTCTGTAGGAATAATCCACATTGAATCATTACAGTAAAGCTCTTCCTCATCATAAATGAAACATGGCCGAGTCTGAAATTTCTGATACATAATTTTAGGACGCTTGAATTCCCGCCAATAGGCACAATCCCGTAAATTATAAGGTGTACGCCCTTGGTCGCTTCTGGCTGCAAGTTGCACATCAAAAGCTGAAAGCCACCTTCTAACACCTGGGAAATCATTTACATTAACTGGCCGCACACTCCCATACCCATTGTGGGTACCAATTAGCCAAACAACACCCGTTTGTGCACAATATGGTGTAATATCCCGTCCACGCAACATTGGAAGTATTATCTTTGCCGATCTTGGGTTCCAAGCGATAATCTTCTGCCGTGTTTCTTCACTGATGATAAATGCAGCTGTTGCACCAGGCTTTATACCGTAATACGCCTCTCCGCCAATCTTCTCGTTCAGGGTAATGCACTTTCTTTTTAAGCTATCGAGAAGATATTTCTCCGCGAGATTAAGAACCCACGCATCTTCTGTTAGGCGCGAAACGGGATATGGCTTGTTCCATGCCTTGATGTTATCACCAAACAAATCAGCATGATACGATCTCAAACATACGGTTTCCATGTCATCTGATGGTGTATCGCCTGATGCAAGAAAAATGCAGGGGTATGTGGTGGCCCCGGAGAATATTTGAATGTCGCCAAAATCGATTATACGCTTCAAGCACCTTTCGAGAAAATATTTTCTGAGCGGACGGCCATATTCAGCCTGAAGCCATTTGTTCGACATAATGTAGCAGATATTCCCACCTTGTGCCAAAAATTGGAAACCGCGCTCGGTAAACAGCACATAGAGATCACCGCGTCTGGTGAAAGTCTCATAATGCTGTTTCTCGTAAAGTTGAGAGAATTCCCTGATGGTCTCCAGTTTCACATACGGCGGATTGCCGATAACGACATCAAAGCCGTCCTTAATGTTGAACATCCATTCGGGGTCGAAGAATTCCGAAGATGCATTCTGGTCGTAAGGATCCCAGCCTGCAACCATATCGGCGTATCGAGCTGCCGCAGAAACATTCGCCTTGTCGCCTTTGGCGCGCTCTTCCTTAATCTTCTTTTCCGCCCAGGCGATTTCGGAATCAATCTTGCTCCGCTCAGCCTCATTCCTGTCCTTGCGGACGCGCTTAGACTGAAACTCCGAAAAGAAATCGTCCTGTACCTGAACATTCTCCTCATACCAATCAGGCTCAGCAACATTTTTACGACGCTCTTTAGCTTCTCTGATCTCCTCTTCAAACTTCGCAATCAGTTGCTCATCAGGCTTTGAAAGCGAATCTCTCACGCTCTCTCGTATCGCATCGCGAATCTCGAGATCGCGCTCCTTATACTTGTCTTTCGTCTTTGTCGAACGCGCACGGAATATCTTGTGGCGGTTCTCCTGTAGGGCTATTCTAAGCTCGCTGATTCTATTGCTGAATTCAAATTCATTCTCCTGCCGCGGAAGCGATATGAGCGTATTGGCACAGACAAACTTCGCCTCAAGATTAGGGAGCGAAAGAAGCCCGAAATTCTCGGCGTCAGGATCATAACTGGATCGGAGTTGATCGCAGAGAAGCGAAATAAAGAAACGGAGTTTCGAAATCTGCGTCGCGATCGGCTGAATATCCACTCCATAGATGCAGTTCTCGATCAAATAGAGTTTACGCTCATAATCGGGATAGTGCTGACCTTCTTTAAGACGGCTCTCCAATTCCGCAAGACGCTCCTTGCGCTCTTCGGCAGTCTCGGCCGGATCAACAATCGCCTTATCCGCCTTGTATCTCGACAGGAGATGCTCGCGAATCGAAAGGCATTGCGGATCAAGCCGCGTCAAAAGCCGCACCATGCAATGGAGAACCCCCATCGGAAAAGCTCCCGAACCGCAGGCAGGATCGAGAATCTTGCAATTGTAAAGCGCATTTAAGATGTCGCCTCGCTCGTTCGCGGAAAACAATGTCTCCGCACCTTCCGCCGCCTTGCTCTTATCGAATAAATCATTGAGCCGCGGGTCATCCGCCGACGGAACCTTGGTTTTAAGATAATTCTTGAGCGATTCCTCAACCATGTAATCGACAATCTCGCGCGGAGTATAGAAGCTGCCGGTCGCCTTTCGCGCCGTCTCCTGCGTCTCGGGGTTGAATGCTCCAAGCAGATTCTCGAATACCTTGCCCAAGAGCTCCGGATCAAGCGCAACGTCCGAGTCATCGGCGTTGTTCTCGTTCACGGTAAACTCAAAGAGATTGAACAGATTGATTATGCCGCGCTCCTTATCGAAAAAGAGTCCGTTCGGCACATACGCCTGCCGCTTCTTTTTCGTGGAAAAGCCGTCGAAATAGAGCTTGCGTCCGCCGTCAACCTCGCGCTCGACCTTATCGAGACAATCAAAAAGCGCGCAGTTCAAAAACGGAACCTTGCGCATCAGTTCAAGAAACTCATCCGGCTTCTTGAATTCATTCTTGTAGCGGTAAACCGTCGTTACGCGATAGTCGTTAGAAAACCCGATACCGTTCCCGGACGCATTGACATCAGCGTTTATCCAGCGTCTCGTAATCCTGCCCTTCCCCGCCTGCGGACAATTGAAGGTCGCGAAAAAGAGGTTCTGAAGAATCGCCCGGTAGTAGTTGTCCTCCTCCATCGAATCAGGATCAAATTTCTTTAGAACCTCCTGCAAAGCGTCGCGGTCGAAGAGAATGCTCGGAACGAGATTGCGCTGGCGAATAAACCATGTGAACATGAGGCGCGTAATCATGCGGATAATCGCCTCGTTGTTATACTTGCGGTCGTCCTTGTCGTTGTCAAGGTCATTCGGAAAACCTACCCCGACTTCCGGAGACATCGCCCATGTATACCAGTCAAAAAGCTTGGTGTAAAACTCCTTTGTGAGCTGTTCAACCGAAAACACCTCCTTAAGCGCCGCAAAATTCCTGATCGGCGGAGTAAGCCTGCGCTTGACGATGTTATTGGCGGCGTCCGGCTCGATATAAAAACTCTGGCGCTTAGCCTCGTTAAACTTAAAGCGGCGTTTTTCAACATCGCCCGTCACGAGCGAAAGGCGGAAATAACCGTCTTTGTCGTAAAAGAAGAAAAGTCCTTGAGACGGAAGTCCGCTGACGCCCTGCGCACCCTTGGAAACGGCATTCTGCAGAACCTTCTTCGCGTAATTGAATTGCACAAGACGGCTCGTCCGCTCGGTCAAGTCCTTTCGCATCTTGATCGCGGCAACGAGAACAGGCTTATTCTCGTCATTGCTCTTACCGGCGGAAAAGTTAGCAACATAACCTAAAAGCCGAGCCTCTGAAAAATAATCCCTCTCGTTCTTTGTCGCATCCGCCGGAAGCTCCTGAGCATTAGAAGTGTCAAAAGATGAAAACTTTACACGAAGCCAATCAACAGCGCGTTTAACGGAAAAACGCTCAATCATTTCTACGAGTAACCGCTCCGAACCATCCGACTCAATTCGAACATATTGAGTCTTTGCCGTCTTCTTGTTAGCCATCTTAGAGCCCTGCGCCATTCATTCGCGCCCACCCTTGTCAGCGATGTGTAAACACACCGCCCTACCATGCCGCCGAAGACCATCTTCAATGCATAAAAAAAGAGCGCACTTTCTTCTCATGCACTCTACGGAAGCCCGACCAAAGGCCTATTCGGAATACACGAAGAGAAAATGCGCCCAGCTGGGCGCATCCTCACTTACATGCTGTTCAAGGTTAAATATTGGTCGTATTTTGGCTGAACAGCGTGTAGCGTTGATGCTACATTGTCTTATGCGATCGGGGGTGGAGAATCAAAATGTCTCAAACATTCGAACACTCTCACATTCAAACATTCGAACATTAAAAACATTTCTCTTTTCTCAGTTCACCGACCTATAACCCCACGCTGCGATATGCGCCGCGCAAGATGCAAAGATTATATCAAATATCCCCTCGTTTAAGGTTCCTTTTTCCGCAATCACAAAATTCAAACTCGACTCCGAGCGGCAGTCCTTTCGGTTCGATATTTTATTTGTTGTTTGTGTTGGTATTTCGGTTGTTATTTCTGTTGGTGTCCGACAGTCGGTCATGGCCGTGTCCGACAATCGGTCATGGTGCGAGAATCTTTTCAACCCATATTCGTCGGTTTTTGCTGTTTTGCGCAGAATATTTAACTTATAGCCATTCGCCAGCGCTTAAGCATATTTTTTCGCTTCTTTGCCGCCGATTTCTTCTTAACCGTACGTTGCACATCCTTGAACAACGGCTGTGCAAATTTGACGTTTGTGCACATAAAAAACTGCCCTGTGGTGTCTTCGCTGCTACACTGTGCCCTCCAAGCAGTTACACTGTGCTATCTTGAGCCTTACACTGTGCTCAATTTCAAAAAGACTGTGGGGTTTGAAGAGGTAGCCG
>JAEIGA010009912.1_pt1 | contig 14434 bp, 13 predicted proteins | sample 9270691 | NCBI WGS metagenome assembly JAEIGA01 (sample SAMN17057246, study PRJNA624740) | gut metagenome | biome: biome; isolation source: fecal sample | host: Bos grunniens | place: China: Xizang | collected 2019 | reverse complement strand
TGCGCTGCTCAAAGACACCCCGTATGCCGCGCGCATTCATTTTGACTTTTCTATCGTCAACGATATGAACTACTATAACGGTATCGTGTTCAAGGGCTTCCTCAGCGGTATCTGCGAGGGCGTTCTCGCAGGCGGTCAGTATGATAAACTGATGCGCAAGATGGGGCGCAAGTCGGGTGCTGTCGGCTTTGCGCTGTACCTCGATCTGCTGGAGGGCTTGCAGGACACATCGAGCGAGTTCGATGTCGATGTGCTGCTGTTGTATGATGAAAACACGCCGATGAAGGTGCTCGTCGAGCGGATGAACGCACTGACATCGGACGGTAAGCTCGTCACCGCCCAGCGCGCAGTGCCCGAGACACTGCGTTACCGTGGTGTCTGTGATATACGGGAGGGGAACTGATATGATCAATATTGCACTTCCCAAGGGTCGCCTCGGTGAAAAGGTGTACGCGATGTTTGAAGCGGCAGGGTACGAGTGTCCTTCGATCAAGGAAAATAACCGCAAGCTCATCTTCGAGAATGAGGAGAAGGGGCTACGCTATTTCTGGGTCAAGCCCTCCGACGTATCCATCTACGTTGAGCGCGGCGCGGCGGATATCGGCGTCGCGGGCAAGGATATTCTGCTGGAATACGAGCCCGACATTTACGAGATGCTGGACCTCAACATCGGCAAATGCCGCATGGCGGTCGCGGCGAAAAAGGAGTTCCGCGACAACGGTGAGCGCACCTTAAAGGTCGCGACAAAGTTTGTCAACATCGCGCGGCAGTATTACGCTGGCATCGGACGGGATATTGACATTATCAAGCTCAACGGCTCGATCGAGATCGCGCCGATCCTCGGACTGTCGGATGTCATCGTCGATATCGTCGAGACAGGTACCACCCTCAAAGAGAACGACCTCGAGGTCAAGGAGACGGTCGTGCCGATCAGCGCGCGACTCATTGTCAACAAGACCGCGTTTAAGTTTAAGACGGCGCAGATTGAGCAGATCCTGCGCGAACTGAAAGAGCAGGTAAAAACCGATGATTAAGATTTTTAACTACGGCGAGGTCTCCAATGATGAGATTTTCGCGCGTGAAAATATCGACACGAACGTTGAGGGCGTAGTTACCGCCATCATCGCGGACGTCATCGACCGCGGCGATGCGGCGTTGTACGACTACGCGCGCAAATTCGATAAAGCGGAGCTGTCCACCCTCGAGGTGACGGCGGAGGAGATCGACGAGGCATTCGCGGCGGTGGAGGAGACCTTCCTCGACATCCTACGCGAGGCGGCGGCGAATATCCGCGCCTTCCACGAAAAGCAAGTGCGCAACAGCTTCATCATCAATGAAAAAGACGGCGTGGTAACGGGACAGAAGGTTACCCCAATTGAAAAGGTGGGTTTGTACGTCCCCGGCGGTACGGCGGCGTATCCGTCGACCGTGCTGATGGACAGCATCCCTGCCAAGATCGCCGGCTGCCGTGAGATCGTGATGGTTACCCCGCCGAGTGCGCAGGGCAAGGTCAACCCCGTCATTTTGGCGGCAGCGAAGATTGCCGGTGTCGACCGCATCTTTAAGGTCGGCGGCGCGCAGGCGGTTGCGGCACTTGCTTACGGTACCGAGAGCGTGCCGAAAGTGGACAAAATTGTTGGTCCGGGTAACGCGTATGTAGCGGAAGCCAAGAAGCAGGTGTTCGGCAAGGTGTCCATTGATATGATCGCGGGCCCGAGCGAGATCCTCGTCGTGGCGGATGCCACCTGCAACCCAAAATTCGTTGCTGCCGACCTGCTCAGCCAAGCGGAGCACGATCGGATGGCGAGCGCGGTGCTGGTCACCGACAGCCGCGTCTTTGCTGAGGCGGTGAGCGCGGAGCTTGAGCGGCAGATCCCGCTGCTCTCGCGCAGTGAGATTGCCCGCGCGTCGATCGACAAAAACGGCAAGATCATCGTTGCCGAGGGCAATCTGATGCTCGCCATCGACATTGCCAACGAGATCGCTCCGGAGCATCTCGAACTGTGTGTGGATAACCCGTTTGACTATCTTGATAAGGTCAAGCACGCGGGTTCCATCTTTATGGGCAAGCACTGCCCCGAGGCGCTCGGCGACTATTTCGCCGGCCCCAACCACACCCTGCCCACCAGCGGCACGGCGCGGTTCTCCTCGCCCTTGTCGGTGGACGATTTTGTGAAGAAATCCCAGTTTACTTATTATACCGCGGACGCGCTTGCCGCCGTTGCCGATAAGGTGGCGTATTTTGCACAGCAAGAGGGCTTGGACGCCCACGCCAAGAGTGCGACCGTGCGATTTGAGGATTGATTTTATATGAGCCGATTTTTTAGTGAAAAATACGCGAATTTGGTGCCGTATACGCCGGGGGAACAGCCCCGTGATATGCAGTATGTGAAACTCAACACCAACGAGTCGCCCTTTCCGCCGTCGCCGTCGGTCAAGGCGGCGGTTGCCGCGGAGGTCGACCACTTACAGTTGTACAGCGATCCCGAATGTACCGCTCTGCGTGGAAAACTCGCCGAGGTTTACGGCGTGCGCCCCGAGCAGGTGCTGATGGTCAACGGCTCGGATGAGGTGCTGAATTTCGCCTTTATGGCGTTTGCGGACGAGGCGCATCCGCTCGTGTTTGCGGATATCACCTACGGGTTTTATCCCGTGTTCGCCGACCTCAACCACATCCCGTACGAGGAAATTCCGCTGAAAGCGGATTTTTCCATTGACGTGCGGGACTATTGCGGTATCGGCAAGACCATCGTCATCGCCAATCCCAATGCGCCGACGGGAATGTGTTTACCGCTCGCGGATATTGAGCAAATTCTGCGCACCAATCCCGACAACGTCGTTATTGTAGACGAGGCGTACGTGGATTTCGGCGCGGACAGCGCGGTGTCGTTGGTGGACAAGTACGATAATCTGCTCGTTGTGCAGACCTTTTCAAAATCTCGCTCGATGGCGGGCGCGCGGCTGGGCTTCGGTATCGGCAATGAGAAATTGATTGCCGACCTCAACACGGTGAAATATTCCACTAACCCGTATAACGTCAACCGCTTGACTGCTGTGGCAGGGATTGCGGCGCTGAACGAAAACGCGTATTATATGAATAACTGCCGCACGATCGCGGAAAACCGCGCGTGGACGGTGAAAGCACTTACCCGTTTGGGCTTTGAGGTGTTGGATTCCAAGGCGAATTTCGTGTTTGCCAAGTCTGACCGCATCGACGGGCAGGAAATGTATGAACAACTCAAAGTGCGCGGTGTGCTGGTGCGGCATTTCACCAAACCGCGCATCGCAGAGTATAACCGCATCACCATCGGCACGATGGAGCAGATGCAGATTCTCGTGGATACGATAGAACGTATTTTGGAGGGATAAGGTATGAGAAAAGCGCAAATTAATCGCAAGACAGCCGAAACGGATATCGCGCTGACCTTGAATCTGGACGGCACGGGTGTCGCCGCCTGCGTAACGGGCTGCGGCTTCCTCGACCACATGCTGACCCTGTTTGCCAAGCACGGGCGGTTTGACCTGTCGGTTACCTGCACGGGGGATACCTACGTCGACGATCACCACACGGTGGAGGATATCGGCATCTGCCTCGGCAAGGCGTTCGCCGAAGCGCTCGGCGATAAGCGCGGTATTGTGCGTTACGGTGATATTACTCTGCCGATGGACGAGGCGCTGATTCTCGCGGCGGTGGATATTTCTGGGCGCGGTGGCTGCTATTATTGTCTCGATATCCCGACCGAGAAGGTCGGCACCTTCGATACCCAGCTCGGTAAAGAGTTCTTTGATGCCTTCGCACGGGATGCAGGCGTAACCCTGCACATCCGTCAGCTCGCAGGGGAGAACTCTCACCACATTTTAGAGGGTGCGTTCAAGTCGGTTGCGCGTTGCCTGGCAAAGGCCGTGGCAATTGACGGGAAGTTTGCGGATGAGATTCCGTCGACCAAAGGTGTGATTGGATGATAGCGATTTTAGATTACGGTGTCGGCAACCTGTTTTCGCTGCGCTCGTCGCTCGAATATATCGGGCAGCAGGTGATCATCACTGCTGACAAGGACGAGATTCGTCGGGCGGATAAACTGATTCTGCCGGGTGTCGGCGCGTTCGCCGACGCGGCGAAGAAACTGCGCGACAGCGGCCTTGATGAGGTGCTGCGCGAGGAAGTTGCCCGCGGTAAAGAACTGATGGGCATCTGCCTCGGTATGCAGATGCTGTTTGAGAAGAGCTATGAGTTCGGCGAGCACGATGGTCTTGGTTTACTGAAAGGCGCGGTCGTGCCGATGCAGGGGGTTATCCCTGCCGAGCTGAAAATTCCGCACATCGGGTGGAACGAGCTGCATTTTGACAAGACACACCCGCTGTTCCGTTACCTCAAAGAGGGAGACTGCGTGTATTTTGTCCATTCGTATTTTGCGATGGATTGCGCCGACAGCGTTATCGCGACAGCAGAATACGGCAAAGAACTCACTGCCGCCGTTGCCAAGGGTAACGTGATGGGCTGTCAGTTCCACCCCGAAAAGAGCGGAGAAGTGGGGCTGAATATTCTACGCGCATTTTGTGAGGGGGCGAGCGTGTGAAACCGAAGAAAACCAAGCGATTTATCATCAAGGAAACACAAGGCAGTTTTATGGTGTCGCAGTACATTTTGGTAGATAAGCAGACGGGTGTCAACTATTTGTATGCCGCTTCGGGTTACAGCGGCGGCCTGACGGTGCTGGTCGATGCCATGGGCAACCCCATCGTTACCCCGATTACGGAAGAGGAATAACTATATGATTATTTTCCCTGCCATTGATTTGGTACAGCAAAAGGCGGTGCGCCTGTTTAAGGGCGATTACGCGAATATGACCGTGTACAGCGATGATCCCGTCGCGGTGGCGCGGGACTTTGAAGCCGCGGGTGCCACGCATATTCATATGGTGGACCTCGAGGGCGCAAAGGACGGCACGACCCCGAATCTCACTATTGTCAAGCGCGTGGCAAAGGAAACCGCACTCAAGGTGGAGATCGGCGGCGGTGTGCGCGATATGGCGACGGTGGAAAAGTATCTCGCCGTCGGTGTCGACCGCGTCATTCTCGGCACTGCAGCGGTAACGGACGAGGCATTTTTGCGCACCGCGGTGGAGAAATACGGCGAGCATATCGCTGTCGGCGCGGACGTCAAGGATGGTTTCGTCGCCATCAAGGGCTGGCTGGAGAAATCCGCCTATACCCTCGAACAGTTTATGGATAAGATGCAGGCGATCGGCGTTAAGACGGTTATTTGCACCGACATCTCCAAGGACGGCGCGATGAAGGGGACCAACTGTGAACTGTACCGCGAATTATCCGCCAAATACGCGATGAATATCGTCGCTTCGGGCGGTGTGTCCTCGATGGAGGACGTGCGCACCCTGCGTGCGATGGACTTGTACGGTGCCATCATCGGCAAGGCGTATTACACGGGCGCGATTGACCTGCGTGAAGCGATCGAGGTGGCAAGATGATTACAAAACGCATTATTCCTTGCCTGGACGTTAAGGACGGACGGGTGGTCAAGGGTGTCAATTTCGCGGGCCTTGCAGACGTGTCCTCACCCGTTGAACTGGCGGCCTACTATTCGCAAAACGGTGCGGATGAGCTGGTGTTTTACGACATCACCGCATCTGCCGAAGGGCGAGGACTGTTCACCGACATTCTGCGGCAGGTGGCGAGCACCATCTTCATTCCGTTGACGGTCGGCGGCGGCATCAACACGCTGGATGATTTCGACCGCGTGCTCAAATGCGGTGCGGATAAGGTCAGCGTGAATTCGGGCGCCATCCGCAACCCTGAGCTGGTGCGCGCGGCGGCGCAGAAATACGGCAGTCAGTGCGTTGTGCTCAGTGCGGATATCAAGCGCGTGGACGGCGAGTTTCGCGTGTTCGCCAAGGGCGGGCGCGAGGATACGGGGATGGAGGCCATCGGCTGGATCAAACGCTGCGTCGAGATGGGCGCAGGCGAGGTCGTGGTCAATTCCATCGACACCGACGGCGTGAAGCGCGGCTTCGACATCGAAATGCTTAGGGCGGTGTGCGATGCGGTGAACGTGCCGGTCATCGCTTCAGGCGGTGCGGGCTGTATGGGGGATTTCGTGGACCTGTTCCGTGCGATTCCCGACATTGATGCAGGGTTGGCGGCTTCGGTGTTCCATTTTGGAGAGATCGCCATCCCCGACCTGAAACAAGAGCTGAAAAACCATAACATTATAGTGAGGGTATAAATATGATCGACATCAATAATCTGAAATTCGATAAGGACGGGCTGATTCCTGCCGTGGTGGTAGATTCTATCACCAAGCAGGTGCTGACGGTCGCGTATATGAATAAGGAGAGCCTCGCCATTTCGATGGTAAAGGGGTTGACCTGCTTCTGGAGTCGTTCGCGGCAGGAGCTGTGGCTCAAGGGTGAGACCAGCGGCAATTATCAGCACATTGTGTCCATTACCGCCGACTGCGACGGCGATGCCCTCGTGGTGGTGGTGGAGAAGGAAGGCCCTGCTTGCCATCTCGGGACGGAATCCTGCTTTACGAATGAGCTGTGGCACAGCGACGAGCGGCAGGAGTTCAGTTTGCAGGGGTTGTACGAGCTGCTCGAAGGCCGCAAAGCCGACAAGCCCGAGGGTTCGTATACCACCTACCTGTTTGAGAAGGGTATCGACAAGATTCTCAAAAAGGTGGGCGAGGAGTGCACCGAGGTCATTATCGCGGGTAAAGCGGACGACAAGGCGGAGACTATCTATGAGCTTGCCGATCTCGCGTATCACGCGATGGTGCTGATGGTGGAGATGGGTATCACCGTCGAGGATGTGCATAAGGAGCTTGCCTCCCGCCACGTCATCGACCACAAGGTCAAGCAAGAGAAAATGACTTAAAAAGGAGAAGCGCTGTATGAAAAAGTGGGTTTTGTTCGGCGTGCTGTCGGCTTGTTTAATGCTGCTTTCATCCTGCTTTGCGGACGGTAATCTTCTCTCGGATTGCGGTATCGATTCGCTGGAGGATATAGATGCTTGCCAGGTTATTCATGATGAGTATCCCACGGGGGTCGAAATTACCGATATGAAAACTTTGCGGTCGTTGTTGCATTATCGCTACGTGGAGGATTATCCTGTTACACAACTGCATGAATTGCTGGTGGTTCCCGGCGAGGGTGTTTTGAACTTGACCGTTGGCGACAGCGCCTTTGCTTTTCATCGAATGAAAGATGGCAGTATCGGTGCCAAAACATCGTCGGAGAGTGGTTACAGGGTTTATCAAGCTCCCGAGAAGCACCGACTGACATCGGAAAAATTTTTAGAATTAATTGAAGCGAACATTAATTGAAGCGAACATATAAACGACCGACGGCGAGGAATTATCCTCGCCGTCGGTCGTTTTTGTATCTTCGTTTTCGGTTGTGGTGCTGTCGTTCGTATCACTTTCGGTGGTACTGTCGGATTCCGATGTGTCATCAGTTGTTGTCGTTGTCGTCGTTGTGGTGCTTTCGGTGGTGGTCGTGGTGTCGGACGGCTCGGTGGTGGAGTCTGACTTGGGATATATCGGCAGGTCGGTGAAATAGTCCACCACCGCCTTGGCGATGGCATCCGTCATCTGGTCTTTATACGTCGCGTCCACCAGCTTTTGCATATTGTGCGCGTTAGTCATAAAGCCGCATTCAACCAGCACCGCGGGACAATCGTGCAGGCGTGCCATAAAGAAGGGACTCCATACCGTCACCTCGTTGCGATTGCCTACACCGTGCGCCTTTTCGACCGCACGCATTGTGTCGGTCAGCCGTTTGGCTATTGTGTAGGAATATTCATTGAAATAGTGCAGCGTGCATCCGCTTGCCGATGATGCCTGCGAGCCGTTCATATGAATGCTGAGCAGCAGATCGGTGTTATTGTTGCGCGCGTGCGCGGTGCGTGTGCTCATCGTGGGATTATCGGGCAGTACGTCCGCCGTTCGAGTCATCACGACGGTCGCCCCCAACGCTTCAAGCTTCTTTTGCAGGACGAGGGTGTAATCCAGCGTCGCGGTCTTTTCATAATACCCCGCGATGGTGCCGTAAGTGCCGATGGAGCTTCCGCCGTGTCCCGCGTCCAGCACGATGCGTATACCCTGCAACGGCTTTGCGGTGGGGTTGTCGGCGGCGCTGTTGGGGTGTTTAAAGGAGAACACCAGCGTGTTATCTTTCCATTCTGCGGAATAGCCGTAGAACTGTCCCTTCTTGCGTAACATCAGACGAAGAACGGCGTTGCCGTCCACTGTGCGCCACGTGGCAGAGGAGAACAACGGGCTGTCCTTCATCGAGGGTGCGGCGGGAATCTTATTGGTATAATAAAACGTCAGGTCGATATATTCCGTGGTTTGTTCGGTGATGGCGTAACTCGGCACCGATGCGTTCGGCGCACGGTAAGTCTGTGGCGCTAATTTAAGATTATACGGAATTTTCCAATCCGCGCCGAAAGTGAGAACCGTCGCTTTGTCGGTCACCGCCGTTTGACCACCGCGTAAGGCGGTCTTGTTCAGCGTTTTGATGCTATTGGTGATTTCTACGTCATCCGTATACACCCATCGTCCGCATCCGAGCAGGTAGTAGGTGTTGCCTGCGGCAGAGCCGGTTTTCACAATTTTATCTACCGTGCCGATGGGGAGATAGGCACTATCGGGACGGGAATAATCGTTGACCACGCTGCCCGAAAAAGTTTCTGCATAGTCGCGCGTCACGGTGATGTACCGCGTTACGGTAACGGGCTTAATAGTGACGGTGCCGCTTTTCATCGTTTCTACGAGCCCGTTATATTTCGCTGTAATGGTGGCGCTGCCAAGTGCCTTTTGCTTATTCGCCGTGCCTGCGGGCAGGGTAAAGGTCGCCTGATAGGTAGTGTAGTCGCCGCCATCATCAAACGCGCCGCCGTTGGGGTTGATGGTCTCGCTCATTTTCTTGGTCTGTCCGTTAAAGGTCGCGGTGAGCGCCGCTTTTTTGTGGGCGGTCGCGCGGAATTGGATCGAGCCGCCGCCTTCTACTGTCAGCGCTTTGGCGGGGGTGACGGATTGCAGAATGTCGATTTTGTAGGTGATGTTGTAGGTGACGGTCTTGCCGCCGCTCTCGAAGCGGAAGGTGTTGACACCCTCAGTCAATTTTTGGTCAATGGAAAATCCGCCGATTTTGGAGAGCGGGATATTCTTGCCGTTGACGGTGAGGGTGGAGTTTGGGTCGGCACTGCCGCTGAACGCCACCGAGGACTCGGTGGTGGTAAAGATGGTTTTGGCGGGAGAGGAGAAGGTGAGTTCCTTAAATACAACCTTTGTCGTGGTAGTCGTTGTCGGCTCGGTCGTGGTGGTAGTCGTTGTCGTTGTCGTCGTCTCGCTTGCGGTCGTCGCGGCGATGGGTATAGAATTGCTGCTCATGGGTTCTTCGACGCGCTGTTTTAGGCAGAGCAGTACGGCGCCGACAACGACAGCTGCCGCGAGTATCGCGCCGCCGATGGTCAGAGCAAGACGGGTAGTTTTATTGAAAACGATGGATTTTGCGTGTTTTGCCATATGGTGTCCCTCTCTCTTATTGCTAAGAAAATTGTATCAAAATAGGCGTTCTTTGTCAATTAAGCCGTATAGGAATTTTTTTGAAAAACCACCGTTTTCCCATTGACAAAATTTCGGCGGTGTGGTATAGTAAGGCAAGTGAAAAAATCAATTTTTAAATCGGTACAGAGAGACCGGTAAGATTGTGCATAAGAAAGGATATGTGGGCAAGCTATATCTGTATGCCCGCGGTCTCATTGTGTGTACAAGGATCTTGCCGCTCTCGGCAAGATTTTTTCGTTTTATGGGGGTGTTCACTTGACGCCGAAAACCAGAATTATGGACGGGATGGCGATGGACCGTGCTATCGGTCGCATCGCGCACGAGATCTCCGAGCGCAATCAAGGGCTTGAGGACGTGTGCATCTTCGGGGTAAAGCGCCGCGGTGTGCCGCTCGCGACGATGCTGCGCGACCGCATCGAGCGGTTCTTCGACGTGCGTGTACCGCTCGGCGAGTTAGACGTCACCATCCACCGCGACGACCTCACAGATGAGGACAAGCGCGCGAATGCGGGACAGAGCGACATTCCCTGCCCTATACAGGATAAGACGGTCATCATTGTCGACGACGTGCTGTACACCGGCCGCACCGCCCGTGCGGCGCTGGAGACGGTGTTCACTTTCGGCAGACCGCGTACGGTGCAGTTTGTCGCGCTCATCGACCGCGGCCACCGCGAATTACCCCTGCGCCCCGATTACGTCGGCAAGAACGTGCCGACCGCCAAGAACGAAACGGTCCGCGTGCTGTTCGGCGATTCCGAGAACGAAGCGGGCGTGTATATATTTGAATGAGAGGAGAGAATGACGATGCAGAAGATGACCCGTGAACAGGCCCTGACCATTCTGGCGGACAAGGGCTTACTGCCCCATTCTCCCGATTCATACGTTATTTTACCCGGCCTTTGTGATGTGCACGTGCATTTCCGAGAGCCGGGCTTTTTGTATAAAGAAACGATGGCGAGCGGGTCGCGCGCGGCGGCACGCGGCGGTTACACCGCGGTGTGCACGATGCCGAACCTTGACCCCGTACCCGACAGTGCGGAGCATTTGCAGGTGCAGCTTGATGCCATTGACAAGGATGCGTGCATCCGCGTGATTCCTTACGGGGCGATTACTATCGGCGAGCGAGGGGAGAACTTAGCGGCGCTTGACGAGATGGCGGATAAGGTGTGCGCCTTCTCGGATGACGGGCGCGGGGTGCAGGATGACGATATGATGCGCCGTGCGATGACCGAGGCGAAGCGGCTCGGTAAAATCGTCGCCGCCCATTGTGAGGTAAACGACCTGCTGCGTGGCGGCTACATCCACGACGGCGCGTATGCCGCCGCCCACGGACACCGCGGCATCTGCAGCGAGAGCGAGTGGGGACAGATCGCCCGCGACCTGCGGCTTGCGAAAGAAATCGGTTGCGCCTACCACGTCTGCCACATCTCCACCAAGGAGAGCGTAGAACTTATTCGACAAGCGAAGGCGGAAGGCGTGGACGTTACCTGTGAGACAGGACCGCATTACCTGACGATGTGCGACGAGGACTTGCAGGAGGATGGGCGCTTTAAGATGAATCCGCCCTTGCGCAGCCGCGAGGATATGCTGGCGCTTATCGAGGGTATCAAGGACGGTACTATTGATATGATCGCCACCGACCACGCGCCCCACAGCGCCGAGGAAAAGGCGCGGGGACTGGAAAAGAGCGCGATGGGGGTTGTCGGTCTGGAGACCGCGTTCCCTGTATTATATACCAAACTGGTGAAAACGGGTATCATCACGCTGGACAAGCTGATTGTATTGATGAGCACAAACCCGAAAAAGCGTTTTGGTATCGATACGGGCGATGACTTCACCGTGTTCGCGCTGGATACGCCCTATACCGTCGATCCCGAGGAGTTCCTCACGATGGGACGGGCAACCCCCTTCGCGGGGTGGGAGGTCTACGGCAAGTGCCTGATGACCGTCCATAACGGCAATGTTGTGTATTCTTTGTGATATATAGGAGGCAATTATTATGGCTAAGAGAACAGATTTGAAGAAGATTATGATCATCGGCTCCGGCCCGATCGTCATCGGTCAGGCGGCGGAGTTCGACTACGCGGGTACGCAAGCGTGTTTGGCTCTGCGCGAAGAGGGCTACGAGGTGGTGTTGTGCAACTCCAACCCTGCGACGATTATGACGGATACGTCCATCGCAGACAAGGTGTATATGGAGCCGCTGACGCTGGAATATATTGCGAAGATCCTGCGCTATGAGCGTCCCGATGCGATCGTCCCCGGTATCGGTGGACAGACGGGTCTCAACCTCGCGATGCAGCTTGAGAAGAAAGGCATTCTCAAGGAGTGCGGCGTGGAGCTGCTCGGCACGAGCAGCGAATCCATCGAGCGCGCCGAGGACCGCGAGATGTTTAAGGAGATGTGCCAGTCGATCGGCGAGCCGGTCATTCCGTCCGAGATCACCTACAGCCTCGAGGAGGCGCGCGAGGCGGCGGCCCGCATCGGCTACCCCGTCGTGCTGCGTCCCGCCTTCACCCTCGGTGGTACGGGCGGTGGCTTCGCCTACAACGAGGATGAGCTTAACGAGATCGGTGCGAACGCCTTTAAGCTCTCGCCCGTGCATCAGGTGCTCATCGAAAAGTCCGTCAAGGGCTACAAGGAAATCGAGTTTGAGGTTATGCGCGACTCCGCCGACAACGCCATCACCATCTGCGGTATGGAGAACGTCGACCCCGTCGGCGTGCACACCGGCGACTCTATCGTGGTGGCGCCCATCTTGTCGCTCAACGACCACGACCTCAAGATGCTTAACGACAGCGCTATTAAGATCATCCGCGAGCTCAAGATCGAGGGCGGCTGTAATGTGCAGTATGCGCTCAACCCCTATACCAGCGAATATTACCTCATCGAGGTTAACCCCCGTGTGTCGCGTTCTTCTGCGCTCGCGTCCAAGGCGAGCGGTTTCCCGATCGCGCGCGTTACCGCCAAGATCGCGGTGGGTATGACCCTCGACGAGATCCCCGTTGCGGGCGGCACGGCTGCTATCGAGCCGCAGCTCGACTATATCGTCGCGAAGTTCCCGCGCTTCCCGTTTGATAAGTTTACCTCCGCGCCCAACACCCTCGGCACGCAGATGAAGGCGACGGGCGAGGTGATGGGCATCGGCTCCAACCTCGAGGAATGCTTCCTCAAATCCGTACGCTCGCTCGAGACGGGCGTGGATCATTTCTATCACGCGAAGTTTGACGGCAAGACGAAGGACGAGCTGCTCGCCTACATCGCCGAGTCTAAGGACGACAACATCTACGCCATCACGCAGCTCGTGCGTCTGGGGATGACCACCGAGGAGCTGCACGAGGCGACTAAGATCACGCCCCTGTTCCTCGACAGCATCAAGCGCATCGTCGAGATGGAAAACACCCTGCGCGCTAACCGCGGCGACGAGGCGACCCTGCGCGCTGCCAAGAAGATGGGCTTTGCCGACACGGTGATCGCCCGCCTGTGGGAGACCGAGGAGCTCGCCGTGTACGATCAGCGTAAAGCGGCAGGTATCACCCCCGTGTTCCGTATGGTCGACACGATGCACACGGGCAAATATATCGCGTATCTGTACTCGTCCTACACGGGTGAGAACGATTCCCGCTTGACCGACAAGCGCAAGATCGTCGTGCTCGGTGCGGGTCCCATCCGCATCGGTCAGGGCGTGGAGTTCGACTACTCCACTGTCCACTCGGTGCAGACCATCAAAAAATCGGGCTACGAGGCGATCATCATCAACAACAACCCCGAGACGGTGTCCACCGACTACACCACGGGTGACAAGCTGTACTTTGAGCCGCTGACGCCCGAGGACGTGATGGCGATCCTCGACTTTGAACAGCCCGAGGGCGTTATCGCTTCGCTGGGCGGTCAGACCGCGATCAACCTCGCCGAGCCGCTGATGAAGCGCGGCGTCAAGATCGTCGGCACCGACTGCGCCGCCATCGAGCGCGCCGAGAACCGCGACAGCTTCGAGAAGATCCTGCGCGAGCTGGACATCCCCCAGCCGAAGGGTAAGGCGGTCACCAACATCGAGGACGGCATCAAGGCCGCCAACGAGATCGGCTATCCCGTGCTGGTGCGTCCCTCCTTCGTGCTCGGCGGTCGCGCGATGCAGATCGTCGCGAAGGACGAGGACCTGCGCCACTACCTCAAGACCGCGGTGGAAATCGACGAGGACAAGCCTGTGCTGGTCGACAAGTACCTGCAGGGTAAAGAGGTCGAGGTCGACGCCATCTGCGACGGGCAGGACGTGTTCGTCCCCGGCATTATGGAGCTGGTCGAGCGTACGGGTGTGCACTCGGGTGACTCCATCAGCGTGTATCCCACCTTCTCCATCTCGGATAAGGTGAAGGGCACCATCCTGCAGTATGCGAAGAAGTTAGGTCTCGGCATCGGCATCGTGGGTCTCTATAACATCCAGTTCATCGTCGACAAGGACGACAACGTCTTTATCATCGAGGTCAACCCCCGTTCGTCCCGTACCGTGCCGTTCCTGTCTAAGGCAACAGGCTACAGCCTTGCGGACATCGCGACCGAGGTTATCCTCGGCAAATCCCTCAAGGAGCAGGGCATCTTTAAGCTCTATCCCGAGGAGAAGAGCCGCTACTACGTTAAGGTGCCGGTGTTCTCCTTCAATAAGATCAAGGGTCTCGATGCCTACCTGTCTCCCGAAATGAAGTCGACGGGCGAAGCCATCGGCTACGACGAAAAGCTGTGCCGCGCGATGCAGAAAGCGCTCATTGCGGGCGGTATCACCTTGCAGAACTATGGCACGGTCATCGTCACCCTCGCCGACGAGGATAAGGAGGAGGCTCTGCCGCTGGT
>JAEIGA010009911.1_pt1 | contig 14434 bp, 28 predicted proteins | sample 9270691 | NCBI WGS metagenome assembly JAEIGA01 (sample SAMN17057246, study PRJNA624740) | gut metagenome | biome: biome; isolation source: fecal sample | host: Bos grunniens | place: China: Xizang | collected 2019 | reverse complement strand
CATTAAATCTAAAAAATAATACTATTGCTAATGGTTTATATGGTTATTATTTAAAAATTTACTGATAAACATTTCCCCTTTAGATTTAATACATCCACAAGAAGTTGTTTTTCCTATTCTTAAAGAAAATCCTCTCACTTCACATATATTCCCGCACTCACAAAGACATTTATGCCAAGATATCTTTCCATCATTTCTAATATATGGATCAATAACAGTCAAAAGTCCATATTTATCTCCGACGTTAATCAATTTATTATTATTATAAGTACAACCACAAGAAATCTCGGTACTTCGCCTAAATTTATCAGCCCTGATCTCGCAAATTTTTCCACAATCACACTGACATTTATGCCAAGAGTGTTTGCCATCTGTTCTTATATATGCTTCTATAATAGTTAATAAACCGCTCTTATCCCCGGTCTTATTCTTCCTATTAGGGCTTGTTCTTGCGCATCCACAAGAAGGATTTTTTATTCTTCGAAGATAGTCTGTTCTTTTTAAGCATTCTTCCCCGCAACTACACTAACATAAATGATATTTATGATGCCCACTTTCTTTGGCATTTAACTAAATTACTGTTAGCTACCCATAAACATCTCCAACCTATATTTTCTACATTATATCACCCCTATAAATATTCCCTATATAAAATAATATAGAGAGAAGCGCTATAGGGAACGCTTATCAACTGGTCATGACTCCAATCTATCTCTCTATTTTTTAAGTAGCATATAATACAATAATATATAAAAAAATGGTAGGAAATCAAATTCCTACCATTTAAGTGAAAATCTAAATTTTTGTTTAAAAGAATTCAATATCGCAATAAGGACATTTTAATTCATCTCTTTTTCGTGGCGCGCCGCAGCACGGACAAAAATGAGCAGTCGTATTGAGATTAAAGTTCTTTTTTGTCTCTACTTTTTGTTTTGGTTTTAAAATCTCATTAATTTTATCAACTAAATCCGCAATTACTCCTTCTTCTCTATAATTAATTTCATCAGGATCAAAAGTTACTATAAGCGACGCTCGATAAGAAGGGTCATTCTGACACTTTTTTCTTTCACTTAAATAAACCTTTATTTGAAAAGAATGAACATCGTAAACGGCAACTAAATCAATGTTTTTATGCAAAGTCTCATTGTAATAATGGCTAATATTTCTCAAAAGATTATCCCAGCTATCTATTCTATTTACATTCATCTTACTATAACCTCTCAGTGTGCGCTCATATCTGCTTTCCAAAGCCACTCTAAAGCCTTCCAGAATTTTTCTCCATACAAATCCCTTATCTTCTTTTGATACACCTCGTCTCCGTAATGTACCATATGAAGATTAATTAAAAGACTAATCGTCAAAATTTGAGCCTGACTAAGTTGTCTTTGGTCGGCATAGCTAAAGAAATCATATGCGCCGCAATTTTCATGGCAATAATAGTGAATAAAATCGTCAATTTGACCATTTCTTTTTACTTTTGTTGCACAGAAAGGCTTACCAATGTCATGATAAAGCGCGGCGACGCATACACAATGAGATAGATAATAGCCAATATCCTGTACCATATAATGCCAATTTCTTTTAATATAGTGTTCCGCGGCAAGACAATGTTCTCCGACAGTAAGATTATGATGGGGATTATTTTGATCGAAATGACAATAATTTGAAATTTTTTCCTCAAGAACACCGAAAGGAACATCACAAGTTCTTTCAATTAAAATACTATCAAAGCCTTCCTCGATAGAGGGGATTTGAAAACTGCGATACATTTTAGCCATTACCTCATCAGGAACATGACGTAGCCGTGCATTATTTCTCTCGCAACAAATTTCAAACGGCGTTGCAAAAACATGAGCCATGATTATAACATTATCAACACGTTTTCTAACTTCCTTAATCAGCCCCATTCTTCTTTTTCTGCTAAGATTGGTGGCATCATAATAGACATTAAAAACAGTTCCCGATTGTAATGCTTCGCAGGTGCGATTAAGCATCAGACCAAAAACCTTAGAGGGATCGCTTTGCTCTTCCTCTGAACCAAAAAGTTCTTTGCGAATGGCATCTGAAGAAAAAATGACTGCGCCAAAAATGTTATTAGCTTCTTTATTGCACCAAGTTGATTTTCCCGATGCAGGCAGTCCAACAAGAATGTGTAAAATAGGCATTATTCTTCCTCCAGTCCGATTAAATAGTCCTCTTCTATCCAAGCCATACAGTTTTCTCTTTCTAAATATTCAACGCGCGCTTTTGCATCTGTTATTCGAGCATAAGCGGAATCATAGAGCGTAGCTGTTTCGCCCCAAAGCTTGTTCTCTTTATAAAATACAAGATAAAATTTCATGATTCTTCTCCTTTAGAGCGAAAAGGGTTCAAAGCTATCAAGATCAATCCACTCATTATGAAGAAAATTTCCAATAGCTTTAAGCAGTCCTTCTTCTACTACAATCCTGCAAGGTTGCCCTTTAATATCAAGAAAACTGTCTCCCTTAAAAATAGAAAGCAGAAGTAAAGGGAGTAACTCACAGCTTCTTTCCTTGCTTTCTTTCATGTTCCAAATATCATATTCTAAGTCAATTTCAAAAATCGGAATTTCACAGGTCTTTAGTCCAAATCGAGCATCAGGTGCGGTTATTTCCAACAGAAGATAAAAATTTTCAAGGTCGTTGTCAACTTTCAAATCACATTTATTGATAATTGCATTACAAATCATAGCCACAATACTCCTTTTTTTAATTTCTATAGTAATTATAGCATAATCTATGAAAAAAGTCAATATAGCAAAAAGAGGTAGAATTGCTCTACCTCAAAAATCTATATCAAAAGCATCCTTCCACATTGTAGAATACCCATGGCAAAAGTTTTTAACAAATTGTGCGGCTGTCATAGACTTAACCCACTCTTCCGCGCGCCCCTCATAAGCTTTAAACATTTCTGCGATATAGCTACCTGAGCAGAATTTTTGAACACAAAGGGCAAAGTCTTTCTTGATAGGATAAATTTTAGCAAACTCTTTTTTATCAAGTAGCGCGGCTTCGGTAAGAGAATAACAATAAAAATCTTTTAACTTTTTAAAACGCTCAGTGTTTTCAGGAAAATAACTAAGATACTCTGCATCCTCTCCACTCATAATCATTTCGAGAATAAGCTCGTCTGTAATTCTACCGTTGTTGTGAAGTTTGTGAAGTTTTAGCCAATTTAAATTTTTAACTTTTAGACGATTATTATTCTCGTCTTTGACAACAACTCCCTCAAACTCAAACCCGTCAAATTGAGAAACAAAATTCATAATTTCATTTAAATTTGAAAAGCTAAAAGTTAGTGGCTTAAGACAATTGCTAATATGTTCAATCTCAACCTCTTCCAAAGTGTTATTATCTCGCGCCATAAGGAAATAAAGTCTAGTATTTGGATAATAAATGATAACACGGGAGTAAGGAGAAACAAGCTCAAAAACATAGGTATAGTTCTGATTGAATTGATCGCAAGTCATCCCCACTTCGTTCATGGCTTTTCTAATAATAGATTCAAAAGAAAAACCAAATTCCCCTACTACCGCATCTCGCGCATCAAAAGTAGAGCGAGTAGACATGTGCCACTCACCCTTATAATAATAGAACATTACAAGACTACCATCAATTTTTTCGCTTACAGAAAGCTTCCCTGTAAGCGTCGCCGCGCCGGGTTCACCTACATTGTAAAATCTTTTAAATCCCATTCTTACAACTCTAAAGTCATTTTCTGCATCGAGAATGAGTCCGCGCGCCTCGTTGACAATTTCACAAGGCTGAGAAATGCCTTGCGTATAGTTAAACATAACAAGGTCATCTTTCCATTTGATTTTTAGAAAATATGGCTCGGTCGCGAGTTTCTCAACCCAATCAGGATTTTCTCCAATAAATTTTTGAATATACAGCATTTTATCCTTTTCCTTTCATTCTCTATTCTATAATAATTATATCAAATTCTAAGAAAAAAGTCAACATAAACTTATTTTGCTATTTCTAATCCCCAAACTGTTTTTCCGAAACGAAATTTAGAATAACTAAATTCATCATTATTACCAATTTGTTCCCAATTTTCTTTAGAAATAGAAAAAGTTTCAGTTTTTCCATTAACAATACCTGTTACTGTGTACTCTTCAGTGTGACTAGGTGAGCATTTACAATTTCCAAGTTCATCTGACGCGCTTACATCATAAGGGCGCTCAGGCTCATACGGTTGCTTATCATTACCGGTGGCTGAAACTGCGCTTGTGCGAACCCATTCATTAACGGTATAAGAATAAGTAGAATAATAAAGATATTCAGTATGAGTTTGTTTATGAACATGTCCTTGTTCATCTTTCCATTCTTTGTCAACAATTTCTTCTGATTTTCTGTGTGTATCAATTTTTATATTATAAGCATTTTGTGGAATTAAGTTTTTAACATTTTCTTCAGCTTGCCAGCAAGAAGAAAAATGCCCAGTTGAATTTGACTTTTCAACTGCCTGATAGGTATAAATCTCGACAGTCCAAATCCAATGAGTTGATTGAACATCCATATACCCTTTTACAGGAATGGCAAAAAAGCAAATTATGCTAACTACTAAAAAAACAAAGGAAATAAATCCCACAATAGCCTTGCGTGAAAGAAAGGCATAACTAAGAATAATAGCTGCGAGAATGGAAAGAATAATCCAGAACATATTCAATCTCCTTTTTTTCAATTAGATCATACATAGGGTGGAATTCCCTTACTCTCGTGCAAAAAACGGTTCCGAGCAAAGTTTCTTTTTCTACTCCGCTAGTTTCAATATAAATATAAGCTTTGTCGGATTCAATTGCTCTGCGCCCGCGCGGATAACAGAAGAATTTTGCTTGTTCTTCCACCTCATTTAGATTTCTCGTTTGAAACTCTACACGCCCATAGTTAGAGATTATAACAAAAGAAGGCATTCCATTCGTCAACTTAACCGATAAATCAACAATGCGGCGATGCCATTTAACTTTAAAGCTATATTCTTCTCCAACTTGAATCAAATGTGTTTTTTCTCTAATAAGCATTTGAAAGACTCCTTTCCTTTTCTTTACTAAAATTATATCATAGTTTTAGCGAAAAGTCAAGTTCCCTCCTAACTCATAAAATTTCCACTCTGAAATAGCCCAATTTGTTCTAAAACCATCGTCGTCTGATACGATCCAAACGTGTTTAATATCCTTATCTCCGAAGTTTTTCAAAAATTCTTTCGAGTGAACAGGCACAGCAATTGTTAAAGGTTTAGGAAAACCTGCACTGCTATAACCACATTCTGAAGCATGAGAAACTTCATAATCTGCAAATTCAGGATGTATGGCGATAAATTCATTAAGAGCTTTTGCAAGCTCACCGAGTGTCATGTTAGATTCTTTCATTTTTAATCCTCCCATTCACTAATATTCGACCGTCCAAAATCTCTCACAAAACTCCAAAATTTCTCTTTGGGTACAAGACTTCCATTCTTATAATAATCAAAATAAACAGAATTAAACCATTCAGAAAAACCCTTTAGATAAATTCTGGTGTGCATTGAATGGATTTCAACATAATCAATATCATAAAACTCACCCGGAATGAGGTATTTCTTACCTTGCTTACCGCCGTCCCAGCCTGAAGTTGTATGAGTGAATTTTACTTGAAACTTAGTCATTAAAATTTTTCTCCTCTCCAAATTAATAAATTTTTTCTTCTTTCATTTAATCTCCTTTCTTAAAACAGGCGTATCTACCATCTTGCTGACACTCTCTGCAATACCTATTATTTTCATAGGCTTTACATCTGTGTGATATTTGAATATCCAATTCAGGTTCAAAAATGAACATTTCACTTAAAACACAGAGTGCCTTTGGGATATCTGTACACATTTCAGAAAATTTACAAATGAATTGAGTAATTGAATTCGCAATATGCATACCATCTTTGTTATCCATTTTTATCTCCATTACTGCAAAACATGCTTTGTGATATACAAACTATTCATAGTTGCATATGGACCGACAAGCTGTTTTGCGACCTCAATACTCTCATTCATTCGGGCGATAAAAGAATTTAAGTCTTTTATATATTCTCTGTCCCAATCATCTTGACAATCAATTTCATTGAATGTTTCAAGTTCTTCTATGGCAGTTGAGAGGGAGTTTTTGAGAATGGCAATGAGAGCATCTCTTGCTTTTTCAAAAGAATCGTAAACTCCAATTACGCCCGGTTCGTAGTCTGCACGAAAATCTTCAAGTACATAAACATCCGGCATTCTTATAATCCCCTTTTTTGTGGAATTAGTTTTCACGTACATATTCAATACCACCTTTCTTGACCCTTTCTACAATAGCATTCCTTTACCTTCATTTTAATTCTTCTTAATATAGCCTAAGTACTTCATTCTTTCATATTCATATTCCCAAGCTTCTTTTTACTTTTTCTTTTTAATAGTTTTTTGCTTCTTATAATCCACACTTTTCTTACAATTAGGACATTTCATATAGACTCCATAAGACAAACAAGGAGGATTGAATGAAACTTCTTTTCGCTCTGCCATCCATTCGCATCCACAATTTGAACAAGAAAAATGAAAAGAACTCGCACTTTTCTTTGGGTCACCACTATTTATAATAAGCATTTTAATCCTCCTTAGACTCGTTCTCGGCAAAGATATACTGGCTTTCCCATACCTGATATGTTACGCTATTTTTAAAATGGATATCCTATAAATAATATCCTTTCTTAACTTTCTATAATAATTATATCATAATATAGCAAAAAAGTCAAGCCCCTCTGAGTTTGACTTTCTTTTAACCATTTAATTAATTTTCTTATAAGGGATGGTATCAATTGTTCCCGCTACATATCTCATAAGCAATACTGCATCTGCTACGGTAAATAAGCCATCGTCATTAATATCGCCGCGCCGCGCAACTAGAATTTCATTTTCTTTATAAAGAATTTCAAGATCTTCAAGCAGATGCGCTTCATTGTGTTTCCAAACTTCCTTTTCGGCGCGAAGTAGTTCGTCCTTATCAACAACCACCCCAACATTTCTAACAGCAGTAAGAATTCCATTTTCGATTTTACTTTCTAGGTCTTGATAGTATAATCCAATTACAGACTCATATCCATCCATGTAATACCTCCCATTTACCACAATTCCCTTTGATTTTTTAATTTCACTTTCGTCAAGTCACTCTATAAATTTTTCGTGCATTATTAATTATTCCTTTTGTATTCAGGTATATCGAATTTTTCAAACTCATTACAGGCCTGCTCATTCAACCAGCTAGTCCAATAATTATTAGCCCAAGATTGTGCAAACTCCAAGTCGCTGTTAAACTCTCTTACATCGTCCCACAGATAGAGGTCCTCTCCACCATTATTCCATGCTTCAATTCTGGCTTCAAGACCTAAATATTTCCGATTCCACTCCTTGTAATAAGTGTTGTAAGCTTTCCTTGCTCTTTTGCAAGGTATTAATGCTCCGCACATAAGACAGCCGCAAACTCCAATCACTATCAGAAGGACAGGCCCTGTGACGTCCCAGCACTTTTTATCACATATAGATATAAGAATAAATCCCAAAATAACAGCGACTATGAAAAGAATTGTTAATATCATTAGTATCCTCCTATAGACTCATTGTCAGAACATTCTTCTAAATTAAGATTCTCCCATCTCCTAACAATTTCTTTCAATTTTTCAATTTCATTTTTATCAAGCCGCGCTATATCAATCGACATTGGTATTAGCCAACAATCACAATCTCGCGCCTTTGCCATTTTATTTATAGTGTTAAATAACTCATATAAGTCGCATGGATCATAAGTATCGGTATCTACTCGAACGATTATTGTATCTGATGGAATAAAATGCATTTTTTTGACTTTATTTTTAATCTGTTTTTCGACTTTCTTCCTCAATCTTTTATTCATTCTTTATTCCCCTTATATCTGCACATATCCCTGCCACACGGTATCAACCATTGTCCATCACGGTGTGCGGCATTTCCGTAGGCTTGCACCACCGATTCATTCTTTATTTTACACCAATATTCATGAGAAACATATGATATCGTAAGGTAAATACATCCTATACACGGACAGCAATTTTTAATTATCATTGGCATATTTACTCACCTCTCATCATCACGCCGTCAGTCGCATCAGACGCTGCTTCCGTCTGTGCGCGCAAGTCCATTACCGCGCCGCAATTCGGGCAATAATCAGACGGACATGTTGTTTCCTTGTGAGATTTGCAATACGAACAATAAATACTGTAACTTCCTCGCGATGTGCCTTCTATCCACCGTCCGCGCCGAGCTATAATAACATTTCCATTTGCAAGTTCATCAATCAGATGGGCAGCGAAGCTAAGATATTCTGTAATGAGAACTGCATTTCTTTCAGTTGCACTATGAATACGATTATGTATTCGTATCGCCCTTGCAGCTTCTTTAAGTATAGAGGGATTAGTAAAATCAAATTCCATTTATTTCTCCTCCTCATTCAACCATTCTCTAATACACTTCTCACAAGAGGATTTACAAGCTACATACTTTTTGACTTTATTTTTAATCTGCTTTTCGACTTTTTTCCTCAGTCTTTATTCATTCTTTATCCCTTTATCCATTACTGCTCCACATTTGGGACAAAAAGTCCACCAAGAAATTTCATTTTCGTCTCCAATACATTCGCTACCTTTATCAATTTTTTCGCAGCTTGTGCAACGAAAATATCTCATTCCTGCAATTGTTTCTTCGTATGCCCATTGTCCATGCCGTTCTGTCTTAATTGTTGGTGCAGCGTTGATTATTCTAAAAATATCAAGGGCATCCTTATCACCCAGCGGAAACAATGAATTACATAGTGTATTGGCATCAATTAGTCTTTCTGTTTTATTTTTATTTGTCTGCTCAGCTTGTGTTAATGTTCTTTTTATTGCACAAGCCGCGCAGATATGCTCACCACCTAAAACAATTTTGTTGCATACAAAGCATCTAGGCAGAACTGTTGTGTCAATTTTATATTTCATTTTGATTTTCCTCTCTTAAAAATGTCGGCGCAGACTCAATCTCCGCAAGGCAACATTCAACAACTTCAATTTCTTCTTTGGTACAATACCCTTTATCTAAATCTTCCCTCATTTCAATGAGCCAATTTTCAAGTTTCTTTTGTAATGAATTCGCGTCAATTAGCCTAATATTAGCCATTTGCTCACTCTCCTCTCTATTTAACCACTTTCTAATACATTCGTTACAAGATTCATTCTCGCAATGAACATACTTAGCTGAAAGAAGGTCAAGAATACAACGACATTCCGATTCTAGTAGACATTTTTGAATATTCGTAAGTAAATCATACTCGTTTGTTTTCAAAATTCTTTCACGATTTGTCATTCACTCAATCTCCTTTTCTTTGTTCTATAATAATTATAGCAAAAATTATAGAAAAAGTCAAGAGTTTTTGACTCTTGACTTTCTTCATTTTTAAGATTCGTCCCAAGTTCCGTTTAAGCCGCCATAGCATTTGCCACAAGCACACTCAACACCCTTATAAAGTCCTGCTCTTGGAATGGCGCCAGACTTGTACATAAGACAAAGTCAACCTTATCATTGTGCTGAACAAGAGCAAGATTTATAGATTCTCTTTTTGCTTGTTTCATCATGTCTTCCTTTAAATAAATAAATTCAAAAATGAGACTTGTAAGAGCATACACTCCAATAATTATCCAAGTAAAAACAATTTCACTATAATTTTCCTCCTTTAATACGCATTTATCAGAGCAAACTCTTTTACAATTTCTCGTATAGATTAAATTTGTTAACTTTCCACAAACATCACATCTCCGCGCGGCTTCGTCATCAATTAGAAAAGTTCCATGGCGCGCGAATAGATAATGGAACTTTTTACCATTTTTTGCATATTCTCTAATTTGAGAACCATAGCGATTTCTCCATTCGGGAACAATCTGAATTTTGTCAAATTTAATAATTTTGTAATCCATTTCCTTCTTCCTTCATTTCTCTTGCAATTTCTCTTAATGCTTTAACAAAACGATAATCTTTTTCTTGAACTTCTTTACTAAGCTCTTGAAATGGTACAAGGCTAAAATGGTCATGTCCATAACAATGCTCATTTTTTTCTCTGTAGTTCATAGACATTGCCCAGCCATCATGAACATCTTTTGGCGTAATTGCCTCGCCCTTCACTAGTACAAGCAAGGCATAGTATTTAATTAACTCTTTATTATAAATACCTGCTCTTTCCTTAACCTTTTGTACCACTCTGTCAATATAAGTTTCCATAAAACCCTCCTTTTTCTTTTCTTATTATTAGTATATCACATTTTCCCTTAAAAATCAACCCTTCTTCTTAGACCATGAAATAAAGCCACATAAATTAATAATAAAATAAATTCCATACATTATAACCATCGGCCAATTCCATTCGATAAAATAATTAACTAAAATCCACAGAACATTCCCCAAAATCCAAACAAGCCAGCCTATCCGCTTTTTAAACATAATCAAAACATTGCCGCCGAGACTAGCTGCGGCGGCACATATAGATAAAAACATTAGCATCACCACTCAATTTTCAAGAATTTTGGTTAATGCAATAACATCAAAAACATCAACAAGCTAGTCACCATTTAAGTCGAAGTTTAATCCCCACTGATAATCTTCCAAAGTCCAATCTTCCGCAAGGTATCTTAAAAGAACAACTTCATCAGCTATTCCAACAAGACCATCACCGTTAAAATCGGGATTTGGATTGTTTCCAAAAATAGCCTCCTAAACTTTCTGATTTTCATTATGCGCAATCTAGGGGTTTTTGTTAGGCTATGTTTCAATTACACTTTCGCTCGACGGTTCCTCTGCGTAAACTTTAGCTAAACTAACCCCAGTTAAACAAGCCAAAATAGATAAAATGATTCCAACAATTTTCACATTAATCATCTCCGTTAAAAACAATTCTATTTTCAATATAATCTCTATTTTCAGTAAAAATGGGAATATTTGCATCAATCCACCAGCCATTAAATATCTTAATAGCACATGAACCTCTTCTTTTTTCACAAGGTAAAGTATTCCAATTAAAATCTCTTTCTGCAAACATTAAATTTTGTAATTCATTACAAGACAAACCTTGCAGTTCCTTATGAGAAAACATAGATTGCGCGGCCATTTGAATAGAATTTCTTGTTGCATCTTGCTGTCTCCAAATCAAGTAATTGCATACTTCCTCTTTTGGCAAATTAAAACAACGTGAGTCGAAAGTAGGGTTTTTCTTCAAAGCCTTTTCATAATTTTCCCTATCTTCCTTGGAAAAACAATTAATCATTGCTTCAAAATGTTTATTAAAGAAGATTGTTGCTAGCGCTGCGCTTGTTGAACAAATCTTCTGAACTTGATTATCGAACCAAGCAGATGTATCCCTTTTCTTATAATCGCACAAAACTAAAGAAATTTCATCGCTCTGTGTATATCCCAAAACACAATTTTGAATGTTCTTGCAGAGGTCTAGCATTGTAAGTTGCATTGCATTAATTAGAACATCATCAAAAGGCTTATGAAAACCTCTTGTAAAATTGTGGTAGGCGCGTCCATCAACCCTAACAATAACCGGCGTTCTTCTTGTTAGATATGTGCGGCTCGCCTTCTCATAGGTTTTCATTCTATCTCCAAGTGAATTTTTCATCTTCTATTTTCCTCCTTGTTTTTATTAAAGCCTCTTCCTGCCGCAATACGGGCAATAGACTGGTTCAATATCAAGGGTAAATCTTGTATAACAACTATCACAAAAATATCCATGATTCTCCATATCATCACATTCATATCCCAGTTTCCTGATATCAGTAAAATAATCGTAAGCGGTCTCTTTTTTTCTTACATATGCAGAGCAATATTCACAATCGAAAACATAACCAAGTTCATAATTAGAGCAGCAATCTAGCACGCAGCCCATATCGTGATATTCAGAATAAAATTGACAATCATATTTAATCACTTTAAACTCTCCTCAACTTTCTTAAACTCTTTATTCAGCATTTCACAAATTGCAAGGCAATCCTTTTTATTCTTAAAGACACAATAAGTATATCCCTCGCGACCCCTCAAAACCCCATTGAAATTAGCTCTACAATATCTCAAATAATCAGGATAAGTAAAACCCAAAAGTCTTGCTCCAATAACATTATATGACCCATTACAATAGAAATCAGGACTGTCAACAAAAGGGATTTCTCTCAGCGAAACCTGAAAATATCCTTCACAATTTTCTCTCGGAATGAACATGATTAAACCTCCTTTTGCAATTCAATAAGGTCTGCCTTTTCTTCGTCCGAAAGTTCATAGCCCGCACAAAAAACCCCAAGGGGATTTTCAGAGGCAAGCATTCTTTCAATTAGTGCTTTTGCACCGCTTGGCTTTTCATCAAAAGTATAAACTTGACGCTGTGCGCGCGGTACATAATTCTCTCTAATGTACTTAGAAACACTCGAAACAGAAACGCCAACTTCTCGCGCTGTTTGCGATTTATTTTTCGTTCTATAATAAACTTCATTAATCTCTTCAATCTGTTCTTCTGTAATTCGTGCCATTATGAGCCTCCTTAGAATTCAATTTGTTTTCCTTCTTTTTCCTTGTAATAAAGAGACTTTCCACTTTTTGAAAGATAGAAAATACCTGTCTGCCAGTCTTCTCTTGATGGATAATCTTCAACAAGAATTACACGAATTGAAAGATTACCCAATTCGCGCAGAAAAGCTTTCTTATTTTTCTTATAAATAAACTCTTTCTCTTCTCCGCGATTGTTGATAATAGTCAAATAGTAATTAAAAGTTCGCTTTAGAGTTTCGCTTAAAAGGACGCGATTAGGGTCTAGCATTTTCATGCCTCCTTTATTATTTCTATTATAATTATATCATAAATTAAGAAAAAAGTCAAGGTATAATACCTTGACTAAGATTAAATTATTCATCTATTAAGATGCCTCATTGTTTGTCTTTGTACTACACACTCCCTTGTCAATATCTATATAATCAGGCGCTTCGGCAATAGTATCTCCTGTAATTTCATATGCTGCCGCAACAACATGAATTTCAGAGAAAATACAGTCATAGCTAATAGAACTATTTTGTTGTGGAACTAAATTATCAGCTAACATAAAAGTCATGTATACTGATAAGTAAGGTGATTCTGCTATTATTGAGGAATGCTCAATATACCCCCACGCGCACACAATCCTATCGTTAAAGGTAAGATTATCAACTATTTGAAATAGAGTATCGCTTCTCTGATGGTCTAATACGAATTCTCGTGTTTTTTCTTTAAGCCAATCTTCCGTCAGAATATTCTGACCTGTTGATGTATCTTTAGAAAAATTGTTTTTTAACTCCTCATTAGCTTTCAAATCGCCCGCTCCGAAAATTTCTTGTTTACTAATCATTTTTTTTCACCTCCAATTTGGCTAGTTGCCTTCGTAAAAAAGTGAAAAATATTTTGTATAGTTCAAATAAAGTCCTTATCCAACTTTCTGATTATAACCATAACTATCTCCATGATAAAAACTTATCCAATATTTTTCTCTTTCAATCTGTTTTTCTTTATCGCAAACTTCAATCTTTTCAAAAGTAAAATTTTCCAGCCCTTCTTCCATCATGGCATCATATAATAATCCCTTAATTCTATCAATCCCACAACCTCTTTTGCAATGCTGTCTAAAACGCTCTTTAAAATTCACAGTTCTACCAATGTAAACCTTTTCATTTTGTATATTAGTAATCTTGTAAATTCCACCCTTATCTAAATCCTTTCCCAACACTTGCTTAAAAAGTGCTTCCATGGGAGCTTTATAATAAACTTCCCAAATTAATTTATAGATAACATCAGGCTTATTAAAACTTAAAGCTAAATTTTTTAATTTCCTAATATCTTGTGCGGCCATGTCATCAATTTTAATTCTATAGAAATCTCTTTCATTTCTAACTTTTTCATCTTCTTTAAAACGAGCAACGATTTTAGCTTGCTTATCTTCAAAGTCATCAATCGTCTTTTGAAGGTTCGCCTTTTTCAAATCTATTTGCTCGCTAAATGCTAAAAAATCTAATTTCTCCTACTCACGTTTTTCTTTATAATCAGCTTGTAGCCTCTGAATTTTTTCCGATAAGATTCTTTGTTCTTCAGCAATTTTTTCTGAATTTTCCTAGCTGCGCGCGCGGGCTTGTTCTTCCTCCATTTTAGTCAAAGCATTCTGTCTCTGTTCAAAGATACACTAGAGTTCTTTTTCTCTATCATTATAATCCTATTCTAATAACGCTTTCTGATTTTGATAATCTTTTCTTAAATTTTCCTTGGTATCTTCTAGTCTTTTCTCTGCATTTTGACGAGATAGATTTAAACTTTCAATTTTTCTTTCTATTTCTTCTGT
>JAEIGA010009910.1_pt1 | contig 14435 bp, 9 predicted proteins | sample 9270691 | NCBI WGS metagenome assembly JAEIGA01 (sample SAMN17057246, study PRJNA624740) | gut metagenome | biome: biome; isolation source: fecal sample | host: Bos grunniens | place: China: Xizang | collected 2019 | reverse complement strand
TGTCGCTGTCTTTTTGATCGTCGCGCAATTCGGCCGAGGGCGCTTTGGTCAGCGTCGAAACGGGGATGATCTCCCGTTCCCGGTTCAAATAGCGCGACAATTCAAAGACTTCTACTTTATACAAATCGCCCAAGACCATCAAAGCTCCGCAGAGGTCTCCGTACAAGGTTCCGTAGCCCATGGCCATTTCACTTTTGTTGGAAGTGTTGAGGACCAAGGCACCGTGGCGGTTGGAGTAGGCCATCAGGATGGCACCCCGGATGCGGGCTTGCAGGTTTTCTTGGGTGTTGTCCCATGTGTTGTCCCATCCGAAAGCCGGAACCAGTTCCATCATGTAACGACTGTAGATCTTTTCAATCGGTACAATGTAGTATTGGATGCCCAGGTTACTGCTCAATTCAACGGCGTCGTTGACCGAGTGGAGGGTGGAAAATTGGGAGGGCATCAGGATGCCGGTCACGTTTTCCGGACCCAAGGCTTCGGTCACCAGGGCAGCGACCAACGCAGAATCAATACCGCCGGAAAGGCCCAATACTGCTTTTTTGCAGTGTGCACGTTCAAAGAAAACGCGGATCAGATCAATGAGTTCCCGGTGGACGGTTTCAACGGATTTGGGATTTAACATGGTCGTGAGTGTTTCGGATTAGAAAATAAAGCTGGTGCTGATCGGTTTGTAGTTGTAAACTTTGTCGATGACATCGGCAAAGATTTCAGCGACAGACAAAATTTTGAATTTTGAAATGTCAGCACCTTCCGGTTGGCGGAGAGGGATGGTGTCGGTTACCACCACTTCGCACAAGCTGGATTTTGCAATGCGGTCGTAAGCAGGACCGGACAATACCGGGTGAGTTGCCAATGCGCGTACGCTCAACGCACCTTTTTCCATCAACATATCAGCCGCTTTGGTAATGGTTCCTGCGGTGTCGATCATGTCGTCTACGATGACGATGTTTTTGCCTTCTACTTCACCGATAGCGGTCATGGAGCCGACTACGTTGGCACGTTCGCGTGATTTGTGGCAAACGATCAGGGGACAACCCAAAATGCGGGCGTAAGCGTTGGCGCGTTTTGCACCACCCATGTCGGGAGCCGCGATGGACAAGTTGTCGATGTTCAAGCTGCGGAGGTAAGGCAAGAAGATGGAGCTTGCATAGATGTGATCCACAGGGAAATCAAAGAATCCTTGGATTTGGTCAGCGTGCAAGTCTGCGGTCATAACTCGGTCGCAACCTGCAGCGTGAAGCAAGTTCGCTACCAGTTTTGCACCGATGGAAACACGCGGACGGTCTTTGCGGTCTTGGCGTGCCCAACCGAAGTAGGGAATGACAGCATTTACTTTGTACGCAGAAGCACGGCGTGCAGCGTCAATCATCAACAACAGTTCGAACAAGTTGTCTACCGGCGGGTAGGTGGATTGAACGATGAAGACGGTGGCGCCACGTACGCTTTCGTCAAAAGCCGGTTGGAATTCGCCGTCGCTGAACACAGAAACTACGGATTGTCCTACGTCCAATCCCAAATGTTTTGCGATCTTTTCAGCCAAGTAGCGAGAACTTCTGCAAGAGAAGATTTTGATCTGGTGCATGTGATCCATAATGGTGCAAGATTAAAATTATACGGTTTGTAAAATGTTTTCAATGTAGTTCAATACCTCATCCCGGCCGATGCCTTTCTCGGAGGAGGTGATGAAGCGGGGCGGGAGTTCTTCCCAGTATTCCAACAAGGCGCTCTCGATTTTTTCGAGGTTGGTTTTGAGGGCGTTGGGGCCCAGTTTGTCGGCCTTGGTGTAAATGATGGAGAAGGGGATGCCGGCTTCGCCCAGCATTTGCATGAATTCCAAGTCAATGGCCTGGAGGGCGTGGCGGCTGTCGATCAGGACGAACAAGTTGACGAGTTTCGGGGAGAGGTTGACATAGTCCCGAATCATCTTGTCCAACTTGCTCAACACGTTTTTGGAGGCTTTGGCATAACCGTAACCCGGCAAGTCGACCAAATACCATTCGTCGTTGATGATGAAGTAGTTGATCAACTGGGTTTTACCCGGTTTTGCGGAGGTGTGTGCCAAGTTCTTTTGTCGGCAGAGCATGTTGATAAGGGAAGATTTGCCTACGTTGGAACGGCCGACGAACGCAAATTCCGGTTTCGGGACTTTCGGTCCATGGTTGACCGAGGGGCTGCTGACACTAAAGAAAGCTTTGGATACAATCATAGTAAACTACTTCAAAACGCAAAAATACAAAAGCGAAAACAAAGGTGCGAAAAAAAGATAAAAATGTTATTTTTGTAGGTGGAAAAAATATGAAAAACGGATCTGAAATCTCCTTGTTCTCCCTCTGTGAGCAGATCCGCCGTCACTTGGCGGCGAGCCTGCCGAACTATGTCTGGATTCGTGCAGAAATCAATGCAATCAAGGAGACGGCCAACGGTCATTGTTACCTGGATTTGATTGACAAGGAGGCGGAAGATGCACCGCTTCGGGCACAGGCTCGGGCGGTTGTCTGGAGTTCCACCTGGCGGATGTTGCGACCCTATTTTGAGTCAGTGACCGGACGGTCGCTGGCGGTGGGGATGCAGGTGCTTCTGCGGGTACAGGTCCAATACAGCGAGTTATACGGCCTGACCCTGGTCGTGCAGGACATCGACCCTTCGTGTACGGTTGGTGAAGAAGAACTGTTGCGTCAACGGATTTTGGCCCGCCTCAAGCAGGAAGGTATGTTCGAGATGAATCGGACCTTGCCGTTGCCGCGTCTGGTGCGCCGGGTGGCGGTGATCTCTTCCGAGACGGCGGCCGGGTACCTGGATTTTGTGCGCCATCTGGAAGGCAATGAATACGGTTATGCGTTTGAATACACCCTGTTTCCGGCGATGATGCAAGGGGCGGAGGCTCCGGCCTCCATCGAAGCGGCGCTGGACCAGGTGATGGCGGCAGAGGAGGCGTTTGTTTCGGAGGATAGACCGGGTTTTGATGCCGTCCTGATCCTCCGGGGAGGTGGTTCCGCAACCGACTTGCGTTGTTTTGATGACTACGAACTGGCAGTGCACGTGGCCCAATTCCCTTTGCCGGTGTTGACCGCTATTGGACACGAGCAGGATCATCACATTGTGGACATGGTGGCAGCCCGCTACCTGAAAACTCCGACGGCTTTGGCCCATTTTCTGATCGAGCGGATTCAGCAGGAAGAGGCAATGGTGTTGTCGTTGGCAGCCCGCTTGGCGTTGGGCGTGCGTTCCAAATTGAACGAGGCGCACCGGGAGTTGGATCGGATGCTGCAACGCATGGAGGTGGCGATGCGCCTGCGACTTGCGCGGGAGACCCACCGGTTGGATCTGTTGAGCCAGCGCCTGGAGGGTGGCAATCCGTCGTATTTGCTGGAAAAGGGTTATGCATTGGTGCAGCAACAAGGCAAGAAGGTGGCTCGGGCAGCGGCTTTGCAGCCGGAACAGGAACTTGAAATCCAATTCCTGGACGGGGTGGTCCGTTGTCAGGTAATGGAAGTGACTCAAAAAGAAACCAAATAACTATGGAAGAAAAAAAGACTTACGAAGCATCCGTGAAGGAGCTGGAGACGTTGGTGGAACGGATTGAGGATCCGAACCGGACGTTCGCGGAAACGATGGAAGACATCCGTCGCGGCCGGGAATTGGTGGAGCAGTGTCGGGAAATGCTTCGGACCACAGAGTCTGTGATTGCAAAACAATAAAACCTTGGGTATGATGATATACGACAAAGATCCCTATTTGGAACCGTTTCAACGGGTGATCACAGCCCGTTATCAAGAGATTGTCCGCCGCAAACAAGAAATTGCAGGGTATGGACAACCGCTTTCGGGCAAGGCCAACAACCATTTGTTTTACGGAGTACACCGGGAAAAGAAAGAACGGGTGTTCCGGGAATGGTTGCCGAACGCTGTGTCGTTGTACCTGATTGGTGAATGCAACGGTTGGCGGGAGGATCCCGAATATGCGTTCCGCCCCTTGGGGGATGGAAACTGGGAGTTGCGTCTGCCGTTGTCGAAGGCGCCGCACGGGATGTTGTTCCGTTGGTCGGTGCACTGGCAGGGAGGCGGTGGCGAGCGGCTGCCGGCGTATGCGACCCGTTGTGTGCAGGACCAGCAGACCAAACAGTTCTCGGCTCAAATCTGGGATCCGCCGACGCCTTATCGTTGGAAGTCGGCTCGTCCGCCCCGGGTGGAGCATCCGCTGATTTACGAAGTGCACATCGGCATGAGTTCGGAAGAGCACGGCGTGGCTTCGTTCTCGCATTTCCGGCAGGAGGTGCTGCCCAAGGTGATTGATTTGGGATACAATACTTTGCAAATCATGGCCCTGCAGGAACATCCTTATTACGGTTCCTTCGGCTACCAGGTGTCCAATTTCTTTGCTTTGAGTTCGCGCTTCGGTACTCCTGAAGATTTCAAACGCCTGGTGGATGAGGCGCACAAGGCCGGCATTGCCGTTGTGATGGACGTAGTACACTCCCATGCGGTGGGCAATGAGGCTGAAGGAATCGGTTGTTTGGATGGTACCGATACCTTGTACTTCCATGCAGGGGATCGCGGTCAGCATCCGGCCTGGGGTACCCGTTGCTTTGATTATGGAAAGGATGCTACGGTGCATTTCCTTTTGTCCAACCTGAAATTCTGGTTGGAAGAATACCGGTTGGATGGTTTTCGCTTTGACGGGGTGACCAGCATGATTTACTACGACCACGGTTTGGGCCGTTCCTTTGTGAATTACGAGGCCTATTTCGATGGTGGACAGGATTCCGACGCCTTGACCTACCTGGCGTTGGCCAACGAGCTGGTACACGAAGTGTATCCGGATGCCATTACCATTGCCGAAGAGGTGAGTGGAATGCCGGGTTTGGCGGCGCCGCTGTCCGAGGGAGGTTTTGGTTTTGATTTCCGGATGAGCATGGGCATTGCTGACAATTGGATCAAATGGATCAAGGAACGTTCCGATGAGGACTGGCGTGTGGGTGAGATTTTCTACGAATGTGTCAACAAGCGGGTCGAAGAACGGACCATCAGTTATGCCGAATGCCACGACCAGGCCATGGTGGGTGACCAGGCTTTGCTGTTCCGTCTGTTGGGCAAGGAAATGTACACCGGCATGGAACTGGGCAAACCCAATCTGGTGGTGGAACGGGGCATTGCCTTGCACAAGATGATCCGGCTGGTGACGTTGGCGGCTGCCGGTGACGGTTACCTGACTTTTATGGGCAACGAATTCGGCCATCCCGAGTGGATTGATTTTCCCAGACAGGGGAACGACTGGTCGTACCAATATGCCCGTCGCCAATGGTCGTTGGCGGACAACGGCTACTTGCGATATGGAAGATTGCGAAATTTTGAGCGTACAATGATTCGGGAGGCGGTTTCAGGCCGTTGGCTTTACGATTCGGTGGAACATCTTTGGCAAGACGAAGAACGGAAAATTTTGATTTTTAAGCGCGGAAGGTATATCTTTGCGTTCAATTTCAATCCTTTAAAGTCTTTCCCGGATTTTCGTGTGGACGCACCTGCCGGAAAGTATAAATGGGTACTGGATACGGATCAAAAAAGTTACGATGGCTTTGATAGAATCGAGGCCGGGAATTTTTATTTTACCCAGTTTGAAGAGGGCCGCAACCGGCTTTTCCTGTATCTTCCGAGCCGTTCCGCTGTGGTTTTGAAATTGGAAGAATAACAAAATTGAAGTTAAATACCTTACATATATGGCTTATTTGAAGTTTAACAAGACCGAGCTGGTGAATTTGGAATATTCACTCAAGCGAGAAGTGTTGTCAAGCAACCGGGCTGGCGGGTATTGCAATACAACCTTGGTGGGTTGTAACACACGCAAATACCACGGTCTTTTTGTTTTGCCGATCGACCGTTTTGAAGGCCGCAAACACATCCTGTTGTCTGCGGTAGACGAGTCGCTGGTACAGCACGAACACGAGTTCAACTTGGGAATTCGTTCATACGGTGATGTTTATGAGCCGAGAGGACACAAATACATCGTGGATTTTGAATTGGATCGCAGTCACGACATTACTTACCGTGTTGGGGGGATGTTGTTCCGCAAATCGGTGCTGTTCCTGCACAACGAAGAACGTCTGCTGATCAAATACACGTTGTTGGAGGCTCATTCGCAAACAACCCTTCGAATCAAGCCTTTCTTGTCTTACCGAGACATCCACACCTTGACCCACGCCAACGATCAAGCGGACAAACGCTACGAGGTAGTGGCCAACGGATGCCGTTACAACATGTACGAAGGTTTCCCGAACCTCTACATCCAGTTCAACAAAGCAGTGGAATACATCCACAACCCGAACTGGTATTACGGTGTGGAGTACCAAGAAGAAAAACGTCGTGGATTCGAATATGCTGAGGACTTGTACGTGCCCGGTGTTTTTGAAATGCCGATCCAGTGCGGTGAGTCCATCATCCTTTCGGTTTCTACCACCGAGGTAGCTCCCCGTGGCCTGTCCCGTCAGTACGACAAAGAATTCCAAATGCGTTTGGGCCGTTCCAGCTACCGGGACTGCTTGCGTTTGGCGGCCAAACAATGCGTGAGCCGTCGCAACGGTTTGACCAGCGTGGTGAGCGGTTATTCTTGGTTGGACAACGGTTTGCGCCAGTCTTTGTTGGCTTTGCCGGGTCTGACCTTGTTCAACGACGGTGATCAAAAGACTTTTGAAGAAATCATCAAAGGCATATATGCCCAGTACGACCAACAACTGTACAGTGGCTCAAAACAAGCCGATGCGGCATTGCACCTGTTCCGAGTGGCTCAGTTGTTCGGTGACTACCTGGGAGACCAATCTTTGGCTTGGAAGAAATTCTCCAAGGTCTTGAAGAAGATTCTGGAGACCTTCCTCAAGGGCGAACGCATTGGTGTGGAACTGCACGACAACGGTCTGTTGTGGACCCGTCTCCAAGGCGTGGCTTTGAGTTGGATGAATGCGTACGACAGCAACGGAAATCCGGTGACCGAACGCTCGGGTTATCAAGTGGAAATGAATGCTTTGTGGTACAATGCTTTGTGCTACGTCATCGAACATGCCACTTCGCCGGCAGACAAGAAGAGTCGTCTGATCAAACAAGCCATCGAAGTGCGCGATCGTCTGAAAGCGAATTACTACCCGATGTTCTGGGTGGAAGAGCGCCAACACTTGGCCGACTATTTGGGCGAAAACGGCTTCCGCGATATTTCGACCCGTCCCAACCAAATTTGGGCCTGCGCATTGCCGTACTCTCCGATTGATGAGACCGTACGTGCGTTGGTGATGAAGGCGATTGAACGGGAATTGCTGACCACCCGCGGTCTGCGGACCCTGTCTCCGAAGAACCCGTTGTACAAAGGGGTTTACGAAGGCAACCAGGATCAACGTGACCACGCATACCACCAAGGATCGACCCGCAGCTGGTTGACCGGCTTCTACATTGAGGCCATGTTCCGTCTCTATGGCAAGGCCTTTGCTCGCAAGGCAGCTGAATTGGTGGCGGCCTACGAAGAAGACATGACCGTTCACGGTTTGGGCTGTATCGCAGAATTGTACGATGGAGACCCGGCACACTTCCCGCACGGTGCCATTTCCTATTCGGTCAGCGCGGCAGAATTGTTGCGGGCATTTTATTTGATTGATAAATACAAGGAGGATAGTCTATGAAAGTGTTGATGTTTGGATGGGAGTTCCCGCCGCATATCGCCGGAGGTTTGGGTACTGCCTGCTACGGTATGGTCAAAGGCTTGGCCAAACACGATGTCGATGTCTTGTTCGTGATGCCTTCGGCTTCCGGAGACGAAGACCAAAGTTTTGTAAAGATTATCAACGCTAGTGATGTGGAGGCTTCCTCATCCGTATATGATTCCCGTTTGTTCTCCAACCGCGTCCAATTCTTGCGGGTGGGTTCAAACATCATCCCTTATATGACTCCCGAACAATTTGCGGAAGTGGTCGAAGACCGCCAAACCCGAGTTGAGGAGTCTCGCGTTGATTTCAAACAAAAGTTCAAATTCTCCGGAAAATACGGAGCCAATTTGATGGAAGAGGTGGTTCGTTACGCCATGGTCGGTGGAACCATTGCCTCGCAAAATGATTTTGATGTCATCCACGCCCACGACTGGTTGACCTACTTGGCCGGTATTGCTGCCAAACGTATGACGGGCAAGCCGTTGGTAATCCACGTGCATGCAACCGAGTACGACCGCAGTGGCGAGAACGTCAACACCCAAGTACACGCTTTGGAAAAATTGGGTATGCAGGAAGCGGACCGTGTGATCACCGTAAGTAACCTGACCCGCAACATCGTCATCAACAAATACGGCATCGATCCGAGCAAGGTGGTGACGGTCCACAATGCGGTGGACTTCCAAGGTCACAACCGCTTGGATGTAACCCGCGGAGTTCCGGAAAAAGTGGTGACCTTCTTGGGTCGGATTACCTTCCAAAAAGGTCCCGAGTACTTTATCGAAGCGGCCAACAAGGTGCTCAAACGTTGCCCGAACGTGCGTTTTGTGATGGCGGGTAGCGGTGACCTGTTGAACCGTTCCATCCGTCGTGTTGCCAAATTGGGCATTGCTGACCGGTTCCATTTTACCGGCTTCTTGCGTGGTGCCGATGTGCAACGGATGTTCTGCTATTCTGACGTGTACGTGATGCCTTCGGTGTCCGAACCGTTCGGAATCTCTCCGTTGGAAGCGATGCGTGCCGAAGTGCCGACCATCATTTCCAAACAATCTGGCGTGGCCGAAGTGTTGAAACACGCCATCAAAGTCGATTTTTGGGACATCGATGCCATGGCCGATGCCATGTACGCCTTGCTCAACTACCCGGCTTTGCCTGAAATGGCCGTGCGTTGCGGTTTGGACGAAGTGAATTCGCTCAAATGGGAAAACGCCGCCTTGAAAATGAAAGAAGTATATTCGTCAACCCTATAAATCTCACCCTCATGAAAGCATCTGCTACTCAAACGATATGCCTGTATTTTCAGGTACACCAACCCGATCGACTGAGACAATACCGTTTCTTCGATATCGGAGTGGATTCTCACTATTTTGATGATTTTGCGAACCGGACCATCCTCCAACGTGTGGCTCAACGCTGTTATTTGCCGATGAACGCTTTGTTGTTGGAATTGATCCAAAAATTCGGAAAATCCTTCAAGGTGGCTTTCTCGATTTCTGGGGTTGCACTCGAACAATTTGAACGCTATGCGCCGGAAGTGATTGACAGCTTCAAGGCCTTGGCGGCAACCGGATGTGTGGAATTCTTGGCAGAGACCTATTCCCACTCCTTGGCTTCGTTGACTTCGCCTGCCGAATTCAAGAAGCAAGTGGAACTCCACAGCAAAACCATTGAACAATACTTCGGCCAGAAACCGAAATGTTTCCGCAACACCGAGTTGGTTTATTCCGATCAAATCGGTGAAATGGTCGCAAAAATGGGCTTCCGCACCATGTTGACCGAAGGTGCAAAACACATCATGGGTTGGAAGAGCCCGAACTATGTGTACACCAACGCCATCAACCCGCGCTTGAAACTCCTGTTGCGCAACTTTACTTTGAGCGATGACATCGCATTCCGTTTCTCAGACCGCGGTTGGAGCAACTGGCCGGTGGACTGTGACAAGTTCTTGACTTGGTTGGTACAAGCCGGACAAAACGAAGAAGTGATCAACTTGTTCATGGACTACGAAACCTTCGGTGAACACCAAGATGCGGCTACCGGTATCTTTGATTTCATGCGTAATTTGCCCGAAACCGTGCTGAAAAACAGCAACTTCGAATTCTGTACCCCGACGGAAGCAGCCCGCAAACACCAACCGGTGGCTCCTTTGCACGTGCCTTTCGCCATCTCATGGGCAGACGAAGAACGCGATACCTCCGCTTGGTTGGGTAACGAGTTGCAAAACGAAGCCTTTACCAAACTCTATGCAATGCGCGACAAAGTGTTGGCTACCGGCGATGCCCAAATCCAACGCGATTATGTGAAATTGCAAGAGAGTGACCACTTCTATTACATGTGCACAAAATTCTTTTCAGACGGTGCCGTACACAAATACTTCAACCCGTACGACACACCGTATGAAGCCTTTATCAATTATATGAATGTTCTGAGCGACTTCTCACTCCGTGTAGACCGGAGCTTGAAGGAGCGCTAGGATACAATAGATTCGAAACGACATAGATGAACACAGAGAAAATGATGATGCCCGACTATTTGTTTGAGGCAAGTTGGGAGGTATGCAACAAAGTCGGAGGCATACACACGGTGTTGGCTACCAAATCGGAATCCTTAGCCAAAGATTTGAAAGACAGACATATTTTGATAGGTCCTGACGTATGGATGGAAACTGAACAGAATCCGGAATTTACTCCGGATCCTGTTTTGTTCCGTTCTTGGCGTCTGGCGGCAGCGCAAGAAGGCTTGCGCGTTCGTATCGGCCGTTGGAATGTTCCCAGCCAACCGATTGCGATCCTGGTGGATTATACTCAATTCATTGCCCAAAAGGATGAGATCTTGACCGGTTTCTGGACTGCCTACGGTCTGGACTCCATCAGTGGTCAATGGGATTTTGTAGAACCGGCATTGTTCGGTTATGCAGCGGGTAAAGTGATTGAAAGCTTCGTGCGTTTCAACGTACAATCCCACCACAAAGTTGTGGCCAATTTCCACGAATGGATGGCCGGTGGCGGTCTCTTGTACTTGAAGGGATCCCCGGTATCTGTGGCAACGGTGTTCACCACCCACGCAACCGTGGTAGGACGTTGCTTGGCTTGCAACAATGTCCCCTTGTACGACAACATGAACCGCGTACAACCGGAAGAGAAGGCCCGCGAGTTCAACGTAGTGGCCAAACACTCTATGGAAAAATGCGCAGCTACCCAGGCTGATGTGTTTACGACCGTAAGTGAGATCACCGCCATTGAATGCGAACGTTTCTTGGGTCGCAAAGTGGACGTCGTGACTCCGAATGGCTTTGTAAACAGCTTGGTGCCTGAGTTGCCCGAATTGAACAAGCAACGCTCCGTTGCTCGTCAGACCTTGGTGAATGTTGCCGAGGCCATGAGCGGACAAAGCTATGAAAACCCGTTCTTGTTGGGAATCAGCGGCCGTTACGAATACAAAAACAAAGGTTTGGATGTGTTCTTGGATGCCATGGCACGTTTGAATGCCCAACCGCAAGCCCGGAAAGTATTGGCATTCATCATGGTTCCGGGTGGTCACCACGGTCCGGATCGGGAATTGTTGGCCCGTCTTTCCGGCCAAGCCAACGGTCATACCACTTGCACCACACACACCTTGCAAGATCCGGAAACAGATCCGATTATCCGTCGGATGAATGCTTTGAGTTTGCACAACCGTCCGGAAGACCGTGTACACATTTTCTTTGTTCCGTCTTACCTCAACGGCAACGACGGTGTATTGAACCTGCCTTACTACCAATTGTTGAGCGGTTTGGACATGACGGCCTTCCCGTCTTACTACGAACCGTGGGGCTATACACCCCTGGAAAGTTTGGCCTTCCACGTGCCGACCGTAACCACTTCGGTTGCCGGTTTCGGTTTGTGGGTACGTGAATACTACCGCAACGAACACCCGTCCATCCGCGTCATTGACCGCAACGATGCCAACTACAACGACGTTGTTGTGGGCGTAGCGGAACGCATCGAACGCGTTTGTGGTTTGTCGGCAGAAGCTTTGGAAGAGTACCGTGCCAATGCGGCTGACGTGGCTTCCATCGCTCGTTGGAGAAACAACGTTACCTATTACAAAACTGCTTACTCCCAAGCCATCCGCCGCGTTGTGGAACGCCACGGTGCTTACCCGGAACACCGCGAAGACAGTGTTCAAGGTTACCAACGGGTAGAAGTGAGCCGTCCTTCTTGGGGACAAGTGTTGGTGAACCGTCAATTGCCGGAACGCCTGAAACATTTGGAAACCCTCTCTCGCAACCTGTGGTGGTGCTGGAACCAACAAGCCATCGAGCTCTTCAAGGGCATCGATCCGACAATGTGGGAATTTGTGAGCCACAACCCCATTGCCCTGTTGGATACCATCTCTTACAAGAAATACAAAGAATTGGAAAAAGACGAACAATTCATCGCAGAATTGGATCGTGTATATGCTGACTTCCTGGCTTATATGGAAGGTAAAAAACAACGCAAGGGTCCTGCTATTTCCTACTTCTGTATGGAATACGGTCTGGATACCTCGTTGAAAATCTACTCCGGTGGTTTGGGTATCCTGGCCGGTGACTACTTGAAAGAATCTTCAGACATGGCGGTGAACATGACTGCCTTCGGTTTCTTGTACCGTTATGGCTACTTTACCCAAAAACTCAGCGGTCAAGGAGATCAAGTGGCTACCTACGACGCTCAGGACTTCATGAAGATCCCGGCCGTTCCGGTGTACGACAAAGACAAAAACTGGTTGAAAGTATCGGTGGCCTTCCCGGGTCGTAACATCTATGCCCGTCTGTGGCGTGTGGACGTGGGTCGTACCGAACTCTACCTCTTGGATACCGACTACGAAGACAACTTGCCGGAAGACCGTCAAGTGACCCACCACTTGTATGGTGGAGACTGGGAAAACCGCCTCAAACAAGAATTGCTCTTGGGTGTTGGGGGTATCCGTGCAATGCGAGCCTTGGGCATCAAAGCCGATGTGTACCACTGCAACGAAGGACACGCTGCCTTCATTGGTCTGGAACGTCTTTCTGAATACATTGCCAACAACTATACCTTCGGGGAAGCGGTAGAATTGGTACGTTCATCGTCCCTCTTCACCACCCACACCCCGGTGCCGGCAGGTCACGACGCTTTCAGCGAAGACTTGTTGCGCAAATACATCGCCCACTATCCGGCCCGTTTGAAAATCGACTGGACCGGTTTGATGGCCTTGGGTAAATTGAATGCACACGATCCGGGTGAGAAATTCTCCATGAGTAACCTCGCTTGCAACCTGTCACAAGAAGTCAATGGTGTGAGCTGGTTGCACGGTATTGTGAGCCAAGATATCTTGTCCGGTTTGTGGCCGGGTTATCTGTCGGAAGAACTCCACGTGGGTTATGTGACCAACGGTGTTCACTATCCGACCTGGACTGCTCCGGAATGGAAAGAAGTTCACGCCCGCGTGTTCGGCGAAAGTTTCCAAACCCACCAATACGACAAATCTTGCTTCGGTGGTATTTACAACGTAGCCAACGAAGAAGTATGGCAAGTACGCAGCAAGTTGCGCAGCCGTTTGATCCAAGCTGTTCGTGATCGTTTGGGTGATCCGGCCGCAACCAACCACTATTCACCGTACCACATCGTCAAGATCCGCGAAACCTTGCGAGAAGATGTGTTGACCATCGGTTTTGCCCGTCGTTTTGCAACCTACAAACGGGCACACCTCCTGTTCCGCGATTTGAACCGTCTCAACGAAGTGGTGAACAACCCTGAACGTCCGGTACAATTCCTCTTTGCTGGTAAGGCACACCCGGCCGACAAGGCAGGTCAGGATTTGATCCGTCGCATTGTGGAAATCTCCAAAATGCCGCAATTCCTCGGTAAGATTGTGTTCGTTCCGAACTACGACATCAACTTGGCGAAATTGATGGTACAAGGGGTGGACGTTTGGATGAACAACCCGACCCGTCCGTTGGAGGCTTCCGGTACTTCTGGAGAAAAAGCTGCAATGAACGGTGTTATGCACTTCTCTGTCCTCGACGGATGGTGGGTGGAAGGCTACAAGGAAGGTGCCGGTTGGGCTCTGCCGATGGAACGTACCTACGACGACCAAAACTACCAGGACGAATTGGATGCTGCAACCATTTACAACATCATTGAAAATGAAATCGCTCCGGCCTACTACGACCGTACCGATGCATCCGGCCTCCCGGTGACCTGGATTGGTTACATCAAAAATACCGTGGCCATGGTGGCTTGTAACTTTACCACCAACCGCATGATGAACGACTACTTGGACAAATACTACAACCCGCTGTACAAACGCAGCAAGGCGTTGTTAAAGTCTGACGCCAAAGTCGCTCGCGAAATTGCTTTCTGGAAGAAGAAACTGAGAAGAGAGTGGCCGCACATCGAGGTGTTGTCGTTCGACAAACCCGATATGTCAAAAGGCATGCAGATGTTGGGTAAGACCTACCGTTCAGAAATCCAATTGCTGATCGGAGACATCAATCCGGAAGACATCGGCATCGAACTCTTGTTCGCTTCGCAAGACCGCAAAGGCAAATTCCACGTGGAGGAACGCTTTACCTACCGTTTTGAGTCGATGGAAGCGGGTGTCGCTACTTATCGTTGCAACGTCCTGCCCAATGCCGCAGGTCTGTACTGGGTAGCTGCCCGTATGTTTGCGAAGAACAGCTTGCTCCCTCATCGTCAAGACTTTGAATTGGTGAAATGGTTGTAGCAGCTACCGGATTCTTTGATGGAAT
>JAEIGA010009909.1_pt1 | contig 14437 bp, 27 predicted proteins | sample 9270691 | NCBI WGS metagenome assembly JAEIGA01 (sample SAMN17057246, study PRJNA624740) | gut metagenome | biome: biome; isolation source: fecal sample | host: Bos grunniens | place: China: Xizang | collected 2019 | reverse complement strand
ATCATCCTTCTCGACCATTATGTCGCCGTGATAACCCTCTTCGGAAAGGCCTACGAACAAGTTGAGATGTTCGTTGAGGACCTTGGCTCCTAATGATACCGCTTCTTTTGCAGATATGGTTCCATCGGTCCATACCTCAAGCGTTAACTTATCATAGTCGGTTATCTGTCCTACGCGGGTATTCTCTACCGAGTAGTTCACCTTCAGCACCGGAGTATATATACTGTCCACCGGTATGACTCCTATCGCAGACTGCATGTTCTGCTTGTTTCTCTCTGCAGGAACATATCCTCTGCCTTTGTCTAAGGTAATCTCCATGAACAAGCGAGCACCGGGTCCGAGATGAGCTATATGCATGCTCGGATCAAGTATCTCAACCTCTGAATCCGTCTGGATCGATCCGGCTGTTACTTCGCATTCTCCCACCGCATCTATTACTACCGTCTTGGTTCCCTCACCGTATATCTTAGCAGTAAGGCCCTTGATGTTAAGTACGATCTCGGTAAGATCCTCTTTCACGCCGGGTATAGTTGAAAACTCATGCTTTATTCCGTCTACCTTTACCGATGTTACGGCAACCCCAGGAAGCGAGGAGAGCAACACACGTCTTAAACTATTGCCAAGAGTTGTACCGAATCCTCTCTCCAGAGGCTCAACTACAAATTTACCGTAGCTTCCGTCCGGTTTCAATTCTGCGGTTTCTATTCTCGGCTTTTCTATTTCTATCATTTAAAACCCTCCTTTTAGGTGGATCAGGCTGAACACCTTTTCCTTTTTACGCATTCCCCTTGCTGACTTCTTAGCTATTACTTCGAGTAGAGCTCTACTATAAGCTGCTCGTCTACTTCCAAGTCGATATCCTCGCGAGCGGGTAAATTGATTATCTTCGCTTCGAGCTTATCGGCATCGTAATCGAGCCACTTCGGTATCGGATGAGCGCTGTTCGCTTCCACTACCGCTTTTAACTTATCGTTTCCTCTGAAATTGTTTGCTACTGCTACGACATCGCCTGCTTTAAGCAGATAAGAGGGAATATTTACTCTCTTTCCGTTTACAGTGTAATGTCCGTGTCTTACAAGCTGTCTTGCTTCTTTTCTGGAAGCAGAGAATCCTACTCTGTATACCACGTTATCTAAGCGGCTTTCGAGTATTTGCAGTAAGTTTTCACCGGTTATTCCGGCCTTACGCTCAGCCATATTGAAATATTCTGCAAACTGTCCTTCCAGAACTCCGTAGTAACGTCTTGCCTTCTGCTTCGCACGAAGCTGCAAGCCGTATTCGGAGGTTTTCTTTCTTCCCTGACCATGCTGTCCGGGAGCATATTCTCTACGGGCTATTGCACATTTTGCGCTGTAGCATCTCTCACCCTTTAAGAATAATTTTTGTCCCTCACGGCGACAAAGTCTACATACCGCACCGGTATATCTTGCCATCGAGTTGCACCTCCATCTTTACTTTATACACGTCTTCTTTTAGGCGGACGGCATCCATTATGCGGAATCGGGGTTACGTCCTTTATGGTACTTACCTCAAGTCCCGCCGCCTGCAGAGCTCGGATAGCGGCTTCACGTCCGGATCCAGGTCCCTTTACAAAAACTTCTACTGTCTTCAGTCCGTGCTCCATAGCCGCTTTAGCCGCAGTTTCTGCTGCAGACTGCGCTGCAAACGGAGTGGATTTTCTAGATCCTCTGAATCCAAGGCCTCCAGCGCTTGCCCAAGATAATGCATTTCCCTGTGTATCGGTTATAGTTACTATCGTATTGTTAAAAGTTGCCTGAATATGCGCTGCTCCGCGCTCTATATTCTTGCGCTCTTTACGTCTACGAGTAGCTCCCTTTTGGGACTGTACTTTTGCCATTTCGCTATCCCTCCTTATTATTTCTTCTTATTCGCGATCGTCTTCTTCGGACCTTTGCGTGTACGCGCATTTGTCTTTGTTCTCTGTCCTCTTACCGGAAGTCCCTTTCTGTGACGGACTCCGCGATAGCATCCGATCTCGATCAATCTCTTTACGTTAAGAGCTACCTCTCTCTTGAGATCTCCCTCTACGTGCAGATGTTTGTCTATATATTCTCTCAACAACGAGAGCTCATCCTCGGTCAAGTCTTTTACTCTTGTATCCGGATTTACTCCTGTCGCCGCTAAAATATCAGACGCGGTTTTACGGCCGATGCCGTAAACGTAGGTTAAACCTATCTCGACCCGCTTATCCTTCGGCAGGTCAACACCAGCTATACGAGCCATTGTTAGTTACACCTCCATTTTAGGTTACTGTCAACCCTGACGCTGTTTATGTTTCGGATCCGCGCATATTACCATGATCTTGCCTTTGCGCTTGATTACCTTGCACTTATCGCATATGGGTTTGACGGAAGGTCTGACTTTCATTTGAAATACCTCCTATTTCCTCTTTCCGATTCCGCTTTTACGAAACCGGCTCAAAGCTTTCGCTTTATTGCTTACTTTTCGCTCCTTACTTAGAGCGCCATGTTATTCTACCTTTCGAGAAATCGTAAGGCGACATCTCTATCGTTACTTTATCCCCCGGTAAAATACGAATAAAATTCATTCGAAGCTTACCGGATATGTGTGCGAGTATTACGTGTCCGTTTGCAAGCTCCACTTTAAACTGCGCGTTTGGAAGGGACTCAATAACTGTACCTTCAAGCTCTATTACATCTTCTTTTGACAAGTTATAACCTCCCCATCTTCTACGTTGCCGTTATACTTGGTTAGTAGCTTTCTCAAAGCACGGTCTGTGCAAAGCTCCGACACATTTACTATCTCGTTAGTCCTGCGCACATGCTTCAGCCGCTTTTTCTTCGGCTTCTCCAAGCTGTGTACTTTCCCATCGACGATGTAAACAAAATCGTTTTCTTTGCCGACTACGACGTAAAATCTGTCCTTATCTCTTCCTGCGGCTGACCTTACTATTGTTCCGTTTTCCATGATTATTACCTCACAGAGCCTGTGTTAATATTATCGGTCCGTTTTCGGTAATCGCTATCGTATGTTCGAAATGGGCTGACAGTGATCCGTCTTCGGTAACAACGGTCCAATTGTCGCTGAGTCCTCTGACCTCGTATCCTCCGAGATTTATCATCGGCTCTATTGCGATAGTCATTCCCTTGACCAGCCTCGGACCTCTGCCTGCTCTTCCGTAATTCGGTACCTCAGGAGCCTCATGCAGCTTTGCTCCGACTCCGTGTCCGACATAATCAAGCACTACCGACATTCCCTCGCCCTCAGCTTTACTCTGTACGGCTGCGGAAATATCTCCGATACGGTTGCCTATTACAGCTGCCCGTATCCCACAGTATAAGCTCTCCTTTGTTACATCAAGTAACCTCTGAGCTTCGGGTGATATCTTTCCGGCTCCAAACGTTGCCGCCGTATCTCCGTGGAACCCTTCAATATAGGCTCCCACATCAATACTTACTATATCACCCTCTTGTATCTTCCGTTTACCCGGTATTCCGTGTATTACCTCATCATTCACTGAGATACACGCACTTGCCGGATATCCGGAGTATCCGAGAAAGGACGGTTTCGCGCCCTGCGCTTCTATATAGCTGCGTACTATTGCGTCAATTTCGCCTGTTGTTACTCCCGGCTGTACTGCTTCGCCTGCTTTCTTTAAAGCCGTCGCACATATTCTTCCGGCGAGCTTCATCAGCTCAAGCTCTTTTTCGCTTTTTAGTACGATCATTATTATTCCTCCAGCGCCTTGAAGGTAAGTGCGGTAGTATCCGCTATCTTTTCCTGTCCGATTACCACTCTCAGCTTACCTCTTTCACGGTAATACTCCTTCAGAGGCTCGGTCTGCTCGTGGTAAATCTTTAAGCGCTCTCTTATTGTTTCGGGCTTATCATCGCTTCTTACCGTAAGCTCCATTCCGCACTTGTCGCAGATACCCTCTGCTTCAGGTGGATTGTAGATTACATGATAAGTTGCACCGCAGCCGCAACTTCTTCTGCCGGAGAGACGATGTTCGATATCCTCGTCCGAGACATATATCTCGATAGCCTTATCTATCTCAACACCCATTCTCTCAAGCTCTTGTGCCTGAGGAACTGTTCTGGGGAATCCGTCAAGAATAAATCCGTTCTTGCAGTCATCCTCAGCAATGCGCTCCTTCAGCATTTCGATTACCATCTCATCAGGAACCAATCTTCCTACTTCTATATAGCTTTTCGCTTTAAGTCCCTTCTCTGTACCGTTTTTTATTGCAGCACGGATGATATTTCCCGTACTTACACTCGGTATTCCAAAGCGCTTACTTATATTTTCACCCTGAGTACCTTTTCCTGCTCCGGGTGCTCCGAAAAGTACAACTTTCATCGGTTACCTCCGATTATTCCAAAAAGCCCTTATAGTGACGCATCATCATCTGAGATTCAAGCTCTCTTGTAGTGTCAAGCGCAACACCTACTACGATGATTATACTGGTTCCGCCCAAAGCTATGTTCATACCGGAGATAGCTCCCATTCCGATAGGAAGTATCGCTATCAGTGCAAGGAAGAGTGCGCCTATCAAGGTGATCTTCGCTATGACCTTGCTTATAAACTGAGCCGTTGCGCGTCCGGGACGAATTCCGGGGATGGTTCCGTTGTTCTTCTGCAGATTGTTCGCCATCTCTATGGGATTGTACTGTATTGCTACATAGAAATAGTTGAATGCTATTATCAGTATGAAATAAAGTACTGCATATACCCAAGAGTCATACTCGAACAGCTTAAAGAATCCGTGCCAAAAGGTTCCTGCTTTAAGATTCAGAAATCCTCCGATAGTTCCGGGGATCGAGATGATCGAGCTTGCGAAGATTATCGGCATTACTCCGGACATCGTTACCTTTACCGGAATGTGACTGCTTTGTCCGCCGTACATCTTACGTCCGACGACCTTCTTTGCGTACTGTACCGGAATACGACGCTCCGCATTGGTCATCAAAACGATAAGAGTTATCAACGCCAAGAAGATGATGATAATCAGCGGTACGAATACTAAATACTTAGTATCTCCATTGATTCCGAGTAAGAAATACGTGTACATATTAATTACTGCGGACGGTCCTCTGGAAACGATACCTGCGAAAAGTATCATAGATATTCCGTTTCCGATTCCCTTTGCGTCTATACGCTCACCGAGCCATACAACTACCATCGAACCTGCTGTAAAGGTAAGGATTATTGTTGCTCCTGCTAAGAATCCCTCGGGACCCTTTGTGTAGGTTACTGCATTGCTGTTCGCCAGTATCATGTAGTAAGCTACCGACTGAATGAGCGCAAGAGCTATAGTTGTATATCTTGTGATAGTATTGATCTTTTTTCTTCCCTCTTCGCCTTCCTTACTCAGTCTTTCAAGTGCCGGAATGGCTATCGTCAAAAGCTGAATAACGATCGAAGATGTAATATACGGCGATATTGAAAGAGCAAATACAGTTGCCTGCGAGAAGGCTCCACCGGTCAGTACGTCTATAAATCCAAGAAGACTTCCCGACGAGTTTATCATATCGCTTATCATACTCGGATCAAGAAACGGAACCGTAAATGCGGATCCTATTCTGAAGAGTACAAGTATGAACAGGGTATACAGAATCTTTTTTCTCAAATCGGCTATTTTCCACGCGTTTCTGAAAATACTAAACATTCTGTATCACCTCAGCTTTTCCGCCCGCCTGCTCTATTTTTTGCTTTGCAGTTTCAGAGAAAGCCGCAGCCTTAACGGTAAGCTTTTTAGTGAGTTCCCCTCTTCCAAGAATCTTTATTCCGTCCATCGTTTTCTTTACGATTCCTGAATTACGGATCGCTTCCGCGTCTACTACCGCGCCGTCTTCAAAACGATTTAACTGATCAATATTGATTCCTACATATTTTGTAGCAAATATATTGACAAATCCTCTCTTAGGTACACGTCTTGCAAGAGGCATCTGTCCGCCTTCAAAGCCCGGACGTACGCTCTTACCTGAACGGGCATTCTGTCCTTTATGACCTTTACCGGCCGTTTTTCCGTTTCCCGAACCTGCGCCTCTTCCTACTCTATAGGACTTCTTCACAGCTCCCGGTGCCGGAGACAGCTCTTGTAACTTCATAATTACTGCACCTCCTTACTTTAAGCTTCTGTTACTTCTACCATAAAACTTATCTTTGCGATTTTTCCTCTAGTAGCGTCATTATCGGGTTGTACCGTTTCATCTCCGATTTTGCGAAGTCCCAGAGAATGCAGAGTTGCGATCTGCTTATCTAATCTTCCCGACATACCTTTTTTAAGTTTTATCTTCAGATCAGCCATTTTTATACCCCCGTTACTTCAATATCTCGTCAGCGGATTTTCCTCTCACTGCAGCTACTTCTTCAAGACTGCGAAGCGATGCCAATCCATTGATCGTTGCGCTTACTACGTTGCAGGGATTGTTAGAGCGTAAGCTCTTCGTTCTTATATCCCTTATACCGACTGTTTCCATTACTGCACGTACGGGTCCGCCGGCGATTACTCCGGTTCCTTGAGGTGCCGGCTTCATCAGTACTCTTCCGGCTCCGTATACTCCGATTACCTCGTGGGGAATCGTTGTTCCTTTCAAAGATACCTTTATCAAGTGCTTCTTCGCGTCCTCCATACCCTTTCTTATTGCATCGGGTACCTCAGAGGCCTTTCCAAGACCAAAGCCTACGATACCGTTTCCGTCGCCTACTACTACAAGCGCCGCAAACTTAAATATACGTCCGCCCTTTACTGTTTTGGAAACGCGGTTCACTGCAACAACTTTTTCTTTTAAATCAAGTGTCGATGCGTCTATAAGAGCCAAGCGTATCCCTCCTTAAAATTTCAGTCCGCTCTCGCGAGCGCCGTCAGCGAGTTCTTTAACGCGTCCGTGGTAGATGTATCCGCCGCGATCGAATACTACTTCGGTTATTCCCTTTTCAGCAGCGATCTTCGCGATCTTTTCTCCTACCTTCTTAGCGGCCTCTTTGTTTCCGCCGTATCCGTCAAAGTCCTTATCCATAGTGGATGCCGCCGCAAGCGTCACTCCGTTAACATCGTCTATTATCTGAGCATAGATGTGTTTCGAGGAGCGGAATACGTTGAGGCGCGGACACTCGGCTGTACCGTTGATCTTATTTCTGATGCGCGCATGTCTTTTCAGTCTTGCGCTCTTGCTGTCTGGCTTACTCACCATTATCCTTTCACTCCTTTACTTACTTCTTGCCCTTACCGGCCTTACCTTCCTTGCGGATGATAACTTCGTCAATGTACTTTATGCCTTTGCCCTTGTAGGGTTCGGGAGGACGTTTCTCGCGGATCTCCGCTGCTAACTGTCCAACCTTCTGCTTGTCAGCTCCGGATACTATGATCTTGTTGGGAGCCGGTACTTCGATAGTTAATCCTTCAGGCTCGGTCATGATTACCTGATGAGAGAATCCGAGGTTCATTACAAGGTCTTTGCCCTGCTTCTGTACACGGTATCCTACTCCGTTTACCTCGAGTTCCTTTTTATAACCCGTGCTTACGCCTTCGATCATGTTAGCGATAAGTGTACGGGTAAGTCCGTGAAGACTCTTGTGAGTCTTGCTCTCCGACGGGCGAGTTACTACTACTGCTCCGCTCTCATCCTTGGATATTTTCATATCGGGATTAAAGCTCTGTACGAGTGTAGCTTTCGCTCCTTTTACGGTAACGGCGGAACCCTCGATGCTTACTTCAACTCCGGCCGGAACCGGTATCGGCTTATTGCCTATACGAGACATCTTTGTTTCCTCCTTTACCAAATAAATGCGAGTACTTCGCCGCCGGCATTTTCTTTACGAGCCTGCTTGTCGGTCATTACGCCCTTAGACGTAGATACTACCGCTATTCCCAAGCCCTTCATTACCTTAGGCATATCAGCACTGCTTGCGTATATACGAAGTCCGGGTTTAGAAACTCTTCTCAGTCCGGTGATTGCCGGAGTTTTGTTCGCACCGTACTTCAACTGTATACGAATTATTCCCTGCTTTCCGTCTTCTACGACCTGGAAAGCTTTTATATATCCCTCATCCAATAAAATCTGTGCTATTGACTTCTTCATATTGGATGCAGGAACATCAACTGTATCGTGTTTCGCTGAAATTGCGTTTCTGATACGCGTCAGCATGTCAGCGATCGAATCGGTGATATGCATATAGTCGACCTCCTTTGCTTATCCTTACCAACTTGCCTTCTTGACACCGGGAATCTGTCCTTTATATGCTAACTCTCTGAAGCATATACGGCAGATACCAAACTTGCGAAGATAGGCGTGCGGCCTTCCGCAGATCTTGCACCTTGTGTATTCTCTTGTTGAGAACTTCGGTGTTCTCTGCTGCTTAATTTTCATTGAAGTTTTAGCCACTTTTCTTCCCCCTTACTTCGCAAACGGAGCGCCCATAAGTGTCAATAACTCGCGAGCTTCTTCGTCAGTAGCTGCTGTGGTTACGAAACAAATGTCCATTCCACGCACCTTGTCGATTTTATCGTACTCGATTTCAGGGAATATAAGCTGTTCTTTTATTCCCATGTTGTAGTTTCCGCGTCCATCAAATCCGTTCGGATTGATGCCTCTGAAGTCTCTAACTCTGGGAAGCGCTACATTGAAAAATCTGTCGATGAACTCGTACATCTTATCGCTTCTCAATGTTACCTTTGCTCCTACGCTCATGCCTTCACGGAGCTTAAAGTTCGCAACTGACTTTCTTGCCTTACAAACTACCGCTTTCTGTCCGGTAATCTGTCCAAGATCCTTCAGTATTGCTTCCATAATCTTCGCGTTATCACGCGCTTCGCCGCATCCCACGTTGATTACTACTTTCTCGATCTTGGGTATCTGCATAACGCTTTTATAGCCGAACTTCTTCATGAGAGCAGGCGCTACATCATTTTTATAGTAGTCCTTGAGTCTTGCCATTATTTCTCCTCCTCTTTAAAAAGTCTCGCCGCATCCAGCGTTCTTACAAATACGTTCTTTTGTTCCGTCGGCAAGTATCTTGTGTCCGAGTCTTGTAGGTTTACCGCACTTCGGGCAAACTAACATTACTTTGCAGGCATAAAGCGGAGCCTCTGCGGATACGATTCCGCCCTGCTCTCCCATCTTTCTGGGCTTTACGTGCTTGGTTACCAAGTTCAAGCCCTCTACGATTACTTTGCCTTCCTTCGGACTTACTTCTAATACTTTTCCTTCTTTTCCCTTATCCTTTCCGGACAGGATTATTACTTTATCGCCTTTTTTGACGTGTACCTTGTTCATTCTACCGCACCTCCATTACAGTACCTCTGGGGCGAGGCTTAATATTTTCAGGTAGTCCTTATCACGCAGTTCCCTTGCTACCGGGCCAAATATTCTTGTACCCCTCGGGTTTTTATCTTCTTTTATTATTACCGCCGCGTTTTCGTCGAATCTGATGTATGTTCCGTCATTACGACGTACACCCTTCGCCGAACGGACTATAACCGCTTTTACAACGTCGCCCTTCTTTACTGTTCCGCCAGGCGCCGCTTTCTTTACACTGGCTACTATAACGTCGCCGATGTTGGCATATTTCCTTCTCGAACCGCCAAGTACACGAATGCACATTAACTCTTTTGCACCCGTATTATCTGCGACCTTGAGATAGGTTTGCATCTGTATCACAGAGCGTTCCTCCTTTCGGTTATCTTTTTACCTTATTTCGCCTTTTCAATTATCTCGACGACTCTCCATCTCTTATCCTTAGATAACGGACGTGTCTCCATAATTAAAACCTTATCTCCTACACCACAACTATTGTTCTCGTCATGGGCTTTGAATTTGATCGTGCGCTTCATCGTTTTTTTGTAAAGGGGATGCTTTACGCGCTCATTTATAGCTACGACTACGGTCTTATCCATCTTGTCGCTTACGACATATCCGACCCTAGTTTTTCTGATGCTTCTTTCCATGCTCGTTTCCTCCCTTCCTTACTGAGCCTTTAATTCAAGCTCGCGCATGATTGTCTTTATTTTCGCTATATCCTTCTTGACAACCTTTATTCTGAGAGGATTTTCGAGTTGATTTATTGCGTGCTGGAAACGCAGATTAAATAATTCCGATTTTAAGTCTGCCAATTTCTTGTTCATCTCTTCAACAGACATTTCGCGAATTGCAGCAGCTGTCATTACCCATCACTCCCCCTTTTCAGTCTCGGTTTCCACTTTTGCTTTGGAAACGAATTTGCACTTTATAGGCAGCTTGTGCATCGCAAGACGCATAGCTTCTCTTGCCTGCTCCTCCGATACTCCGCCTATTTCAAACATTATTCTTCCCGGCTTTACTACCGCTACCCAATACTCAGGGCTTCCTTTACCGGAACCCATTCGAGTTTCTGCGGGCTTCTCGGTTACAGGCTTATCCGGGAATATCTTTATCCATACCTGTCCGCCTCTCTTGATGTATCTCGTCATCGCGATACGAGCGGCTTCGATCTGGTTGGATTTTATCCATGCCGGCTCAAGAGCCTGAAGACCAAATTGTCCGTAGGTAACCGTATTGCCTCTGTGAGCAGTACCCTTAAGTCTTCCTCTTTGTACTCTGCGGTATTTTACTCTTTTCGGTAACAGCATTATCGGTTGCCTCCTTCCTTACGAGCTCTCTTCTTCTTTTCGTTGAGCACGTCTCCGGAGTAGATCCATACCTTTACTCCGATTCTTCCGTATGTGGTGTGTGCCTCAGCAAATCCGTAGTCGATGTCAGCTCTTAAGGTCTGCAGCGGAATGGTTCCTTCGTGGTATGCCTCAGATCTTGCGATTTCAGCTCCGCCAAGACGTCCGGATACCGCTGTTTTTATTCCCTTTGCTCCCATCTTCATAGAACGGCCGATCGCCTGCTTCAGAGCTCTTCTGTAGGATACTCTGCGCTCAAGCTGAGATGCGATGTTCTCTGCTACCAGCTGTGCGTTCTTGTCGGGTTGCTTTACTTCTACGATATTAATAAATACCTGAAGCTTCTCTGTTTTGCCCTTATTGATCATCTCATCACATTTCTGTCTGAGCTTCTCATTTTCGGTTCCTCCGCGTCCGATTACCATTCCGGATTTCGCGCAGTGGATGAATATTCTTACTTTTGTGGCGTCACGCTCGATCTCGATGCGCGGTACGCCTGCGGCATAAAGTGTTTGTTTAAGAAACTTACGCAGCTTGTAATCTTCTACGAGTACATCGCCGAAAGCGTCGTTCTTAGCAAACCAGCGGGAATCCCAATCCTTGATTATACCCACTCTAAAGCCGTGTGGATTAACTTTCTGACCCATAGTTTACCTCCTCTTTCAGCTTACTCTTTCTCTTTTACTACGATCGTCACATGTGACGTTCTTTTTCTTACCCTGTACGCTCTGCCCTGTGCTCTCGGTCTGATTCTCTTAAGAACCGGTCCGGGACATACGAAGCATTCTGCTACGTACAAAGAGTTCTTATCCATTTCAAAATTGTTCTCCGCGTTGGCTACGGCCGACTTAAGGAGCTTGAGAACCGGCTCACAGGCGGATTTCTGAGTATTCTTCAGTATCGCTATAGCCAAGTCCGTGGGCTTATTCCTGATAAGATCCAACACGATCTGAACCTTACGCGGTGAAATTCGGGCGTATTTTAAATGTGCCCTCGCTTCCATTGAAATTCCTCCTTTCGGCCTCTTATCTGTTATCGGTTTTCTTGGAGCCTGCGTGACCCTTGAATGTTCTGGTCGGTGCGAACTCACCTAATTTATGTCCGACCATATCTTCAGTTACATATACCGGAACGTGTTTACGTCCGTCATGTACCGCAAATGTGTGGCCTACAAAATCCGGGAATATAGTAGACGCACGGCTCCATGTCTTTAATACTCTTTTTTCGCCGTTCTTGTTCATTTCTACGACTCTTTTTAAGAGAACCGGCTGTACAAACGGTCCTTTCTTGACACTTCTACCCATTTATCATTTGCCTCCTTTCGAACGTTACTTACTATTCCTACGTTTTACGATAAACTTATCGGAACGGTTGTGGCGAGCTCTGGTCTTATATCCCAAAGCAGGCTTGCCCCAAGGTGTTACAGGGCCCGGACGTCCGATCGGGGACTTTCCTTCACCACCACCGTGCGGGTGATCGTTCGGGTTCATTACGGATCCGCGAACGGTAGGTCTCCATCCCATGTGACGCTTTCTTCCGGCTTTTCCGATAGATACGTTTTCGTGGTCGATATTACTTACCTGTCCGATAGTCGCCATGCAGAGCTGGGATACGTTTCTCAACTCGCCCGACGGCAATCTGATAAGAGCGTAGGTTCCTTCTTTTGCCATAAGCTGAGCCATGATTCCTGCGGAACGTGCAAGCTGTGCGCCTTTTCCGGGATAGAGCTCGATGTTATGAATGAAGGTACCGAGAGGGATACTTCCAAGCGGAAGCGCGTTTCCGGGCTTTATGTCCGCTTTTGCTCCGGAGATTACCTTATCGCCTACCTTGAGGCCGTCCGGTGCAATGATGTATCTCTTCTCGCCGTCCTCGTACTGTACGAGAGCGATGAATGCAGAGCGGTTAGGATCGTACTCGATCGTCTTTACTTCTGCAAACATATCAACCTTATCTCTCTTAAAGTCGATTATACGATATTTTCTTCTATTTCCGCCTCCGCGGTGACGTACTGTGATTCTGCCGTAGCTGTTGCGTCCGGAATTCTTCTTCAAGCTTTCAAGAAGACTTTTTTCCGGTCCGGTCTTCGACAGAGAGCTGTAATCGGTAACAGTCATCGTACGTCTGCCGGCAGTAGTCGGCTTATAGCTTTTTATAGCCATTCGATTTCACTCTCCTCTTAATTCTTAGCGGGACTCAGGAGCGTCCCATACTTTATCAGCCTTTAGCTGATTACATCATGCTCTCAAAGAACTCGATTCCCTTAGAATCCTTCGTAAGTGTTACGATAGCCTTTTTCCAGCTTGCTGTGTAACCTGCGTGGAGACCCATTCTTCTGTATTTTCCTCTGCAGTTCATGGTGTTTACCTTATCCACGCTTACTCCGAATATCTCTTCGATAGCCTTTGCAATCTCAATTTTGTTTGCGTCTTTTGCTACTTTGAAGGTGTACTTCTTATCACCCAAAGATTTGATGCTTTTTTCTGTAATTACCGGTCCGAGAACTATATCTCTTGCAGTTTTCATTACGCATACACCTCCTCAAGCTTTTCGACGGCGTCCTTCGCGATTACAAGCTTGTCGTGGTTGAGCACGTCGTATACGTTGATCATTCCTACGTTAGAGCTTTCTACTCCGGCGATATTTCCGGTGCTCTTTACTACATACTCATTTTTCTGAGCTGTAACGATCAGCGCCTTAGCGTCTACTCCCAATGCCTTAAGCATATTTACCATGCTCTTGGTCTTGTACTCTTCGAGCTCGATCTTGTCAACAACTATAAGGTTGTTCTCAAGCACCTTATCGGAAAGAGCGGAACATAACGCCAGTCTTTTTACTTTCTTATTAATGGAAAAACTGTAATCTCTGGGCTTCGGAGCAAAAACTACGCCGCCGCCCTTCCATTGCGGAGCTCTGATGGATCCCTGTCTTGCATGACCGGTTCCCTTTTGTCTCCACGGCTTGCGTCCGCCGCCTCTTACTTCAGTTCTGGTCAACGCGGACTGCGTTCCCTGACGCTGATTTGCGAGGTAGTTGACTACCGACGCGTGCATCGCGCTCTTATTCGGGGTTATTCCGAATACTGCTGCGGAAAGTTCGATCTCTCCGGTCTTCTTGCCGCTCATGTCGTATACTGCAACTGTTGGCATAATATTTCCTCCTCTCGTTAAGCCTTTTTAATGCTGTCGGTGATTACAACGATTCCGCCCTTAGGTCCGGGAACCGCTCCCTTCACAGCGATAAGATTGTTTTCTGCGTCTACCTTTACTACGCTGAGGTTCTGGATGGTTACTCTTTCAACACCCATGTGTCCCGGCAGCTTCTTTCCCTTTATTACCTTAGAGGGATCGGTGCTCGAGCCGTTGGATCCGGCATGTCTGTGAACAGGTCCGGTACCGTGGGTACTCTTCAGAGTGTGGTTGCCGTAACGCTTTACTGTTCCGGCGAATCCTTTACCTTTGCTGGTTCCGCATACGTCTACGATATCGCCTGCTGCGAACGTATCAGCCTTGATTATGTCGCCTACGTTCATCGCGGATACATCAGAAGCTCTGAACTCGCGCAATACTTTTTTAAGCGCTACGTCCTGCTTCGCGAAGTGACCCTTCTGCGGCTTGTTCATTCTCTTGTCTGCGACTGCTCCGTATCCTACCTGAAGCGCGTCGTAGCCATCTTTTTCAGCGGTCTTCTTCTGCACTACTACGCAGGGACCCGCTTCGACTACGGTTACCGGAACGACGTTTCCTTTTTCATCGAAAACCTGAGTCATTCCGACCTTTTTGCCGATGATGAATTTTTTCATCTCTT
>JAEIGA010009908.1_pt1 | contig 14437 bp, 10 predicted proteins | sample 9270691 | NCBI WGS metagenome assembly JAEIGA01 (sample SAMN17057246, study PRJNA624740) | gut metagenome | biome: biome; isolation source: fecal sample | host: Bos grunniens | place: China: Xizang | collected 2019 | reverse complement strand
TTGCCCGCAGAAATCGAAAAAACCGCACAAACTGTTACAAATATTCCGCCCCGTATTAGAATGACAACTCTTTATGCGATTAGTCAGTCCTTAAACGGCCGTGTTGCAAACACCTGCAATCTCTCTGAAGACTGGGTTGGATATTCCACCCGTTACGGAGATTCGGTTGGCGATTTCTCCCCACTTTCAAATCTCACCGTTACCGAGGCCAAAGAAATTGGCTATGTTTTAGGACTTCCGAAAGAATTAGTTGACAAAACCCCTATAGACGGACTTTGCGGGAAAACCGATGAAGAAAATTTAGGCTTTACCTATAAGGAACTTGATATTTATATCAGAACGGGCAAAATTGAGGATATGGCTAAAAAAGAACTCATAGATAAAAAGCATAAAGCCAACCTATTTAAGCTTTCCTTAATGCCAAGCTTTAAGCCTGAAATTTAAGGTTGGAGAAACTATATGAAAAAACAAAACTTTTCTTTTTCGGCTTCTCAGATAATAATGATTAGTTTTTTTGCAGTTATTCTTATTGGAAGCCTCTTGCTTTGCCTTCCGATAAGTTCGGCGAGCGGTGATAGCCTTCCCTTTATCGATGCGCTCTTCACTGCAACAAGCGCCACCTGCGTTACAGGACTTGTAACACTCCCAACCTTTTCCGCTTGGAGCATTTTCGGTCAGGCAGTTATTTTAATTCTCATTCAAATCGGCGGCCTGGGAACCATAACCATTATGGCAGGTATTATGATAGCTCTGAATAAAAAAATGGGCATCGGGGACCGCCTTTTAATACAGGACGCTTTTAACCTCAATTCCCTTTCGGGTCTTGTAAGGTTTGTTAAAAAAGTTTTCGCAGGAACATTTTTAATAGAAACTGCAGGCGCCCTTTTGTATATGACTGTATTTGTGCCTCAGTTTGGATTAAAGGGTATTTGGATTTCGTTTTTTACTGCTATTTCAGCATTTTGCAATGCAGGGTTTGATATTATATCCTCCAACAGTCTTTGTTCTTATGCCGAAAACCCAATTATCAATTTCACAACCTGCGCTTTGATAATCCTCGGCGGCATCGGATATATTGTTATCTGGGATATATTACTCGTTATTAAAAAGCATAAAACAAAAGGCTTAAAATGCTTCCGTTTTTTGAGTTTGCACAGTAAAATTGCCCTTTTTATGACCGCATTACTCATCCTTTCAGGCGCAATTTTGATATTCGTTTTTGAATTTAATAATCCTTTAACCCTTAAAGAACATAATTTATGGGATAAAATCCAGATATCTCTTTTTCAGTCGATAGCAACGAGAACGGCAGGCTTTGCGAGTATCCCTCAAGAAAATTTAACAAATGCCTCTTCTCTTGTTTCAATTCTTCTTATGTTTATAGGCGGCTCCCCTGTTGGAACGGCGGGCGGTATCAAAACAGTTACTTTTTGTATACTTATTTGCTCGGCACACAGCACTATTAAAAACCGAGAAAGAATCAACCTCTTTTCAAGAAGCATTCCAAAGCAAGCAGTTAACAAGGCTCTTGCGGTTTTCAGTATGTCCTTTTTAACTGTTTTGATTTCAACCCTTTTACTTTTGGCATTATCCAATTTCAATTTCCTTGATATTCTATATGAAACGGTTAGTGCAACCGCAACGGTTGGACTGACAAGAAATTTAACCCCCTTACTTGATACCTTGGGTAAAATAATAATTGCCGCAACAATGTATCTTGGAAGAATAGGTCCCATTTCTCTTGCAACCGCCTTTAATATCAGGAAAGAAAATAACCATTTAATTAAAAATCCAACCGAGAATATAAGTGTTGGATAAAGTGAGGAAAAACAAATGAGTATAAATAAATCTTATGCAGTTTTCGGTCTTGGAAGATACGGTCTTGCCGTTGCAAAGGAGCTTGTGAGAAGCGGCGCCGATGTTCTTGCAGTTGATTCAAATGAGGCCGTAGTTAACGATGTTATTGAAGACCTACCCATATGCAAATGCGCCGATGTTACCGACCCCGATGTTATTAAAAACCTTGCTATTTCCAATGTTGATACTGTTATTATCGGTATAGCAAGCAATCTCGAAGCCAGCGTGCTTGCAACTACTCTTTGCAAGGAAGCGGGGGTTAAAACCGTTATCGTTAAATGCGCTAACGAAATGCATCAAAAAATACTTAGTCGAATAGGGGCCGATATGGTTGTTTTCCCCGAAAACGAATCGGGAACAAGACTTGCCAAAAACCTTTTGAGCTCAGGTTTTGTTGATTTGGTTGAGCTTTCAAACGAGGTTTCTATGGTTGAGTTTGAGGTTAAAAAAGATTGGGTTGGAAAAACCCTTTTGGAACTTAATCTTAGAAAAAAACACGCAATCAACGTTATTGCTATAAATAAAGACGGAAAAATAATCGTTGATATAGACCCCGCAAAGCCTTTAGAGGAAAACACAAAACTGATTGTTCTTGCAAATACTTTAAAACTTAATAAACTTTAAAAAAACTTTAAAAAACGGAGCTAAAAAAAGCTCCGTTTTTTACTAATTTATTTTATTTATTTTATGGAATAATAATATTATTGTAGAAATTTTTGAAGTTTTATGTTAAAATATAGAAAACTTTATTTGGAGGTTTTTATTATGAAGAAAAAGAACTTAATATTAATTGCGGTTATTGCCGTAGTAATTGTTTTAACCATCTCGTTAATAGGCTCTTACAATGGACTTGTTGATAAGAGCGAGTCGGTTGTCGAGAAGCAGTCCGAAATATCGGTTCAGCTTCAAAGAAGGGCTGATTTAATCCCTAACTTCGTTGAAAGCATTAAGGGTTACACTAATTATGAGCAAGAAACCTTAACGGCTGTAACCGAGGCCAGAGCAGCCCTTGCAAAAACCAATAATCCCCAAGAACAAGCAGACGCTTCTGCCCAACTTGACGGTGCTATAAACGTATGGGCAAATGCTATAACCGAGGCTTACCCCGAACTTAAGGCTAACGAGCAGTATATCGGTCTTCAGGATGAGCTAGCAGGAACCGAAAACCGAATTTCTCACGCTAGAACTCAGTATAACGAGGTTGCAAAGAAATATAACTCCGAAATCAAAAAATTCCCAAGAAGCCTTATTGCAGGCCTCTTCGGTTTTGAGCCCTTTGAGTATTTTCTTCCCTCAACAGGTGCTGAAAAAGTTCCTCAGGTGAATTTCGAATAATAGCATATGAAAAAAAGAATTTTAAGTATTGCGGCTATTCTTTTGCTCATTTTCTCTCTTTGCAGCTGCGAAACCAAAGAAAAGGCTTTAAAGCCAACCGAAAAATTCTTTGTTAACGATTTCGCAAATGTTATTGATGAAGCCGATGAAAATGACATTTATAGCAGAGCTGTTGCATTGCAGGAAACAACAACCGCTCAGGTTGTTGTTGTAACTGTTGAAGATTTAAACGGCCAGGAGCCTTCTGTGTTCGCAACCAACCTTGCAAATGAATGGCAGCTTGGAACCGATGAAAAGGATAACGGTATTTTAATTTTGCTCGCTAGCGAGGATAGAGAAATTTTTATCGCAGTAGGCAGAGGTCTTGAAGGGGCTTTGCCCGATAGTAAAACAGGCAGAATTATCGACCGTTATGGCATTGAATATCTTAGAGCTGATGATTTTTCAACAGGTCTTACCTCTATTACCAAAGCTATAATAAACGAAACCTATATTGAATACGGCCTCTCGGCAGAGGAAGGCTATATCCCAATAAACCAACTGCCCCAAACTGATAATAGTTCTTATGGCGGCAAGGTTGCGGCCTCTTGGGGCGCTATGATAGTTTGCCTCATTGTTTTCTTCCTGATTTTCGGAAAACGAGGCGGAATGATGCTTTTATTACTCGGTGGCCGAGGCGGTTATCACGGCGGATTTGGCGGTGGTTTCGGCTCGGGTAAGGGCGGCGGCTTTGGAGGATTTTCCGGTGGCGGCGGTTCATTTGGCGGCGGTGGCGCCGGCCGAGGATTTTAATATTTAAGGAGAAATCAAATTGTCCCAAAATTTCAGTGATAAGGATTACGGCGGTTATTTCGAGTCCTTGGAAAAACAACTCAATAAGCCTATTCCTTCTCGCAGGGAAATTTCTAAACAAACACCTCTTGATAAAAAAAGAGGTGTTTATAAGGTTATTCGTTTAAGAAAAAGCGTTGTTGCTGTTTGTTTGGCACTTGTTTTGATTTTAGGGGCTGTTTTTATTGTAACCAATAAAAAACAAATTGCTAAACCCAATCCCCAACAAACCGAAACAGAAGAAGGAAATGAACCAAAATATAAATATGTTCCTATTCTTTTTGCAAATCAAACAACCGCTATTCCATCAACCAATGATGCCCAGAGTGCTATAATTGTTAACCTTAAGCAAAATAAGGTGATAGCCGAAAGGCAAGCTAATAAAAGAATGTTCCCCGCCTCAACCACCAAAATCATGACCCTTTTGGTTGCTGCGGAAAACATTACGGATATGAATGACACGTTTACTATGACCCTAGATATAACCGACCCACTTTATATTGCCGAGGCATCGGTTGCCGGCTTTTTAAACGGCGAAAAGGTTAATATGAAGGATTTGCTTTATGGCTGTATTCTCCCCTCGGGCGCCGATGCGGCAATGGGACTTGCAATAAAGGTTGCCGGCAGTGAAGAGGCGTTTGTTAAACTGATGAATAAAAAGGTAAAGGAATTGGGCCTTGAGAACACCAATTTCACCAATGTTACAGGACTTCACAATGAGCAAAACTATTCCTCTGCCTATGATATGGCATCTATTTTAAAAGCGGCTTTAGAGAATGAAATTTGCCGTGAGGTGCTTTCAACTTATAGGTATACAACAGCCAAAACTCCTCAAAACCCAAATGGAATTGACCTTTCAAGCACCCTTTTTGATTATATGTATGGCACCGAGCCCGAAACAGCCACTATTCTTGGCGGCAAAACAGGCTTTGTTAATGAGTCAGGATATTGCATAGCGTCTTACGGAAAAGCAAATGAAAGCGGTAATGAATATATTGTTGTTACCCTCTCAAACTCTTCAAAATGGCCCGCTTTCCACGGTCAAATAGACCTATATAAACAATTCGCAAAATAAAAATTCGATGAGAATTCATCGAGTTTTTTTGCTAATATAGATTAGTTAAAGCCTTGCTTGATTTGAAGCGATTTTTATGGTATTATTATTTAATAGATGTTAAACAACAAGGAGAGTTGAATTATGTTGCTTTATATAGATCCCGGTACCGGTAGTATGCTTTTCACTATTCTAATAGGTGTTATAGGTGCAAGTATATATTCCTTAAGGATGTTATTTATCAAACTTCGTCAAAAGCTAAGCGGCGGTAAAATTGAAATTAATGATAAAAAAATACCCCTTGTTATTTTTTCAGATAACAAAAGATATTGGAATGTTTTTGATCCCATCTGCCAAGAACTTGATAATAAAGGCGTTGATGTTTTATACCTCACCATGTCGGAGGACGACCCTGCATTTAACTGTTCTTATTCTCATGTTAGAGCCGAATACTTAGGAAGCGAAAACAAGGCATTCGCTCGCCTGAACTTTTTAAATGCAACTATCCTTCTTTCAACAACTCCCGGTCTCGATGTTTATCAATGGAAACGTTCTAAAAATGTTGATTATTATATACACATTCCTCACGCATCGAACGATATAACCTTATACAGAATGTTTGGTATAGATTATTATGATGCTATTTTACTTTCAGGTGATTATCAAATTGAGGATATCAGAGCCCTCGAAAAAATGCGGAATCTTCCCCAAAAAGAATTGCTAAAGGTTGGCATTCCTTATATGGATAAAGCCGCTTTACGTTTAGAGAATAAAAAGCTACCTGAAAACAAAACCAAAACTATTTTATTAGCTCCCACTTGGGGGCCTGCCGCCATTTTTGGTACTTGGGGCGGAAAAATCATTGATGAACTCTTGAAAACTGATTATCATATCATAATTCGCCCTCATCCCCAATCCTTTGATTCCGAAAAAGAACTTTTGGATGGTCTTATGAAAGCTTTTCCAAATTCCGAGCGCATCGAATGGAACAGGGATTCGGATAATTTCGATGTTTTATGCCGTTCCGATATTCTTATTTCGGATTTTTCGGGTGTTATATTTGATTTCTCCCTTGTTCACAATAAACCGGTTATCTATACTAACCCCCGTTTCGACATTAGTGTTTATGATGCTTGGTGGCTTCAAAAACCTTTATGGACTGTTTCCGCCCTCAAAAAACTCGGCCACGAGTTGAACGATGAGAATATAAACAAACTCACGGATATTATAGAAGAGTGCATCGAAAACAGCCAATATCTTAAGCAAATAGAAGAAGTTAAAAAAGAAACCTGGGCTTATCAAAATGAAGGCGCAAAAAGAGTTGCCGATTATTTGATAAGCAAATATGAAGCATTAACTGCTAAAAAAGAGGAAAAATAAAATGACATTTTTTTCAATTCTTGAATCTATATTTATAGGACCTTTAAAGCTTATTTTTGAAATTATTTTTGGAATTGCCAACAACTTCGTTGGTCACCCCGGAATTGCAATAATCTTTTTGAGCCTTGTTATGAATATTTTAGTGCTTCCGCTCTATAAAAGAGCTGATATTATGCAAGAACAAACCAGAGATAAAGAGGCCTCTTTGGAAAAAGGAGTTACCCATATCAAAAAGGCTTTTTCAGGCGATGAAAGAATGATGATTCTTCAAACCTATTATCGCCAAAACAACTATAAACCAACCGATGCTCTAAACGGCTCAGTTTCTCTTTTATTAGAAATTCCTTTCTTTATGGCGGCTTATCAGTTTCTTTCCAACTTGGATATTCTCAACGGGGTATCTTTAGGTCCTATCAAAGACCTAGGTGTTCCGGATGGTCTTATTTCCATAGGCGGTATAACACTTAATCTTTTACCTATTTTAATGACCATTATAAATATTATTTCAAGTTATATCTATCTTAAGGGCTTCCCTCTTAAAACAAAAATTCAGCTATATGGTATGGCGATATTCTTCCTGTTTTTCCTTTATACCTCCCCTGCATGCCTTGTTTTTTATTGGACCCTTAACAATTTATTTTCTCTAATAAAAACCATTTTCTATAAACTTAAAAATCCCGGCAAAATTCTTAATATAATAACCTCAATAGCAGGTATTGGCTTTATTGGTTTAACCTTTATTTATAATACCGATTCAATAAAGAGGAAAATTTTCCTTTTATCTATCGGTCTTTTATTGCAGCTCCCCTTGATTTCATCTTTATTGAAAAATAGACTCCCTGTAAAAATACTTGAAATCAAAACGAAGCCAAATAAAGCTGTCTTCGTTTTAGGCTGCTTATTTATATCCGTTTTAATGGGCTTGCTGATTCCTTCCAACTTCATAGCCGCATCCCCTCAGGAATATGTTGATGTTACTTATTTTTATAATCCCTTATGGTATATTGTTAACACACTTTGTCTTTCCTTTGGCACATTTACAGTTTGGTGTGGGGTTTTCTATTGGATTTCAAACCAAAAAGGCAAGGTTATATTTGAAAGAATTATTTGGATTTTAGCCGCAATTATGCTTGTTAACTATCTCTTCTTTGGAACAAATCTCGGCATCATTTCGGCCTCGCTGCAATTTGAAAAAGGAATGGTGTTTGCCTTGGGCGAGCATCTGATAAATGCGGGCATTATCTTAATCCTTGCCGCTCTTCTTTATTTTGTTATTAAAAAATGGCAAAAGGCTCTTCCCTTGGTTTTGGTGGTTGCTATAATCGCTGTTAGCGGTATGTCAGCAATAAATATTTCAACTGCGAACAAATCAGTTAATCAAATCAGCGTAGAGCAGAATGACCAATCTGTCCCCTCAATCAAACTTAGCAAAACAAATAAAAATGTTGTTGTTATTATGCTTGATAGAGCACTTGGCAGTTATGTTCCTTACATATTTAACGAAAAGCCCGAGCTTAAGGAAAAATTCTCTGGATTTACTTATTATGACAATGTTATTTCTTACGGTCCCTTCACTAATTTCGGAGTTCCCGCGCTTTATGGCGGATATGAATATACTCCAAAAAGTATGAATGAGCGTTCTGAAAAATCATTATCCGAAAAGCACAACGAAGCTTTGAAGCTTATGCCAACCCTGTTTTCTCAGAATGGATATAACGTCACATTTTGTGACCCAACTTATGCCGGTTACCAATGGATTTCTGATTTAACCATATTTGATGATATTCCAAACACAAAGGCATATAAAACAAATGGAAAATTTGGGGAAATTAAGCATAAAAAAGCTGTTATAGATAATAATCTTCGCAACTTCTTCTGTTTCAGTTTTATGAAAACAATGCCAACCTCAATCCAGCCATTAATATATAACTCCGGCAAATATCATCAGCTAGTAACGCCTGAGTCTCAGTCGGTTTATTCAACACAATCCATAAACAGCAAGACAACCGCATCAGGTATCAGTGCTACCTTTATGAACTCCTACAATGTTTTAACGGGACTTCCTAATATAACCTCAGCCGAGGAAAACGAAAAAGGCACTTTCTTGTTGTTAACAAACGACACAACACACGAGCCCATGCTCTTGCAAACCCCCGATTATGTTCCTTCAAACAATGTTGATATTTCCGATTATTACATTAAAAACGCTGATAAATTCACGATCAACGGCAAACAGTTAACACTTGATGATTCTTATAAAATTATTCAATATCAAGCAAATGTTGCTGCCTTTATTCAAGTTGCAAATTGGTTGGATTATTTAAGAGAAATAGATGTTTATGATAACACCCGTATTATTTTAGTATCTGACCACGGCTGTGCCGGTACCTACTTTGATAACTTCATTATGGATGATGGCTCTAATAAATTAAAAAATACCGAGCACTATTTCCCCTTACTTATGGTTAAGGATTTTGATTCCTCCAAAGAAATTTCAACCTCGAATGAATTTATGACCAATGCCGATGTTCCATACCTTGCAACCAAAGGTATTATTTCAAATCCCAAAAATCCCTTTACAGGAAATAGTATAACTCCTGATGCTAAAAACGGAAAACAATATATTATTGTTTCTAATAACTGGGATATAAACAATAACTCAGGCAACACATTTACTCCATCCCTTTGGGCAAGCGTTGAGAAAAATATTTGGAATAAATCAAATTGGAAATTCTCAGAAAAGGAAGCAGTTAATCCAATAGATGTTTTAAAATAATAAAAACTCGATAAGAAATGAAGTGAAATAAATGCAAAGTATTGGCAAAAGAATATTTGCTTTCTTAAACTATCCGAGAACGTTTCCTGTTTATTTGTGCATTATGTTTTCCAAACAAAAACATTTAATTAAAGCGGATATTGCCCGTTGGAATGAAATTGACAATGTGAATTTCGGCTTGTTCGAATCACTTAATTGGTATCTTACATATAAAAAAGAATTCCGCAATCTTATTCAACATCGTTTCAAGCATCCATCATACTCAGTTGCAGCCTTGTTGCATTTCGCAATTTGCCGTATTTTGTGGAAACCTCTCGAATCCTTGTATATTTATACAACCGATATCGGCGGTGGTTTATATATACAACATGGTTTTGCAACCATTATAAGCGCCAAAAAAATCGGTAAAAACTGTCGGATATATCAGCAAGTAACCATCGGCTATAAAAAAGACCTTTCCCCCGTTTTAGAGGATAATGTTTCGGTTACCTGCGGCGCAAAGGTTCTCGGCGGTATAACTATGCAAGAAAACAGCCTGGCGGCTGCCGGTGCTGTTGTTGTTCAGGATGTTCCCAAAAATGCAATTGTCGGCGGCATCCCCGCCAAAATCCTCGGCTTTAAAGATGAAAACGATTTAGGATTTCAAGGATAAAACTTTCGCAAATCATCTATCCAAAATCGCAGAAAATAGTGAAGAGGTAATAGGTAATAAGTAAAAAATCCAAGAACATAAAGTCCTTGGATTTTTTAGTTGAAGTATTCATAACCAACCTCAAATGCGAGGTGAAAATTATAAAAAAGAAGAACCTCAGCACGCGAATTGCGTGTCGAGGCTCTCGATTGGTCTGAGTAGCGTTATAGTAATCAAGCGTAAACCCGCATAAATACTAGGTTTTTTGCAGTCAAAAACAGTACATATCCTCTGATTACTATATATTTACGCACAAAGAAATTCGATGTTTACGCAAGAAAAAAAGAATGTGAGAAATTGTTAGCGGTGATGATAAAGGTGAAGAAAGAGGAGATTAAAACTGAAAAAGGAAAGAATTAAAACCGCACCTATTATAAATAATGTGGTTTTGATAAATAATTTATAATACTCTTAATGCGAAAATCTACGACGTTTGGATTTTTTGCGATATGGTTTACAAGGAAGAATGGAAGCAATATTACCTAAGATGGTAATGTTCTTAATTGCTATTGCCTTTAGTGCACTTTCGTTAGAATCAAATTGAACAAAAGCATATCCGGCAAATTTTGAGGTTTCTTTGTTTACAGGCATTTTTATTTCTGTAACCGTACCAAATAGTGACATTTCTTTTTTTAATTCTTCATTAGTTAATTGCTCGGGCAATCCATATACATATATCCTATTTGGGATATTTTCAGTATGTGAAATTTTCTCAGGAGTTACAACCTTAAAGCGGGCAACGTCTTGCTTAGCACATTTTGATTTTTTAGCTATCAATGTAGCTTCAAAAGAAGTACGTATTTCTTTTAAAATATTTCTTACGCGTAATGTTGTAACTGTTTTATCATATAAATCTCTATCTTGTGCACCTAAAACAGCATATATCATATTTGGTGATATTTCTCTGCCATTAATTCCAGCTACAATTATTCTTTTTTGGTATAAATCTAAGTCGAGTTCTTTAAATAAATCTAACCACATTAGTTCATTTTGTGTATATACGGAGTTATGGGTCATTGATAAATAAAAACGTTTCTGTTTTGATTCTATCAACGGGGCTGCTAATTCTTGTGAGCGTAGCAAATCAAAAATTCTACGTATTCCTTCACCTAATTCGCGCATATAATTGTTTTCACGCAATACCCTCGCAATGTATACATTGCGAGATTCATGTGCACCAGTTTCCCGTATTAAATCGTCTAAAGATACGGAAGAAAGTAGTTCGCCAGGACTCTCAAACACTAGTTTGCTATTAAAAATACATATAGTAATGGGATTGCTGATAGAGTAATCCCTATGAGCAATTGCATTTACCAAGGCCTCTCTACAAGCGTTTTCCGGAAATGAAAACGTTTGCTCGAATTTTGCGTTAATATCAAATATAGTTTTTTGCGAAAGGAAAGGTCTTAGTTGTTCCCAACCATTGATAAGAAGTTCGAAAATATTTCCAGTAACAATACTGTCTGATATAACATTATATCTTTCGCCTGATAAAATTTCTTCTCCGGATATTTTTAATATGCGTATTTGGCTGTATGGAAACCATTTAACTATATCCTTAGCAAATAGTAAAAGCGCGGCCCTTCTTAAACGTAGTCCATGCAAACCGTATTCAGCCAAATTGACTTGTTGTAAATATTGTTCCGGAGACATGCCTTTTAATAGTTTGTCTGCGACTTGTTGAACTAATACTAAATCTAAATCATTTACTGTTGCACCGTCTACAAATGTTCTATCATATTCTCTTGATTGTAGTTCAAGTCTTTCAAACTCGATTTTTTCAACCGAAGCAGGCATGCTAGATTTGTCCTGCCTTTTCATACAACGACCATCAGGCAACTGAAAAATTTTATCTAAACTTTTAGAAACACTGAAAAACAATACTTTTTTGTCATTTATTGTTACAATAGAATCATGTTGTAGCAATAAACCAGTAGAGTCTAAAATATGGGTTTTAGGTGCGTTTCTCATAACTTCTATATCTTCATCATTATGTGGAATTCCAGTTATAGTACCATCATCTTCAACGCCAATAAAAACCTCTCCACCATCTGCATTAGCGAAAGCTACTAAAGCTTCGCCAATTTCACGACAAATATGAGTAGTGTTACGAGGGGTTTTGTGCCCTGGTTTACCTTCTAGTGCTGTTTTAAATTCTCTAAAGTGGGACTCACCTAGACTAATAGAATTTTTAACTCTTTGTAATATTGTTAGCATATCTTTCATATTTTTTCTCCTAATATTGCTATGATTCTTTTTTATTTTACCACCAAGCAGTTAAAGTGTCGTCGTTTTGATATTCTACAGTATATCCTAAAGTTTCTAGAATTGCACCTAAATCTTCAGTTCCATATTTAGTATCAAAATAATCAAAAACATCTTCCTTGTTATCCTTATGAATTTCAGACCATTCGTAATTTCCAATAAGATAGAGCATTAGTGATTTTTCTGCGGCTTCTAATGGATATTCTGCAACAATATTAAAGATTTCATCTTTATTATCACATAACGAAATATCAGCAGTGGCAATCGAATATTGGTATATATCTAAAACTTTGAGATTAACAAAAAATTCTGGAACACTCCAATTATTAATGTCTTTAGTAATATTAGTGGAGTTGAAATTGATTGTTTGTAATTCTGCTATGTGTTTGCAAATATCTTGCTTAACTTCGTTAGAGAAACTATCATATATGTTATACCAATTTTCAGACAATGTATTTTCAAGCTTGCCTTCAATACTTGTTAACGTATACCAATCTGCAAGTGAATTTACAGAGTAATATTTATCACCTAAGCCATAATTAAAATTTGTATTTAAGGCAGTATAATTTTCGCTTTTTAAGCTTTTATACATTTTGCTTAAATAATCAACACTAATAGCATAGTTTAAGTTTTGTGCATCATCAGCATTATATCCAGCATAAGTAACGCCAATAACTTTGTTGAATTTGTTTAATAAAACACCACCGCTACTGCCAGGGGAAATGGGTGCAGTTATTCTTATTTCATAATCATGGTCAGCATTGCTGATAATACCTGTTGAAACAGTGTTTAATTCGCCCTTAGGACTACCGATTGCTGTTACAGAATCTCCTGCTTTTAAATGTGCAGTGTTCCCTATAGAGATAGGTTTAAACTTAAAATCTCCACTTAGTATCGCTAGGTCGTGTTCTTCATTGAAAATTAAAATATCATTGATAGGATATTCTTTATTTTCGTCAGTGATGATTTTAATTTTATAGGCACCTTCAATTACATGAAAATTTGTTACTATGTAATTTGATTTATATGTACAAAAACCACTGCCTGTAGAAATTTGATTATTATATTTATCATAAACCTCAATCATAACAACGGAATCTTTAATTGATTCTATATTTTTAGGTGCGAAAATTATTAAAGACAAAATTGCAAAAACAATTACTAATAAAAAAATCAGTATTATTTTGCTTTTTAAATTCTTCTTTCTAGTGTTTGTGTTTTCCATAGCATCACTTCCGCTAAAATTATAACATATCGGCTTTTACAAATCAATATAATAAGAAAATTCAAACTCAACTCAAAGGTTGAATTTGAAATTTTGGCCGGGATAGCAATATAGTAATCAAATGGAAAACCATTTTTAATGAATAATGAATATCGAATAATGGAGAATGTGAAAAACGTTTATAAAAAGAAAAATCCAAACCCGACAAATAGTCGAATTTGGATTTTTGGTCGAGGTGACAGGGCTCGAACCTGCGGCATCTAGTTCCCAAAACTAGTGCGCTACCAACTGCGCCACACCTCGATATTAAATTGTTATAAAAAACTACTTGCAAACAAGTTTATAACGTTTTGGTAACCCTCTTGCGGTGCCCGAAATTTATTACTGCTTGGAGCGCAGATAAATTTCGACCGCGGCGCTTCGTTTTGCTCACTTGCTCTCACACTGTGAGCGCTCGCAACCTCACCCAAAACTAGTGCGCTTCCTGTTGCAACTATGGCTCTGTCATTGCGATTGTAAATCGCTTGCCAATCGCTAAGTTGCTGCCACTCCTTATTCCTCGCTGCATCCGCCACCGGCGGCGCTCGGAAACGTCCCCAACTGCGCCACACCTCGAATTTTAGCACCTAACTATTATATACTAAAGAATTTCTTTTGTCAATTAAAAATATAACTCAAAATTCAAAATAATTAATTTTGTTTCAACAAATCGATTTTGAGTTTAACATAATTATTAGCGGTTTTGAATTAACCGTTTAAATATCTTTTGCTTGTTAGATATATTATCAACTCATGTAAAGAACCAACACCGCTTATAACACAAATAAGCCAACACAGAGGTACTGCAAAGGGTAACAACAAAATGAAGGGTATTGCAAATACACAGGCGCCTGTAATTTTATTCAGAAAGGAATGGGTTGAAGCAAAGCGATGAAACTTAACAGCAGCTGTAATGTACGCCGCTAAGCGAAGGCAAATAACCAATGCCACCGCATACCAAATAATTTTTGGTAGTCTGACCCA